>Ga0209833_1000493_pt1 | contig 28936 bp, 24 predicted proteins | sample COGITO_mtgs_1105_3_FD_184797 | JGI IMG/M metagenome (GOLD analysis project Ga0209833, IMG submission 184797) | Pelagic marine microbial communities from North Sea - COGITO_mtgs_110506 (SPAdes) (version 2) | ecosystem: Environmental > Aquatic > Marine > Epipelagic ... | reverse complement strand
CCAATGATTAACAGATAAAGAGCTAATCATTGGGCCAAAAAAAAAGCCGCCATTGCTGACAGCTTTTTCGATATTTGGCTCCGCCTGCTGGGCTCGAACCAGCGACCCAATGATTAACAGTCATTTGCTCTACCAACTGAGCTAAGGCGGAATGGTAGAAAGTGTTATTTAACTTTTTAAAGCGTTAAACAAAACCTTCGTCTTAGCTTAGCAGATCTTTATGATTTGGTATTAAAAATACAAATCCAGACATGCTACTGATCAACGCCTTAAATAGACCCAGATCAATGCCAAGGGCGGGCATATTAATGGGCTGTAGCGGCCTCGTCAAGTGTTGTTGGCCGATTCTTTTGTAAGACGCAATATCCACCATAAAAAGCGCAGTTTTTCGCCGATCTACGTGTTCAATAGTCCTTGCCTATGTCAGAATGAATGCCGTTTTTTATCGCTAGCTAATTGATTGACTCCATGCCAAAGACATTTACCGTAGAAGCACCCTATAAACCTGCCGGCGACCAGCCTGCCGCTATTGAAGGGCTAGTGGCTGGCATTCATGCAGGCCTTGCTAGCCAAACGCTATTGGGTGTAACGGGCTCGGGTAAAACCTTTACCATTGCCAATGTTGTCTCTGAGCTACAGCGGCCGACTATTGTGATGGCACACAATAAAACCTTAGCCGCACAGCTATATGGTGAGTTTAAAGAGTTTTTTCCAAATAACGCGGTTGAATACTTTGTATCCTATTACGACTATTACCAGCCAGAGGCCTATGTTGCCGCCTCCGATACCTTTATAGAGAAAGATTCATCGGTGAATGAGCATATAGAGCAAATGCGTTTATCCGCCACGAAAGCCCTGTTAGAACGCCCCGATGCCTTAGTTGTAGCCACCGTATCGGCGATTTATGGTTTGGGTGATCCCGAAGCGTATTTAAAAATGGTGTTGCATTTACGTTGTGGTGAGCGCTATTTTCAAAGTGATATTTTGACTCGTTTAGCTGAATTACAGTACAGCCGTAATGATATTGATTTTGCACGCGGTAATTTTAGAGTCCGCGGCGATATTATCGATATTTTTCCGGCTGAGTCTGAGCGTAATGCTATACGTCTTGATTTATTTGATGATGAGTTAGAGACATTAAGTTTATTTGATCCTTTAACGGGCGAAGTATTAAGTAAAGTGCCACGTTTCACCATTTATCCTAAATCGCACTACGTTACCCCGCGCGATAATATTTTAAAAGCCGCCGATGCCATTGAAGAAGAGTTGCGTGGTCATTTAGAGCATTTAAAAAATCATGACAAATTAGTAGAAGAGCAGCGTTTAGGTCAGCGCACCAAATATGACTTAGAATTGATTCGCGAATTAGGCTTTTGTACGGGTATAGAAAACTATTCCAAGCATTTATCGGGCCGCAAAACGGGCGAGCCGCCACCTACGTTATTTGATTACTTGCCGCATGACGGTTTAGTCGTGGTTGATGAATCACATGTAACGATACCGCAAATTGGCGCTATGTATAAAGGTGATAGATCGCGTAAAGAGAATTTAGTGCAGTATGGTTTTCGCTTACCTTCGGCGTTAGATAATAGGCCGTTACGCTTTGAAGAATGGGAAAACCTCGTACCACAATGTATTTTTGTCACGGCCACACCCGGCCGCTATGAGGGCGAGAAAGCGGGCGCTATTGTAGAGCAGTTAGTTAGGCCAACAGGGTTACTAGATCCTATTATAGAAGTACGCGGCGCGACAACGCAGGTGGATGATTTATTATCAGAAATCAATATTCGCACAGCTAAGGGCGAACGCATTTTGGTAACGACCTTAACTAAGCGCATGTCCGAAGACTTAACGGATTACTTGCAAGAGCATGGTGTGAAAGTACGTTATTTGCATTCCGATATTGACACGGTTGAGCGAGTAGAAATTATTCGTGATTTACGTTTAGGTAAATTTGATGTGTTGGTAGGCATTAACTTACTGCGTGAAGGTTTAGATATTCCCGAAGTGTCTTTAGTTGCCATATTAGATGCCGACAAAGAAGGCTTTTTACGTTCAGAAACGGCATTGATACAGACTATTGGTCGAGCAGCTCGAAATGTTAATGGGCGAGCGATTTTATATGCTGATCGTATAACGGGTTCAATGAAACGCGCCATGGACGAGACAGATCGTCGTCGATTAATACAAGAGGCGCACAACAAAGAGCATGGCATTACGCCAGAGGGCATTAAAAAGGGCGTAACCGATATTATGGAAGGGGCTTATGCGGGCTCGAGTAAATCGAAGCGTGGTACAGGGCGCAAGGTTGCAGAGCCTACAGTGGCATCGTATGCGGATACGGCAGAAGATTTATCTCCGAAAGCTTTATCTAACAAAATCAAGGAATTAGAGATGGTAATGTACAAGCATTCGCGTGATTTAGAGTTTGAAGAAGCGGGTAGAGTGCGAGATCAGCTTACAATATTAAAGCGTAAAGCGTTTATTGGTTAAGCGTGCTTAGATAAATTTGCAGCGGGGGCGATGATCCGTATAATAGCGCTCCGCTGGCCAGCATCGTTATAATGGTGTTGAGTTAGTTTTTTACAGTACGACCGTAGCTCAGTTGGTTAGAGCACTACCCTCGATTTTATGAAGTGCGGGTAGGGGTTGGAGGTTCGATCAACTGCATAGCAGTTGAACACGAGCCGAAGGCGAAGCCCCCGTTGTGAAACAAAAGGGGGTTTAAGCAAACCTTAGTTTGTTTAAATGCATCCACGAACGAGTGGATGAGAACGCCAAAACAAGTTTACAGTACGACCGTAGCTCAGTTGGTTAGAGCACTACCTTGACATGGTAGGGGTCGGTGGTTCGAATCCACTCGGTCGTACCAATTCAACGTCCCAAGACATCCAGAATTGCAAAAAAAGCCCTTATTTTAAGGGCTTTTTTTGTTATACTCCATCCTAGAGCGTTTTAAGATGTACCCCCAAATCCACACAAATTGGGGGTACATATGGGGGTGTTTTTAAGTGTCGATATGTCAGGCACCCCCAATTTCTACAAAAAATGGATGAAAGCTGCTTATAGCAGCGTGGGAGGGTGTATGTTGACTGATTCAAAAATTAAGGCGGCCAAACCAAAAGATAAAGCGTACAAAATTTCTGATAGCGGTGGTTTGTATCTTCACATTCAAACTAGCGGTTCAAAATATTGGCGTTGTAAATATCGATTTTTAGGCAAGGAAAAGATGCTGTGTTTTGGCACTTATCCAGCCGTTACATTAGTTAAAGCTCGGTCCCTGCGCGATGCGGCAAAAGAGCAATTAAGAAACAACATCGACCCCGCTTTAGTCAAGCAGCGTCAAAAAGATAAGATGTATGATTCGGCGGCCAATAGTTTTAGTGCGTTAGCCAGTGAATGGTTTATTAAACAAAGCAAAATGCTAGCGAAAGAAACGGCTAAACGTACACAGGCCATGTTAGATAACGATGTTTTACCTTATTTGGGTAAGCGTCCGATTGCCGAGATAGAAACGTTTGAGCTGGTCGGCTGCTTAAATCGCATTGTTGATCGCGGTGCAATAGAAACCGCGCACAAAGTGAGAAACATCATTAATCAAATCTGCCGTTATGCTAAACAAACAGGCAGAATTCAACACAACCCTGCCTCTGATCTTGCCGGTGCCATTCCCCCAAAAAGAAAAAGCCACCGGCCAGCCATTGTCGATCCGCAAGGTTTTGGTCGCTTATTAGTGGCGATTGATCAATATGAAGGTACGTCGATTATCCGCACGGCTTTGGCGTTAGCGCCGTTGTTATTTCAGCGCCCCGGCGAGCTATGTGCAATGGAGTGGTGTGAGGTAGATCTTGATAATAACCTTTGGACAATTCCGATTGAAAAGAAAAAAGAGCGCAATAAGGTGGAGGGCGATCATGTTGTGCCCCTATGCAGTCAGGCCAAATTACTGCTTGAAGATATACAACCGTTAACAGGGCGTAGTCGTTTTGTTTTTCCTAACCAACGCAACCACGAAACCGCCATTCGAACCGAGTCGTTAAATAAAGCACTACGAGGGTGCGGGTTTGATACTAAAACGCAACATTGCGCTCATGGGTTTAGGGCATCAGCCAGAACCATGCTGGCTGAGCAATTACATTTGCGTATTGACTGGATAGAACAGCAATTAGCGCATCAAGTGCGTGATACCTTAGGCAATGCGTATAACCGCACTAAGTATCTGCCAGAGCGTGTGGAGATGATGCAACGTTGGGCAGATTATTTAGACAGTTTAAAGCAGCAAACGTTATCAGGCAATGTCATTACCGCGAGCTTTAATAAAGGGCAATAGCTGGGTCTGTTATCAATCACAGTAAAAAAGGAAAGCTGATGATTTTACAGGTGAGATAATAGTGATAGCTTTAAACACTCGAAAAAGCGGCAAGCTTGACCTCCCGCTGTAGTCAGTCGAAAACACCCCAAGTCTCAATGGTTCTAATGAGGCCAAACAGCATGACCATTTGTTTGAAAAAACGAACTATTCAAAATAGATCCTCTATAGTATTGTTTTATTTTTCAATTGGTTAGCAGCTACTTGATTGTTGCCCTGTTTTAGGATTCCAATAGGAATTATGTCTCATGATAACTCTCTAAATTGAGCTTCTGTCTAAGCATCCATAAGTTGCGTTAATAAAAATGCTTTATTTTTTTAGGTAATAGTATAAAGTAAGAGGTATGAGACATTTGTTTGCGACTTTTCTAGCTTTCTTGGTATTGCTGCCTTCTTTGGCATGCGCGATGCCGATTTGCTTGATGTCTCAATCGACGAGCGAATCAACGCTATGTCATGATCAAATGGATAATGATCGTCTTAATGTTGATGGATTTATGATCCTTCAGGATTGTACGGGTGTAGATTTTCAAGTTGCAGAAAATGTACCTGATTTGGGAATAAAGGATAAAAGCAAAGACACGCTAGATCCGAACGCTATTATCGTTGAAACAAACTACCCACCTATTTTAACTACCAAAAGCTCACCTAGGGCACCTCCTGTCAGGCTAGGTGCGCTTTTTATTGAGCCTTCTCTTATTCTAACGACTCAACGTTTCCGTATTTAAACACACTCTTGCTATTTAGATTTGCGTAGGTTGCGCAAGTCTAGTTTTTTATTTCTGCAAGAAAGGTTCGTGTTTATGAAAATTAATAAATCTATCTATTTGAGCTGTATTATTTTTTCCCTCTTTAGCGTGAGCGTTAAAGCGCAAGCGTTAACACTTGTCCAAGCACTTGAGATCGCTACTGAAAATGATCCGGTTTTGGCGAAAATTGCGTCAAATGTTCACGCACTAAAAGACAAGGCCGTAGCTGAAACTCAGCTGCCTGATCCCAAGGCAACGCTAGCCTTCCAAAATTTCCCGGTAGACGATTTTAACCGGACACGAGAAGGTATGACGCAAATTGTTACAGGTGTTTCGCAAAAAATACCACGGGGGAGAACGCTAAAGTATAAAGGCAAGCAAACACAATTAATGGCGGAGAGTGTTGCCGCAGAAATGCTTTTACGCAATGCGCATGTTAAGCGTGAAGTCAGACAGTTGTGGTTTGATTTTTATTATTGGAATCATGCTGCCATATCAATTGCGCGTGGTGAAACCTTGCTGCAAAAAATTATCGAAGTAACTGAACTGCACTATGGTACCGGAGGGCAAAACGTACAAGACGTGATTGGAGCAGAGTTAGAGCTCAGTGTGTTACAGGATAAAAAAATCGATGTGCAACGAAATGTTGATGGACTGAAGGCAGCGCTTGCAAAATGGGTGGGCAGTGAGTTGGTAGATAGAAAGTTTAATGATGTATTCCCGGCGCTACCACAAATCGGTGACTATAAAACCATTGAGCAATTGCTTGTTAGTCATCCCCAAGTACAAGTTGTCGATGCAATGATCGGAAGTGAAAGGCAAGGGGTCAATATCGCTAAAGAACAGTATAAGCCGGGTTTCGATATTGGTCTTAGTTATGGCTTTCGCGATGGTACGCTTACCAACGGGCAAGACAGGTCAGATTTTCTTACAGCAAAACTAACATTTGATCTGCCGTTGTTTGTCAAAAAACGACAGGACAAGCAACTTGCTGCGAGTCAATATAAAGTTATTGCTAGCCAGTATCAACGTGACGACGTGTTACGCGACTTACGCACGCAACTGCAAAAAAGTTATGTCAATTGGAAGCGGTTCGATCAGCGAGTCAGACATTATGATCAATCCGTCATTCGGTACGCAAAAGAAAACTTTGAGGCCAGTCTCGAAGCGTACCGAGATGATCGCACTAATTTTGCATCATTGATACGCGCACAAGTTGTCGAACTCGATACTCAGTTAAATTATTTAAAAATAAAAACCGATCGCGCTAAGGCGCAAGCGAATTTGCTCTATCTTCAGGGAGAATCTTATGAATAAGCTATTTTCTATTATCGCTATGCTGGTCATTGGTGCAATCATTGGCTATGTCATAAAAACTGCCGTTTTTTCTCAGACAACAAATGTTGATGATGATCAGCAGAAAGAAGAGCGTAAGGTCGCCTATTGGGTGGCACCTATGGATCCGCATTATCGACGTGGCGAACCAGGAAAATCACCGATGGGTATGGATTTGGTGCCAGTGTACGCAGAAGCGAGCCAAAATAGTGGCAGTTCCGATGAGGTGCGCCTTAGTCCTTCTGTGATTAATAATCTTGGTGTGCGCACAGCGGTCGTTCAAGAAGATAATTTTCAGTTGATTATTGAAAGTGTGGGGTTTATCGATTACGACGAGAGCAAGATATCGCACGTTCATTTACGTACAGAAGGTTGGATTGAAAAACGCTTCGTTAATTCGGTCGGTGAGCGAGTTCAAAAGGGTGACAAGCTTTTTGATGTGTATTCACCGGAGTTGATTAATGCGCAGAGTGATTATCTTTCCGCGTTGCAAACAGATAGAGAGACACTTATTAGAGCTTCAAAAGACCGACTTGTTGCACTCGGAATTCCTATGGCAACGATCAAAGATTTAGAGCGCTCTCGCAAAATCAAACAAACGATCACCTACTTTGCATCGCAAGATGGTATTGTTTCGGCGCTTAATATTGCCGATGGCATGCACGTCACTGCAAAAACCACCATGCTATCCCTCGCTGATCTCTCGACCGTTTGGCTTGTTGTTGATGTATTTGAAACCCAAGTATCTCAAATCAAAGAGGGTTTGCTCGCCGAGGTGCGGTTGTCCTATCAACCTGATGACCTTTGGCGCGGACAGATTACTTATATCTATCCTCAGATCGATCCAAAAACTCGGACGCTTAAAGTCCGACTTGTGTTTGATAACCCTGATGAGCTACTCAAGCCGGCAATGTACGCCGACGTAAAAATATTTGCTGACAATAAACCCGATGCACTTAGCATTCCGAGAGAAGCGCTGATTCGAACGGGTAACTCTGAGCGTGTCATATTGGCACTGGACGAAGGTCGATTTAGACCGGCAGAAGTAATATCGGGTATTGAATCTGGTGAGCGCGTAGAAATTCTTGATGGACTTCATGCAGGAGAAAAGATTGTTATCTCTGCTCAATTTCTCATTGATTCCGAGGCGAGTTTTACTGGAACAATGACACGGATGTTAGGTGATACTCAGAATCGAGAGCTAGAGAAAAACAAAGCCTTAACGTTAGATAAAAAACGAGAGCTGAAGGATAGTGTAGCTAACCTGTCTGGCGATACATATTACAAGGTAACGGGTATATTGCGTGAGGTGAAATCCGGTGGTTTAAAGGTACGTGTATCGCACGACCCTGTGCCGGGTTTAGGCTGGCCTGCGATGACGATGGACTTTGATGTTGATACAGAGCTATCTATTACACTACCAGTAGAGACCGAAATTATATTCACCATAGAAAAGCGAGAAGAGAATAGTTACACCATCATTGATATGGAGGCACAGCAATGATTGAGAGTATCGTTCATTATTCGATTAAAAACCGTTTTCTTGTTCTTTTGCTGGCGGTATTGCTTGCTGTATGGGGTGTTATTACTATCAAACAAACGCCATTAGATGCTATTCCCGATTTGTCGGATATACAAGTTATCGTTAAAACCAGCTATCCGGGACAGGCACCGCAAGTCGTTGAAGATCAGGTGACCTACCCGCTAACGACTGCGATGCTTGCCGTGCCGGGAGCGGTCAATGTTCGTGGCTACTCTTTTTTTGGCGATTCTTATGTCTACATTATTTTTGAAGATGGCACAGATCTATATTGGGCGCGTTCAAGAGTGTTGGAATACCTTAGTCAAGTCACTCCCAATTTGCCTAGCACCGCTCGCGCTGCTTTAGGGCCTGATGCAACAGGTGTGGGTTGGGTCTATGAATATGCACTGGTTGATCGAACGGGTGAGCATGATTTATCTCAGCTTAGATCCATTCAAGATTGGTTTTTAAAATACGAATTACAGACAGTCAATGGTGTCTCTGAAGTAGCCACCATTGGTGGCATGGTGAAGCAGTATCAAGTCGTTATCGATCCTGATAAATTGCGTGCATATAGTATTCCTTTGGAACAGATAAAAAAGGCGATTCAGAACGCCAATCTGGAAGTGGGTGGTTCCGTCATTGAAATGGCCGAAGCAGAGTACATGGTTCGATCAAGTGGTTATATAAAATCTATAGAGGATATTGAAACAATACCTCTAGCGGTATCAGATAGCGGCACACCAGTATTGTTAGGTGATTTGGCGGACGTTAGCCTAGGTCCGCAGATGCGCCGAGGTATTGCCGAACTTAACGGTGAGGGTGAAGTCGTCGGCGGTGTCATTATCATGCGTTGGGGAGAAAATGCGCTTAAGACAATTAAGAGCGTTAAACAGAAGCTCAATGACTTAAAGGCAAGCCTACCAGACGGCGTGGAGATTGTTGAAACATATGATCGGTCGGCGTTAATTGAGCGTGCCGTTGATAATCTGCGAGATAAGCTCACCGAAGAATTCATTGCGGTGGTGCTTATCTGTGCGCTGTTTTTATTTCATTTTCGTTCGTCACTCGTGGTATTGATTAGCCTTCCGTTAGGAATATTGATTGCCTTTATTGTGATGGCTGCACAAGGTGTAAATGCCAACATCATGTCGCTTGGCGGAATAGCAATTGCAGTGGGTGCTATGGTTGATGCCACCATTGTGATGATCGAGAATGTCCACAAGCACGCTGAGAAAGAAGCGCTAACCAACGAGAACCGTTGGCAGCTTGTTGCGAAAGCCACAGGTGAAGTTGGGCCGCCGCTGTTTTTTTCATTACTCATCATTACGCTCAGTTTTTTACCGGTCTTTACACTGGAAGGTCAGGAGGGTCGAATGTTTACACCGTTGGCGCTGACTAAAACTTACGCTATGGCTGGTGCGGCTTGTTTGGCGATTACTATTATCCCTGTATTGATTGGTTTTTTTGTGCGCGGACGTATTACGCCAGAGAAAAATAACCCTGTTAATCGTTTGCTGGTTGCGGGTTACCAGCCCTTTTTGCAAGCAGCCATTAAAAAACCAAAAATAATTGTGGCGGTAGCGTTGGTTGCTGCGTTAACCGGTATTTGGCCTCTCACTCAATTGGGTAGTGAATTTATGCCTGAGTTAAACGAAGGAGATCTGCTTTATATGCCGAGTACTTTTCCGGGTATCTCCATCGGCAAAGCACAGGAAATTCTGCAACAAACCGATCGAATGATTAAAACGTTGCCAGAAGTCGACACCGTGTTTGGCAAAGTGGGCCGGGCGGAAACGGCTACTGATCCGGCACCGTTGACAATGATTGAGACAACCATTCGTCTCAAGCCCAAAGCTGAGTGGAGGGCAGGCATGACTATGGAAAAAATTAAAGCTGAACTTGATGATTTAGTCGACGTGCCCGGCATAAGTAATGTATGGATTATGCCTATAAAAAACCGGTTAGATATGTTGGCGACTGGCATAAAAACACCGCTTGGTATCAAAGTGTCAGGCCCTGATCTGAGTGTCATCGCAAACATTGGTGAGCGTATTGAAAAAGTACTTAAGCCACTTGAAGGCACAGCATCGGTTTATGCTGAGCGCGTCTCTGGAGCACGGTTTATTGATATCAATATTGACCGGAAAGCGGCGGCAAGGTTTGGGCTGAATGTGTCGGATGTGCAAAACGTTGTTAGGACAGCGGTAGGTGGTATGAATGTCACACAAAGTGTGGAGGGATTGGAACGCTATCCGGTGAATTTGCGCTACCCCCGTGATGTGCGAGACTCAGCAGAAAAGTTAAAATTGCTACCCATAGTCACCCCAACAGGCGCGCATATTCCTTTAGGCGAAGTGGCCTCCATTAAAATCACTGACGGGCCGGGTATGGTGCGTAGCGAAAATGCTCGATTAAACGGTTGGATTTATGTTGATATCGACAATATAGATTTGGGTTCCTATGTTGATAAAGCCAAGCGCGTTGTTAAAGAAAAAGTGGTATTACCTGCGGGCTATTCAGTGGCTTGGTCAGGTCAATTCGAATATATGGAGAGAACAATACAAAGAATGAAGCAAGTTGTTCCGGTCACTTTTTTGATTATTGTTTTCTTACTCTATCTGAATTTTAGGCGATTTGAAGAAGTGCTCATTATTTTGGCGTCGCTGCCTTTTGCTTTAGTCGGTGGATTATGGCTGATTTATGGGCTTGGTTACAATTTGTCTGTTGCGGTTGCTGTAGGCTTTATTGCGCTTGCTGGCGTGACTGTTGAAATCGGCGTATTGCTAATGGAATACCTCAATCGTTCTTATCGACATCGTGAGCAACTCGTTTTAGATTTAGGTCGTGCAATGACCCCCAATGATTTAAGTCAGTCAGTTATTGAGGGTGCTCTGTTAAGAATTCGTCCAATCTTGATGACTGTAGCATCGACGGTTATTGGTTTGCTACCCATTATGTTAGGTGCTGGAACAGGGTCAGAGATTATGCAACGCATTGCAGCACCTATGGTGGGTGGAATGGTTAGTTCAACTATTTTATTGTTGCTGGTCATTCCTGCGATATTTGTCTGGTGGAAGCTAAGATTACTTCAACAAAAAAAATATTAGAGGAATAAAAAAATGCTTAGAAATATTTTTTTGCTATCAACAATAGGCTTGTTAGCAGTGATAGGCCAAGCTCGAGCGGAGGTCTTTACCGTTGAGATGGTAACAGATGCTTCGTCAGATCAAGTCTACTTTTTCAAACCAAATGATCTTGTGATTAAGCACGGTGATACAGTAACGTTTGTGAATGGTCAGAACGATTTTCACAATGTTATGTTTGACAGTGTGCCTGAGAACGTTGTTTTAAGAGGAAGCCCAATGTTGGAAAGTGTTGGTGATAGCTGGTCATATATCTTCACAGTAGAGGGAACATATTCATTTCATTGCCACCCACATGCTGGTGCGGGCATGAAAGGGACAATTGTTGTTGGAAAACCTTCAAAGAATAAACCTAGTGCAAGTCACAATCATCAGCACGGTGATCATTTACATTGAATGAGATAAAAAATAACAAAGACTAGAATTGTATGGCTACACAGATGTAGATTTCAGGATAGGAGAAATTGCCATGAGAAACTTCGAAATTGCAAAGCGGTTAATTCAACAAATTCTAGTCTGGTTTAATAACCAAATACCCATCTTTCACTGTCACCATCCCTTCTGTCTTGCAGTGAAACCCCGCCTCTTGTAACCAGTCGCCTTCAAGTTTAATGCTGGGCACTTCTTCTAATAAACCGAATGGTTCTTTCATACTCTTGAGCTTATAGGATATTTGTTCAAAGTGTCTGCGAACTTTGACGGGGCGTTGGTAGGGGAAGTGATTGGGTGGTGGGTTGTGTTTTTTCATGGCGTTAGTCCTTATGCTCGGTCTGGTTTGTTAAGCATTGTTGGGCTTGTTGTTCGCAGGGTTGGCATTCGCGTTTAAAGGTGGGGCATTGGCCAATGCAGCGGTGGAAGGCGGCAATGCAGGCTTGGGTGGTTTTATTTGTATGAGTACAGGCCTTTGGGGTGGTTTTGGAGTGCACGATGCCACGGTCGATTAAATCGCAGTGGCTTTGGGTGAATAGGGGTGAGGGTGCCTGTTGGTTTAGGTGTTGTTCGGCTAGGTGGCGATGCGTGTAGGTCATGCTGTGAATTAGGCTGCGGTGATCCACTTGGGTGTTGTGGGTGTCGGGGAGGTGGTTGCAGGCCGTGAGTAATAGTAGGGTTGAGAGGGTTGTTACAATTGATTGCTTGATGTCCATTTTGGGCTCCGTGCGGGTTAATATCAATAAGAACGATAAGATATATCCAATTTAAAATATCCCAAAATGGGATGTTATTAATAGTATTCTAAATTGGAATATTTTTCAAGCGCTGGAAAATATTCATGAGTAATAAATTGTGGGAAAAACGTCGAGAAGCGTTTCGCATGGCAATTAAACAGATTCGTAAAAAGGCCAATTTAACGCAAGAAGAATTAGCTGTGAAAATGGGTAAATACCAAAGTTATGTTTCGAAATATGAAAGTGGTGAACGCAAGCTCGATTATGTCGAAATCGTTGAAATTTTAGATGCTTGTAAAAGTAATATGAGTGCGTTTGATCGTTTGTATAAAAAACATCTTTAGGTTTTTTCTTTAATAAGTTGTCACTGGAAATTATTTTCAGTATTCTGGTATTAAATTGCTAACACATAGGATAGTCGTGTTGTGAATGTTATTTTAATCAATCGATTTTTTTTGTCTGCTTTCGACCCAATGTATGGACTCCTCCAACCTATGTGCAGTAGATTGCGAAGACTGTTAATTACCATTGAGGGTTCTGACTGCTTCATACAGCGGTCGCTCTATTAATCAAAAATCTTATTCAGACATTGAGGGAATTCTGCGAGATAGGCAGAGCTATGCTCACATAGAAGTTATTAAATTTTTTTGGGTATACAATTTCGAGAGTAAAAAAATATGTTGAAGTGATACGGAAATTTGAATGTCAAAATCGAGAGACAACCATTATGTGCCGCAGTGGTATCAAAAAGGTTTTTTATTCAACGAATCTGATCCAATCCACTACTTAGACCTTCATCCAGATAAGAGGAGGCTTAATGATGGACGGATTATTACTTTAAACAATCAATTTAAATACCCGTCGTCGAAATGTTTTTACCAAACCGATCTGTATACAACGTTTTTTGGTGGTCATGGCAATGACGAAATTGAGCGATTGCTATTTGGCCAAGTAGATGATTCTGGAGCAAGAGCGGTAAGAGCATTTGCGGGAAACGATCCAGTCGGGTGGCACAAGCACTTTTTTGATTTTTTCACGTATATTGATACTCAAAAAATAAGAACTCCTAAAGGTTTAGATTGGATAAAGCAACAATATCCAGAGCTAGATCAGCTTTCCCTTATGCGTGAAATGCAGTCCATAAGAAATTTGCATTGCACAATATGGACAGAGGGTGTTCGAGAAATTGTCTCAGCAGAAAAATCGGATATCAAATTTATTCTGACTGATCACCCAGTAACAATCTATAACTATGCATGTGATCCAAGTGATGATTTATGCTTTTACCCTAGTGATCCAGCGATTACCAAGAAAGCAAGCCAGACGATTTTTCCTTTAAACAAAGATTTTTGTCTTATCCTTACAAACCTAGAGTATGCGAATCAGCCTAATACTGTTAATCCTGTGGAAAACAGAACTAACGCAAAGATGGTACGCCGCAGTATGGTGAAAACAGATAGTCTTATTAGGGTACGAGGTCTTGATAATCCGGAAGTGTCTGAGATTAATTTGATATTGAAGGCGCGTGCTAAGAGGTTTATTGCAGCCGCAAAACCAGAATGGCTTTTTCCTGAGAAGGATTGTTCAAAAAATTGGGAGCAATTGAAAGAGACATTGCTTCCTCCTTCCGATGAACTTCATCATTTTGGCGGAGAAATGTACGTGCGGTATAAAGATGGGAGTACGTACCATCAAGACGCTTTCGGTAGGCAAGAGCCAGAAAATGAGTATTTACGAAAGGAGTTACCTGAAGGAAAAATTGGAAGGAACGATTATTGTCCTTGCGGTAGCGGTAAGAAGTACAAAAAGTGCTGTGAAAAATTAGCTATAAATGAACGCCCGCCTTGGGACGTGCTAAGTATCAGGGAAAGAAATATCGCATTTTATAAAGGAATTTACGGGATTCTAGAGTTTAAAGAGGGCAAGACATGGGATCAGATAAAAGAAGAGTTTAATGACGAAAAAGTTAAAAAGCTGCACAACCTCTACTGGTACTTGTGGCCGCTAGAGACTGACATAATTGACTTGCTCCCTAGACCTGACACTTCGCTTAGGGTGATATATACAGGTTTGCTAGATCCTAGAAAAATTATGCTGCCTTTAGGTGCTTCACCGATTTTTGATGAAATTATCATGCAGCACCCTTTCGTTCATCCCAAAGCAGTGAACCCTGAGTTCAGCCCAATTGATAATCCACATCAGCATAGAGCACAAACTTTGAAAAATGTGCTGTTTATGCTTTTTTTGGAACCATTTGTGAAAGCTGGAATTGTCAACCTGATTCCTGATCCATGTGTATTTAATAATTTGATTCATCGAGAAATGATGGATATGGCGTCCCTTCGCAGAGGAAAAAAACGGATTGATAGCGCAGAGGAAAAAATCATGCGTGAAATGGCGGAAGATGATTTCAAACGAACTTTCAATGCTCTACCCGAAGATGTGTTGAAGCATAAGATAACTGAGCAAAGCCCTGAGCTTACCGAGGATAAGGTTAAGGAATTGATTGCATATTTGAAGGATGTGCAACAAAAAGACCCTCTCGCCATACCAGATGATGATCTTTATATGGATAGAGGTCAGCTCTCTATGAGCAATATGGCACCAAATTTTGAAATGGTTCTTTTTATTGCTCAACTAACAGGAGCGGGGGTGTTTACGGATAGCCCGACTCGATTCGAAGAAATAGCGGAGTCTCAAAGAAGATCAGGTAAAGATGAATCAAGTTTTTCGATAGAGAAAATATATAGCCAACTGCAATTTGTCTTTTCGACTGAAGCTGAAACTACGATAGATATGCACTACGAAGAGAAATATGGCCAATTTAGGTCTACTGTTCGTGACTTATTTAATCGTTTGAAATCTGATAACAAGATGCATATCGAACATTTCAAAGGCGAGGCGATTCAAGACAGTTTTGAGTGTATTGCCAAAGATTATAACCTAGAAATACCAAATCAGTTTAAGTCCAGAATTGAAATGTTAGCACCGACCGGCGGATTTTCTCACAATAATGTACAGCGGCTATTGCTTAAGTCTGGTGTCCAAAAAAACCATTCATTTGTTCCTATGATCTTTTGTCTTTCCCCCATCAAATGGTGATTGGTTTCAAAAATGATAATAAATGAAAAGTTTTTGGAAGCACCGCAAGAGGTAAAAAAAAGATACTTTCAAATAAAGTATGCTAAGTATTTTATGGCTGCCATGAGGCTTTACATGCGAGCTAAGCTTACGATTTCTGAAAATCGTAAGAACAAAGTGCTTTCACAGACCTTGGATACGTATAGGCATGAATTAACCAGAGCAAACTATATGGAGAACGAATGTGTACAGGTTTTGATGAATATCGGCCTGTACTATTTAATAGCTGAAAAAGATATTCAGACGGTAAAAATTGATGCGCTCACTCATCATAACCGCTGGAAGAGACAACTTTCACTCAGAATCATTTTGTTGACTATCTATGAATGGGATATGGGAAAAGCATCGAGCAAAAATCTAAAAGAGTTGCTAGTGCGCTCTAATGTTGATGAGTCACTTCAAAAAGAGCTTTTTGGAGCGCTAAGACTGCTGCGGAAATCACAAGAGAAGGCCGAGAAGCTTCTTCGTGATGATAGGAATTCTATTATTGCCCACAGAGATGGTGACGCACTATTGCAGTTAAAAATGATTGATAATCTTAGGCAAGATAAAGTTATGGGCGCAGCAGTTGACTTCTATGACTCATCAAAGGTCTATATGGATGTTTTCCCAAGAGTGCTTGCACAGGCTGGTAGCCTTGAGGGGTTGTTCGCATTTGATTTAAATAGTAGCCGCTAATCAGCGATTTGAAAGCCTACAAAGCTAGGTTAGACACAAAGTACTCAGTACACTTAAATGAGACCTAATGTCCGCTTATGGCCATTGATGAATATTTAAAAAAATTATCTTATGACTAGAGATTTAGAACAGGGATTTCTAAAACCTGTAAATAAAGGCCGAGCAAATAGTTGCCCTTATTGTCAGGGAAAGGTTCCTTCAAAAAAGAAAGAGCATATTTTTAATGCAAGCTGGGGCGGAAAACGCTCCAGTAAAAAGTTGATATGCGATCATTGCAATAAACACTTTGGAGAAACAATTGATCTGGCTTTTAAATCAATTGTCGATAATATCCTTAATCTTTGGAATATGGCTCCTAACAGAAGCAGGAAGGTTCCCGACATCCAGATTGAAGAAGATATATTCTTGGGGGCATTTAATACGCCATATAGAAGTGGCGTAAAATTTGACTTTCAGGAGAATGATAATAAATACGACTTTTCTATCTCTGCCGGATCAAGGTCTGAAATAAAAAGATTTATTGACAATGGTGGTATTGAAAAAGCTATTGGCAAACCTTTGACAGATGAGCATAAGCTAAAAATGAAGGCTCAGCTGAAAAACCATAGCAATTAGTAGGGACAGTCACTTATCAGAAGTAAATTAATCTAATTAAATCAATGGTTTAGTTTTTAAACAAGTGCCTGCCACTCATAATCCCTTTTTGATAAGCTAATTTTTATGTTGGTAAATCGGATAATATCGGGTACGGAATTGAGCAAATCTATTTTGCATCTCATATTTAGTGATAATTGAGAAAAAACTACTCTTTGTGCTCAAAAATAGCTATTATTGAGAAGATAGCTTGTTAACTTCTCAAAATGATGGTTTTTTGGCCTATGTCTTCATTGAATTTACTCCCATTACCACCTCAAGCTGAATTAGAAACGCCGGATGTCATGCGTGCCTTAGTTCAGGCGCACCGGCACTTAGCTGAACTAAAAGGCGTCGCAAAAACAATACCGAATGAAGGCATCTTGTTGTCTACGTTATCATTGCAAGAAGCCCAGAGTAGTTCGGCGATTGAAAACATTATTACAACGCAAGATGCACTGCTTAAACACGAACTCCAAGCAGGGGCGGTAGAGCCTGCCGCCAAAGAAGTGGCTCACTACGCCGAGGCGCTAAGAATGGGTTATGGCTTGGTGAAAGAGCAAGGTAATCTAACGCTCAATACTATTCTCAATATTCAGGCGTGTCTAGAGGGTAATCGTGCTGGCTTTCGTAAAGTGCCTGGCACGATATTGAGAAATGAACAAACGAGGGAGGTCGTGTTTGAGCCACCTTTGCCGGATAAAGTGCCTGACTATATGTCAGATCTAGAGCGTTTTATTAATACAGAGCAGGCAATCGACCCTTTAATTTGTATGGCGCTCATTCACCACCAATTTGAAACGATCCATCCATTTTATGATGGTAATGGTCGAACAGGGCGTATCATCAATATTTTGTATTTAGTGCTAACAAGATTGCTTGATGTGCCCATTCTCTATTTGAGCCGTTATATCAATCAGACTCGACCTGAATATTATGCAGGGTTACAAGCGGTGCGAAAGAGCAATGCTTGGGAGGCGTGGGTTATTTATATGTTACGAGGTGTTTCATTAACGGCGCAACATACTACCACGCTAATAGAGAAAATTCGTGACCTGTTACTTGAGCAAAAGGCTGAGATACGCCAAAAGCATCGTTTTTACAGTCAAGATTTAATCAATAATTTATTTCGACACCCTTATACAAAAGTTGCCTTTTTAGAAAAGGATTTAAATATTTCTCGTGCAACAGCAACGCGTTATTTAAATGCGTTGGCTGAGGATGGATTGCTGGTTAAACAAAAATTAGGGCGAGAAAATTTTTATATTAATGTTAGTCTGATTGACTTATTGTTTAACATGCCTGCGCTTACGATTGACTGAGATGTTAGCGCCTTTTGGGGTGATGCCCCCAAAGGCTTTTTGCCAACAGTCTTCCTTACCCAATGTCCATACAATATTTTTAACGGTCAATTCATGCCGATACCGCGTAGCGGGTTTTAAGTGCTGTATTTGCGTTTCTAAATACCACCGTAGATGCTTTAATTGATATTGATAAGGTCCCACCTGAAACCGTTGCCAAATCACCGCCGCAATGGTCTTGGCTCTAGTTACATGCTCTTTCACCTTTTTTGAGCTGCCCTTTAATTTATGCCGTAATAAACAATCCATCTGTCGTAAGGCTTGTTGTTGATTGGCTGGGCGCATGGGTTTTACTTACTGCTGCCAATATACGAAGCAATCACCTCAGTGCGGCCATGCCCCAACTCTTGCGAGAGAATTGTTCTTGCGTGTTGATCTAACGCTTTGCTGGCTAGGCGCTCACCTGCAACAACAGGTGCAGCAAAACCCGTTAACGTCTCATAGCGTTCACAGGCGTAAGCGGCACGCATATCGTGAAAGCCTTTAATGGCGGTTTCTCTATTCGCTGTGCGCCATTGATAATGCGCTTGATCGTACCATTGCTTGTAGGTTTTATTTTCTGGAATAAAATTCTTGGCTTTATCTTGTAATTCGGCAGCTTGTTTCAGTAATGCGATTTGTTTACTGTTAACCGGCGCCCAACGATCCATGTCTTTACCGCGACCACCTTTTGTCCCTTGGGTGATATTAATCTTGCCGTATCGCTTGGCTTCTCTAACCGCTTTTTTGGTGTTGAGCAGTGAGGCTTCTTTAAACCGCAAACCAAAATTACGAGCAAGCAGGGCGATTAAGGCGGTACGGGTTTGATCTTTCGCTTCAAGCTGTGCTATCGGTATGGTAAGTGCCTCGCGTTCGAGTGTGGCCGGAATGTTTGAGCGAATATGTGAACGTTGCCCCACCCATTGCACGGGTTTAATGGATAAGACTTTATCTTTGCGCATGGTGGCTAAAACGACATTGACGGTCGATAGCAAATTCTGGGCATATGAGACGGATTTTTCACCCTGATCAACCTGTGTTTTTAGGTGAAGACCGTAACGGTCTAGCAGTGATTGATCGATCTTGCGCGCATCGTTAACGCCATGACTTTTAGCAAAATAAACAAATTGCTTCCAACGCTGTTCATGCGAACCACTGCTGCCGTGGTGACCTTTTCCATAGCGGTCGTCTAAGGCTTTTTTACCTGCCCAAGCCATTTGTTTGCCGTAGCCGTAATTTCTATTGCCACCGATTTTATTCATAAAGCATTTCCTATCAAATTTAGTTCGTCAATGGTTGCCCCTTAAAACCCTATATGTGGTGAGTGTTAAACCGAATAAAGCGTCGGTCGCGCTGGCTGTTTTACAGCATAAGGACAATGAAAACCCCGTATGGCTGGCACACCTAAACAAGCTTGCGCTTGCGGGTTGTGTGCTGTGCCAATCATTCAGTGCGAAAAGTGTTGATGTGCAATGAAATGAATGGCCGCATAAGGGTTTTTGTTGCGTTTGTAGCAAAGGGCTTATCGCTAAGCCCTTGTGTTAAAAGCGATTTGTGCCGGGTTTTTAGACCCGTCTCTGTGTAAGTTCTCACAGAGACGGGAAGGCGCTTCGTCGCAGTATTCTCTTATTGCTGGCGTTACCTCCTGATAAAGTGAATGAAAAAAAGTGATGCCTGATCTCACGATGCAGAATCACGTTGTACACGGGTAAAAAACGCCCGTGTGCCTTGATGCAAAGAACACATCAAGGGCTTGTTTACGACTAAGGCTGTAGTCGTCACAGATCGTTATCGCCATTAAATCGCGGGTAAGCCATCGGCTCTATGAAAAACCTTCCCACAGTGCGGGAAACTTTCCCAAGGCGGAAGACAGTTATGAATGGCTATTGCCAGCTAACGCCGTAGCATAGCGTGCGAGATAAAACAAAGGAGGCCAGTAATGAAGAATAGAATTGTGAGACTAAACGAAGTGAAATCGATGACAGGGTTATCGCGCTCGACCATTTATGCCCAAATCGCAAAGGGCAATTTCCCCAAGCAAGTACAGTTAACGGAGGCGCGCTCGGTAGGTTGGTATGAGAGTGCGATTGTTCAATGGGTTGAATCGAGGAAAGTGGTATCGCAGCGCGAGGGCTGACCATACAAGACGGTGTCGGACGATTACACCTGAGTTACACTTGAGTTACGGTGCGATAACGGTTGAGTTACAGTTGAGTTACGGTTGTGATCCGACAATAACACTAAGGTAACGGTTGAGTAACAGAGAGATAACAGTCGGCAGTCGCTTAAATTTGATATGACAAGTTGAAAAAAGAGTTAGACTGAGTCCTCCAACTATCGAAGGACTCAAAACGCCTATAAGCAGACATTGCCAATCCTGCAAATATAACCTCAAAAATAGTATCCGAAAGCTACGGCCTTGCGACTCGTAGGGCTTGATTTTATATAAATACTATGCAAACATATGAATATCTATTCATTTGAACGTGTATTTATATGAAGTCTGAAAGATGTCCACTCAAAAAGGTAGGCTATGAAGAAGATGTATCGCAGTTAGCCGATTTATTTCGTCTTATGGGAGATACAAGCAGATTGCGTATCATCTTAAGTTGCCTACATGCTCCTATCAGTGTTTCAGACATTGCAGCGCAGCTTGAGCTATCGCAATCGCTTGTTAGTCATCATTTGCGCTTGTTGCGAGCTGCCAGAATCGTCCGTTCAGAACGGCGTGGTAAACAGGTGTTCTACGTCGCAGCAGACGAGCATATCCAATGCGTGATTGAGGATATGGTGGCGCATATCGGCGAGCCGAATCAAACCGAGGAGGACGACTAATGCCGGGTTGTACAAATTGTCCGTCTGACACAGTTACGGCAAACAATGCCATTGATCCTATATTTCGACGCGTATTATGGATTGCGCTTATTGCGAACGCAGGCATGTTTGTTGTTGAAATCGTCGCAAGTCAGCTTGGTGATTCAATTTCTCTTCAGGCTGATGCACTCGATTTCTTTGGAGATGCAGTCAACTATGCGATTAGTCTATTTGTATTAGGGATGGCTCTAAGCCTGCGTGCCCGCGCTTCACTAATTAAAGGTGCGACGATGGCGGTTTTTGGTTTATGGGTACTTGGTAGCGCCATTTATCGTGCACTTATCGGTAGTGAACCTGAACCGTCGGTTATGGGATTGGTGGCCATACTCGCATTAGCGGTTAATGTTGCTGTTGCATTACTACTGTACCGCTATCGCACCGGCGACAGTAATATGCGCTCTATTTGGTTATGCAGTCGCAACGACGCCATTGGCAATATCGCGGTAATGATCGCCGCGGCAGGCGTCTTTGCAACGTCTTCGCGCTGGCCCGATCTTATCGTCGCGGTTATCATAGCGGGCCTTAATTTCAGTGCGGCAATTCACGTTATACGCTTGGCACTTGGCGAGATGCGTGCAGAATCCGTTAAACCTGTGTAAACTGATAAACTATGTCTAAATCGTTTACATGCTATCTGTTTATCTTCTCGCTACTTTTCATGGGTATCGAAAGTGCAGTTGACTCTATTGGTGGTGAACACCCACATGGGGATGATTACGCACATATTGAAGATAGTAATGATCCACTTTCTCTGGATTCAGATGACGATGAGCATTGCTCGCATTGCTGTCACGGTCATGCTGGCAGCATTGCCGGTCATATCCCTGTTCTGAGCTGTGATATAACTGATCAGCTGATAGCTTTTTACCAACCACACTTCCTCAACTTATCGCAAGCACCACCTACGCCCCCACCTAACGTATAAATCATTTCTTATCTTTATCAGCATATTGTTGTTGCAGGGCAATATTTTTGCCTGTAGCAACGACGTGTGCACGAATATTCACGGAATATAGGATTATGATTTATGCAAATACGAAACATTGTTGCTGCCTTCCTGTTAGGTAGCGTAACCCTATTGAGCTGGGCCGAATTGATTAGGGCAGAGTCTCTAGAACCGCCCGAATTCAACGCTATACAGCGTACCAACACTTCTACAGTACTGACGCTTGAAGATGCCGTCGCTCGCACCTTGAAAAACAACCCACAGTTATACCAATACCGTTTTCGCCAAAAAAGCCTTGCAGCACAACGTGCAATCAGTTCGCTCTCCCCAGCCCTACTGTTAGGAGTGGAGGTCGAAAATATTGCAGGCAGTGGTGATTTTGATGGAGTTGATAGTGCAGAAACTACCCTTGCACTGTCTTCTGTGATTGAGCTAGGCGGCAAAGCGCGTTCGCGGGTTGGGTTGATTGATGCTAAAGGCGAACGCTTGAGCTTTGAACGTCAGGCGGCAACACTGAATGTGCTCGGCCAACTGACAGCGCTTTTTATTCGTTGCCGTTCCACTCAGGAAAACATTCACTTGGCAGAAGAGGCCGTTACCTTATCGGAGGGAATGCTAAAAACTGTTGAGAGGCGAGCGGCTAAAGGTGCAGCCCCAGAAGCAGAAGTGATGCGAGCAAAAGCGGCACTCACCCGGGCAGCTATCCGCCTCCAAGCCTTGCGCAGTAGCTTTGAGCGACAGAAAGTAACACTAAGTAGTTTCTGGGGTAATACTAACCCTCAGTTTGATGAACTGAGTGGCAGCCTGTCTACTTTTAGTCTTTCAGATGATTTTTCAAGCTTGTTACAGCGGGCTAAGGCGTCCCCTGCCATCGCCATTTTTGCCAGTGAAGCGCGTTTGAAAGACGCTGAAATCAAACTAGCAAAGGCACAAAGCCGCGTGGATATTGGCTGGCAATTGGGTGTCAGGCGTTTTGAAGAGACGGACGACACAGCGTTAACTGCGGGCATTTCGATTCCACTGTTCAGTGGTAAACGCAATCGCTCCTCAATTGCATCGGCTTTGGCTGAGCGCAATGCTGTGGATTATCAGCAAGCTGATGCCATGCTGAAACTACACAGTCGTTTATTCACTGCTTTCTCGCAGCGCAAAGAAAATACCGCTGCGGTCGAGCAATTTAATGCTCACGTCTTACCTGCCTTGGAGAAAGCATTGGCTTTGACACAGGAAGCCTATGAGAACGGGCGCTATCGCTATCAAGAATGGATTGCTGCTCAAGAAGAATTACTCACCGCCAAGCAGCAACGTATTGAAGCGGCAACCGCAGCGCAGCTCAATCAGGCGCTTATTGAACAATTGATTGCAGAACCATTAAGCACTAACCATTTACCTTATTGATACCGTGTCTTTGTAAAAAAAACAGTTTGCAAAGAGCAACAGGAACTAACTATGAAAATTTTACGACTTTATTTACACCTAACTATTGCGGTAGCCCTCGGCGCAGCAAATTCTACTTTTGTACAGGCAGCCTCCGATGATCACGACCACGATCATGGTGTTCATGCTACCGAAGATACACAACATAGTGAGAGCGAGAATCATAAGCACCAAAGTGAACATGGCGACACAGACAGTCAGTCCCACGACGACGAGGAAAATACCAGTCGTATTGAGAACGATATGGCAGCCCAAGTCGGCATTGGTACAACGGTTGCCACAAAACAAACACTGCACCAATCTATTACCAGTTACGGTGTGCTGTCAACCGGACCAGAACAGCTTAGCCACATGCGCGCACGCTTTTCTGGGTTAATCACGTCAGTGAAGGCAAGCATTGGTGACACTGTCAAAGCGGGTGACTTGCTTGCTGAAGTGGAATCCGATGCAAGCTTGAAGAAGTATTCAGTACTTGCGCCAATTTCAGGGACGATTGTACAGCGTCATGCTAACACCGGCGAAGTGACAAAGGATCAGGTGCTATTTTCTATAGCAGATTTCGACACGCTGTGGTCCGAGTTTCGTATCTATCCTGCGCAAATCGATAATGTCGCTGCAGGGCAAGCCGTTGAAATCATCTCAGACACTAAAAGAATTACTGGCAGGATCAGTCATATCATTCCAGCTCTGGATAAACCCTATCAGCTCGCTCGTGTTCCGTTAGATAATCGGCAGTTGGAGTTATCGCCTGGTCTATTGGTTGAGGGACGTATCATGATTGATGAATTTAGTGTGCCGTTAGCCGTTGAAAAAAACAGCGTGCAGCAACTGGGTGGACGTTCTGGTGTATTTATTCAAGAGGGTGATACTTATAACTTTTCGCCCTTAGTTCTAGGTCGTAAAGATGAACATTACGTTGAGGTGCTTAGCGGCCTTGAGGAAAGCCAGCGTTACGTCAACCGCAACAGCTATCTGATTAAAGCGGATATTGAAAAATCCGAAGCCGAACACGAACACTAAGGGGCACACCATGATTGATTCAATATTGCGTCTTGCCATTGAGCGGCGCTATCTATTTCTTAGCTTGATACTGGTTGTTGTCGGCGTCGGTGTCTTTAGTTACCAAAAACTACCGATTGATGCCGTACCGGACATTACTAATGTTCAGGTGCAGATCAACACCTCGGCACCGGGCTACTCACCGCTGGAAGCAGAACAGCGGATTACCTATCCGGTAGAGACTGCGTTGTACGGCTTACCCCAGCTGGCCTATACTCGTTCTCTATCGCGCTATGGATTATCACAAGTTACCGTGGTATTTGAAGAAGGCACGGATATCTATGCTGCACGCAATCTGATTGACAACCGGTTAGGCGCGATTAAAAGTGTGCTTCCGCCGGGTATTGAACCAGAAATGGGGCCAATCTCGACCGGGTTGGGCGAGATTTTTATGTACACCGTGCAGGCATCGCCTAATGCTAAAATGGCAAACGGTCAGCCTTATGATGCTACCGCCTTGCGTGAGATTCAGGACTGGATCATCAAACCCCAGTTGGCGCAGGTCAAAGGTGTGATTGAAATCAACAGTATTGGTGGTTTCAACAAGCAGTATCATGTCACGCCCGACCCTAAGAAACTACTTTACTATGGCATCAGTATCGAAGGGTTGGTCAATGCGCTGCAAGTCAACAATGACAATCGTGGTGCGGGCTATATCGAACGCAATGGCCAGCAGTTATTAGTGCGCTCCCCGGGTCAATTGGCTACTTTGGATGATATCGCCAATGTAATCGTTACCGAGCACGGCAGTGTGCCAATAAAAATTCAGGATGTCGCCAACATTGGTATTGGCAAAGAGCTTCGCTCTGGAGCTGCAACGCAAAACGGCAAAGAAACGGTACTCGGTACAGCAATGATGCTGATCGGTGCTAACTCCCGTACCGTGGCGCGCGATGTTGCCAGCAAGCTCGAAGTTGTACAAGACTCATTGCCCGATGGTGTCATCGCGGAGCCGGTCTATGACCGAACCCGTCTGGTGGACAAGGCCATCGCTACCGTTGCCAAAAATCTACTTGAAGGCGCGCTGCTGGTGGTTGTCGTGCTGTTTACTTTACTTGGCAATTTTAGAGCAGCACTCATTACCGCAGCAGTTATTCCACTTTCCATGCTCGCTACCATGACCGGCATGGTGAGAACAGGGGTTTCCGCTAACCTGATGAGTCTGGGTGCGCTGGATTTCGGTCTTATTGTCGATGGCGCTGTCATCATTGTTGAAAACGCAGTGAGACGTTTAGCAGAAGCACAACGCTATGGTAACCAGCAAACCTTGCGCGAACGATTGGATACGGTCTATGCGGCTACCGCTGAAGTCATCCGGCCCAGTTTATTCGGTGTGGCGATCATTACCGTTGTCTATATCCCCATTTTCTCTCTTACCGGTGTCGAAGGAAAAATGTTCCATCCTATGGCAGCCACTGTGGTGATGGCATTGTTGTCGGCGATGGTGTTTTCTTTGACGATCGTGCCTGCCGCTGTCGCTGTTTTTCTAAGCGGCAAGATCAGCGAAAAAGAAAGTGTGGTGATAGTCAAAATTAAGTCTATTTATAAGCCACTCTTGCTGCTGGCACTTAAATTTCGTTGGGTGGTCGTCAGCTTTGCTGCACTATTGGTCTCGGCAAGTATTTGGTTGGCGACGACACTAGGGTCAGAGTTTATCCCGCAGTTAAACGAAGGAGATATTGCGCTGCACGCTATGCGTATCCCCGGTACTGGGTTAGAGCAGGCGGTAGCGATGCAGGAAATTCTTGAACAACGCATCAAGTCTTTTTCAGAAGTCGATAAGGTTTTTGCGCGTATTGGCACGGCGGAAGTTGCTACCGATCCTATGCCACCTAATGTTGCGGATAACTTTGTGATTTTAAAGCCGCGCAATGAATGGCCTAATCCTGATAAAACCAAGGATGAGTTGGTCACTGAAATGGAAACCGCACTCGAAGAATTGCCCGGTAATAACTACGAGTTTACCCAGCCGATACAAATGCGCTTTAACGAACTGATTTCGGGTGTGCGTGCCGATCTTGGCATTAAAGTCTTTGGCGATGATCTTGATCAACTGGTATTGACGTCTAACGATATTCTTAAAGTGGTCAACCAAGTGCCGGGAGTCGCGGATGCTCGTGTTGAGCAGGTCTCTGGCCTACCGACCTTGTCGGTCATTCCCAAACGCACAGCCTTGGGTCGATACGGGTTAAATGTGGTGGAACTGCAAGATTGGGTCTCTGCTGCGATTGGCGGTGAATCAGCGGGCTTATTGTACGAAGGTGACAGGCGCTTTGAGTTGATTGTGCGCTTACCTGAAACGCTGCGCCGCGATATCGACCGCCTCGCGTTTTTGCCCGTACCTTTACCCAATGGCGATTACATCCCTCTGGAGGAAGTTGCCACATTGGATATTGCACCGGGGCCAGCACAAATCAGTCGGGAGAATGGTAAACGTCGGGTAGTAGTGACTGCCAATGTGAGAGGTCGTGACCTCGGCAGTTTTGTGACTGACGTCAAATCACGCATTGACAACGACGTTGATATACCGCCGGGTTACTGGCTCGATTACGGCGGTACTTTTGAGCAGTTGGAGTCTGCCAGTCAACGCTTAGCCGTCGTTGTGCCCATCACCTTGCTTATTATTATTGGTTTACTAGTGATGGCCTTTGGCTCGCTTAAAGATGCGTTAATTATTTTTACTGGTGTGCCTTTAGCGTTAACCGGCGGAGTTCTCTCTCTATGGTTGCGGGGTATGCCGCTGTCGATTTCGGCAGGCGTTGGTTTTATTGCCCTGTCTGGGGTTGCCGTGCTCAACGGTCTGGTCATGCTGGCCTTTATTCGTGACCTCTGGCATGAAAAAGGTGATCTTCTGACATCAGTTATTGATGGTGCGTTAATTCGATTGCGTCCGGTATTAATGACTGCGCTGGTTGCTAGTCTTGGGTTCATTCCCATGGCATTGAACACTGGGACAGGTGCCGAAGTGCAACGGCCTTTGGCAACGGTAGTAATCGGGGGGATAGTTTCATCGACATTGTTGACGTTGTTTGTATTGCCCGTTTTATACCATTGGTTACATAGAAACGAACAGAGTAATAATTAGGAGGTTTGCCTCCCCCCAAAGGGAGGCGCTATTGCAATGAACAAAATAATTATTGTATTTCTAACGGTGTACTTTATTTCATTCTTTGGTCTAGCCGTAATTTGGCGAAACTATGTGGTGACTAAAAAGGCGGGAGTAAATGCCTTTAAGCTGAATAAGAAAACAGGGGTTGAAGCTATCACCAGTTTATATTTTAAATATCTGCCATTAGTTTCAATGTTGGTTTTTATACTTTATGTATTTTTTCCAACTATTTACCAGTCAATAGGGCCAATGGCTTTAATTAGTCATAATTTATTTCAACTACTTGGTATGGGTATTATGCTCATCGCTTTGGTTTGGATTGTAATTGCGCAATCGCAAATGGGGGCTTCTTGGCGTATTGGTATAGATCATGATAATAGAACCGAGTTCATTAAAAAGGGGCTTTTCCGCTACTCAAGAAATCCTATATTTGTAGGTGTTATTTTCCTATCGTTCGGTTTTTTCCTTGTGCTTCCAAATCCTTTAACTTTAACAATTTTAGTGCTCGATATTGCGCTAATTCAAATACAAGTAGCTGTGGAAGAACAATTTTTGGCAAAAGCGCATGGGCAAGCATATGCAGAATATTGTGAGCAAGTCAGACGTTGGGTTTAGTGACGGGGTACGTAGAGGTGCAACGGTTTTGAGAGCTGTAATGGTAAAAAGTATTCAATACGCTCAAGAAATTATCTAGGCTCAGGAAAAACTCCTGATTAAACATCAATAGGCTTCTAGATTAATCAATTTAAAACCGAGTCGTAGTAATGTTACCTATCGAATGCGGAACTTCTTGTTGCTTAAGTATATGACCGACTGATAACTAGTTCTCGATTGTCTGCTCATAGGCGATTTGTGCCTGTCAGCTTATATCGCAACTTTTTTTTAATATGCGGCATTCCTTGAGCGAATAAACTTTACACGGAGAGGAGGTTGTGAGTGTAAATCAAAAATTGGGGGTATAAATGGGGGGTGTTTATATTCAACCTAACCATAAAAACTATATTATATAAGGCTTGTAGTTAAAGGTTGGAATCCACTCGGTCGTACCAATAATTAAACCCGCTTCTGCGGGTTTTTTTATGGGTGCGATTGGGTGGGTGAGAACCACCGCGGTTCGATAAAATGCGTAGCATTTTAGACAGCTCGCTTGCGAGCTGCCTGCGCAGCAGGTAACTACAGCCCTTAGGCTGAAGTTATCAATCCACTCGGTCGTACCAATTTCAAAAGCCCGCTTAACGCGGGCTTTTTTATGGTTACGATTCGTGGATGAGAACCACCTGGTTCGATTAACTGCGTAGCAGTTAACAACGAGCCGAAGGCGAAGCCCCCGTTGTGAAACAAAAGGGGGGGCAAATAACCCTAAGGTTATTTGGATTAATCCACTCGGTCGTACCAATAATTAAACCCGCTTCTGCGGGTTTTTTTATGGTTA
>Ga0209833_1000470_pt1 | contig 29664 bp, 25 predicted proteins | sample COGITO_mtgs_1105_3_FD_184797 | JGI IMG/M metagenome (GOLD analysis project Ga0209833, IMG submission 184797) | Pelagic marine microbial communities from North Sea - COGITO_mtgs_110506 (SPAdes) (version 2) | ecosystem: Environmental > Aquatic > Marine > Epipelagic ... | reverse complement strand
CACACCAGGTTTTACCGATAACAAAAGAGATTACGATAAGATTGAGGCCTCGAGTAAGATCGCGCGTGAAGGAGTGCTCAATGAAGATATCGAAAAATTGGCAGAGGGTGTTGCCCTCTATTATGAGGCGCAGCTTGATGAGGGCATGAGCAAGCTGCCTGAAATCAATGGAGCCATAGCTTTAAAATACTGCGGTGGTGGTCACGGTGGCTACGCCCTTTATTTGTTCAATTCACAAGAGGCAAGAGATGCCGCAGTGGGAGAGCACGATGCCATGCGCGCTATTGAGCCGTTTTGCCCATGACGCTAACAGATCCAAAGACGGTTGACCTTATCGGCTTGCCGGTAGCGGCTACTAATTATCACCAAGCGATTGAGTGGATTGAGGCTGCCGCCTTGCCTGGTGACCGTGCTTACGCAGTAGAAGCTGCCAATACGCACGTAGCCGCCCTTGCTCGCCATGATCAAAGCTTTGGTGAGGCGATGGCAAAATTCGACCTGATCTGTCCTGACGGCATGCCCTTAGTTTGGTTACTCAACCAACAACTGAAGCAGTCAGAAAGACTAACAGATCGTGTCTATGGCCCGACACTTATGCTCAAAACGATTGAGGCGTCGGAAAATCAGCAGCAGCTCAAACATTTCTTTTTTGGAGGCTCGCCGGACACCCTCGACAAACTAGAAAAACGATTTTCAGAAGACTATCCGAATGCTCAAATTGCGGGCACTTATTCGCCACCGTTCGGCACATGGCCAGATGATGAATTTGAGCGGGTTTGTAAGAAAATCATAGAATCTAAAGCCAACCTTGTCTGGGTTGGTCTTGGTTGTCCGAAGCAAGAACGTTGGATCGCAGAGCACAAAGACAAATTGCCACCTGCCGTTTATTTCGGTATCGGCGCGGCGTTTGCCTTTCACGCAGGAGAGGTGAAACAAGCACCATCTTGGATTCAAAAATGTGGAGTTGAATGGCTTTATCGGCTATGTAGAGAACCGCGCAGACTTTTCCGCCGCTATTTCACCTACAACTCCTTATTTCTCTGGTATGCACTACGCAGCCAGATGAAAGGCTAATCAGTAATAGAACAAGACACCACTTCTATGACCGAACCTCAAAAAACTGTCTATGTGGGAATGAGTGCTGATCTCATTCATCCAGGGCATATCAACATCATTGATATCGCCAGAGCTTACGGTGAGGTTACGGTCGGCTTACTCACTGACGAGGCCATCGCCAGTTACAAGCGATTACCAAGCTTGTCATTTGAGCACCGGAAAAAAATCGTTGAAAACCTCAAGGGGGTTTCACATGTGGTTGCTCAGGAGACACTCGACTACGTATCTAATCTTGAACAGCTGAAACCTGATTACGTCGTTCATGGGGATGACTGGAGAAGTGGTCCACAAAAAGAAACGCGCGATAGGGTTATTAAAACACTCGGCCTTTGGGGTGGGGAACTCATTGAGCCAAAGTACACAGAAGGATTATCATCAACGGCCCTCAACAAGGCCGTTCAAGAAATAGGCACCACACCAGGAGCTAGGCTGGGAAGATTACGTCGACTCATTGCCGCCAACCCTATCGTCAGAGTGATGGAGGCGCACAACGGCTTGTCCGGGCTCATCGTTGAACACTCTAGCTATGAACACGGTGGTCAGGTGACTGAGTTCGATGCGATTTGGCTAAGTAGCTTGACGGACTCTACAGCTAAAGGGCGCCCAGATATTGAGTATGTTGACAGGACCTCAAGGGCCCAAACGATCAATGAGATTCTAGATGTCACCACCAAGCCCATTATTTATGATGCGGATACAGGGGGGCTTACCGAACACTTCACAAAGACGGTCTGCTCACTCGAGCGCGTCGGCGTTTCAGCCGTTATCATCGAGGACAAGCAAGGGCTGAAACAGAACTCGCTCTATGGAACTGAGAGAAACCAAGAGCTCATTCCAAAAGAAGTAATGTGCCAGAAAATTCATGCTGGCAAACAAGCCCAGGTTACCGAGGATTTTATGATTATCGCACGCCTTGAAAGCTTGATTGCCAAGCAGGGCCTTGCAGACGCGCTCGACAGGGCACAAGCCTATATTGAAGCCGGAGCGGATGCCATTATGATTCATAGCTGTGAATCAGAGCTCACAGAAATCAATGAGTTCTGTAAGGCCTACCAAGATATGGCAGGTAAAGTCCCACTGGTCGCCGTACCCACTACCTACAATCAAGTTTATGAGAGTGAGCTCACCGAGATGGGATTTAGCGTGGTCATCTATGCCAATCATCTTCTAAGAAGCGCCTACCCAGCGATGCTGAAAACGGCAGAATCGATTTTGAAGTACGGTAGATCGAAGGAAGCGGATGCTGACTGCATCTCCACCAAAGACATTCTCGGACTGATTAAAGACTGATATTGTGGTTGATCCCCAAACATTTTATAACGCCTTGGTAAAATCGGGCGTTGAGTTTTTTGCAGGCGTGCCTGATTCGTTGTTAAGGCCATTATGCGCCTGTATTGCAGAGCGCGCGCCTGAAGGGAAACACATCATAACAGCCAATGAAGGCGCGGCCATAGCACTGGCGGCAGGCAACTATCTGGCAACAGCGAAACCATCATTGGTTTACATGCAAAACTCAGGCTTGGGCAATGCCATCAATCCGCTTCTCTCCTTGGCTGACACTTCTGTCTACGGCGTGCCCATGTTGCTGATGATCGGCTGGCGTGGTGAGCCAGGAGTCAAAGATGAGCCACAGCATTTGGCCCAGGGACAAGTGACGGTTCCACTGCTCGACGCAATGGACATAGCCTATCATCGACTGCCTCAGGACACAGAGGAAGCGGTTTCCCTGATTAAGGAGCTCGCACAACGTGCGGTATCAGAGCAGAGGCCGATAGTTATCCTCGCAAGTAAAAATTCATTTGCTCAATACAAGGCCGATCAAAATAGCGGTGACGAAAGGCTGCCTCTGGCCAGGGAGCGAGCCATTGGAATTATCCTCGAAAACATCAATGCTGACACTTCGGTAATATCATCTACGGGAATGATATCTCGTGAGCTCTACGAATTGCGCGAAGGACTTAAGCAGAAACATGATACTGATTTTCTCACCGTGGGGAGCATGGGACATTGTTCCCAGATTGCCCTCGGTGTAGCACTGGCTAACAAAAACAAAAAAGTCATTTGTCTAGATGGAGACGGGGCAGCCATCATGCACATGGGATCGATGGCCGTTACCGCGCAATCTGGCGCAGCTAACCTGATCCACATCATCCTTAATAACGGCAGGCATGACTCCGTTGGCGGCCAGCCAACGTGTGGGTTTGAGATTGATTTCACGACCATTGCAAAAGGCTGTGGTTATCCATCAGTACATTCAGTGGATAACGAAGCCGAATTGAGTAAAATCTTAGGAGCATCAATAGATGTTCAAGGACCTGTGTTATTAGAAGTCAAAGTAAACTCTGGAAATAGAGACAATCTCGGTAGACCTGAGATCACACTAGAGGAGCAAAAACGTGCCTTCATGCGCCATTTAGAAGAGTGAAAATTTGGCTATGCCACAACAACAACACTACCAAGGAGATGATGGCTGGGCAAAAATTGCTGACTACCTTAATACCATCTCTGCTGACAACGTTCTTCTGGTAACGGGCAATAGCATGTATCGTGCTTCTGGCGCAGAGCAGGCTCTCGAGCCGATACTGCGTGAAAGAGAAGTGACTCATCTTACCTGTCTCCATACGAACCCTGAAGATGAAGACGTTCGTCAACTCCTTAATGGGATAGGTAACAAGGAAAGTTACCAAGCCATCATCGCAGTCGGCGGGGGAAGCGTTATTGATACTGCCAAATTACTAAAAGCCTTTTGGATAAACCCTCCAAGCCTTGATGAGTATCTTGGCTCTGAAGATAATAGTGAACTAAGCCCAGCTGCATTACCACTGATCGCAGTACCAAGCACTGCCGGCTCTGGCAGTGAGGCGACAAGATTTGCCGTTGTTTACAAAAACAAAAAAAAATATTCAGTTGAGCATGAAGAGCTTCTCCCGAATTTTTCGGTGGTCATTCCGCCACTTCTGGCAAGCGTGCCTCAGCATGTAGCAGCATCTAGCGGCATGGATGCCCTTTGCCAGGGAATCGAGTCTTACTGGTCAATTCATTCTACCGATGAGTCTAGAAAATTAGCCGCAGAAGCAATCACGCTTGCCTGGGATTGGATTGAAAAAGCGGTTAACGATCGCAGCTCAGAGGCGCTCAATCACATGGCGAAGGCTTCTCATTTAGCGGGTCGTGCTATCAATATTACTAAAACCACCGCACCGCACGCGATCTCTTACCCGATGACATCTTATTTCGGTATTACCCATGGCCATGCGGTTGGTTTGCTTACCGCTCGCTTCCTAACATTTAACGAAGGAGTGACGAAAGAAGACTGTCTCGATGCAAGAGGGCCGGAGTGGGTAAAAAAGCGGCTACATGAAGTCTGTGTATTATTTGGCGAAGATACTGTCGACGATACAGCTCAAGGGCTGACACAAAAAATCAAAAGAATTGGTCTGGAAATTGATTTGAAGCAGCTGGGCATTATAACAGAAGAAGACATAAAGACCATTGTGGCCAACGGCTTGAACCCGGAGAGAGTTAAGAATAATCCGAGGGTGGTAACCACAAATTCAGCTAGAGACGTGCTATCAATTGTTCATTGCCCTTAGGCAAGCTAGAGGTGCTATTCGTGAAGCTTATGCCATGAGTGAAGAGAAAAAAAATTACGGCCAGATTTTAAAATCCTCGTCAATTATGGGGGGATCGCAGGTGGTTAGCATCCTTATTGGGATGGTGAGAGTGAAGTTGGTTGCTGTCCTATTAGGACCAGTCGGTATTGGTTTGTTAGGAATATACCGATCAATTATGGAGCTAGCCACGAATCTTGCCGGCTTAGGCATAAACACTAGTGGTGTTCGTGATGTTGCGGAAGCTGTAGGCGCTTCAGATGATGATCGCATAGCGCGTGCAGCGCTGACGCTAAGGAGGGTGTGTTGGCTTAGTGGTATTGTTGGTGCTGTTCTTCTCGCATCGCTGTCTCGACCTCTTAGCCGGCTAACGTTCGGCTCCCCTGATTACAGCAACCAAATTGCCTATCTAAGTGTATGCGTGCTGATGTCATGCGTAGCAGGAGGTCAGATGGCCTTAATCCACGGCATGCGTCGGATCGGCGATTTGGCACGGATTAACATTATCGGTGCCGTGTCTGGCACTATTGCCGCTGCTGGATTTTATTTTTGGTTGGGATTAGAGGGTATAGTTCCGGCGCTAGTGACACTTTCAGCTTTTGGATTAGGTATATCTTTCTGGTATTCAAGAAAGGTAGAAGTAATGAAAGTAAAGATGACTTGGGTGGAAACATTCTTGTCTGCAAAAGCAATGCTGGCACTAGGGTTGGTATTGGTTACGACTGGGTCCTTGCACTTTGTATGCGGTTACGTAACGCGCATTCTTATTGTTCACGAAATAGACCTTGCTGCAGTTGGCATCTTTTACGCGGCATATAATCTCTCACTCATGTTTGTGGACATGATTACGAGAGCAATGGGGGCAGACTTTTATCCTAAACTAACCTCGATTGCTCAAGATCATGGCAAGATGCGCAATCTTGTTAATCAGCAGAGCGAGATGGGCCTTACTTTGGCCTTACCTGGCTTATGTGGGCTCATAGTATTAGCTCCTTGGGTTATAGAAATTTTCTATTCAGATGCATTTATGGATGCAGTTGAGTTGATGCGGTGGTGCCTTGTGGGGTGCGTTTGCCGAGTGATTTCTTGGCCATTATCATTTGTAGCAACAGCCAAAAACAGACCAAAGATTATAGCATGGGTAGAATGTTCCCACCAAGTATTCCGCATGCTTCTGATAGTCGTTGGCTTAAAGGTTTTCGGCCTGAAGGGGATAGCCTTTGCTGAATTAACTAACAGCCTTGTACATGTTTTGACGACGTACATTTGTGCAAAGCGATTAATAGGGTTTAATTGGTCTCATGGGCTGAAGGTAATGATGATTAAATGCTTTATACTGATTATTTTATTACTATTGATTTGCATGCAGCTGCCTTTAATTTGGGGTGCTGTGGTAGGACTTAGTATTACAGTATTCACCACGCTTTGGTGCTTGCGGGGCTTATGCTTACGACTCGATAACTCTCATATCATCGTGAAATGGACCAAGAAAATACCGCTGTCTCGACACCTACTATGCGGCATCGATACATTCGAAGCCTCATAATTCACTTTGATAACCTAACGGTATCAGAGGAGAAGTTTGAGCGAGCTTAGGAAACAAACTTTCCTATATTCTGATGCTGCAAGCGATGGCAGATAAGTATCAGGCAAGCGTTCACGACTATCAAAGATCATGAAAAATATTGCAGGCAATTTATTAACTCTAGGCATTACTACTAAAGGGCGTGTAGACGAGTTGGTTGAAACTCTGCGCCTGATAGAAGCATCCGAGCTTAAATCATGCCCTATTATACTAATTGATGATGGCGGCGGTGGACAATTCATCGAAGCAGCTGAGTTTGAGCTCGATTTGAATATACATCGTTATAAAGAAAGCCAAGGGCTTGTAGCGAGAAGGAATGAATTAACAGAACGATGTAAGACAAAGTATCTTATGTCATTGGATGACGATTCTGCTCCGGAAAGTGGCGCAATAGATGATGTGCTTGATCTGCTGGAAGCTAACAAAGATGTAGCTGCTGTTGCGTTAAACTTATATAATGAGGCATCTGAACATCTGGATCCTTCCATGCCGAACTTTATCGCGCGCTACTACGTTGGCTGTGGACACATTTATAGGGTGGCTATATTCAAAAAATTGGGAGGCTACAGTGGAGACTTGTTTTATGGACATGAAGAGCGCGAATACGCATTAAAGTTAGCAAGGGCATCACTAAACATTATGCATGTTAACTATTACATTGTTAAACATCGCAAATCAGACATCAACCGCGTGGTAGGATATAATGCTCGCATGTCCCGTAACCTTGGCTGGATTAATGGAACTTACCTAGGAATACTTCCTAACATCATCGAGCTGTATTCATTTCTGAAAGGCAAAAAAATAAATCAGGTAGGCGTTGCCCTAAAAGACTATTTCGACGGCTTGAGGGCGAGAAAGCACGAGAGCAAACTGACATTTTCTCAATACTGGAAGTGGAAGAGAAAAAAGACGCCCACTGTGGCTTAATATAGGTGACAAGCTACGGCTAGGCGCTGGAGTTCTAATGTTTTTTCAGTAGGAGGAGACAGTTTGAATTTAAGAAAGTAATTGTTAGGTAAAGTATATGTTACAAATTAAGACTCGAAATACGAATCAGACAAGCCGACTAGATGAGTCTCACAGTAAATCAATAATCAGGCTGTCAATTTTTTTTGCCGATCTAGCGTAATATTGAAATTATTTAATTATGAAAAAAAAATCTGTTCGCAAACCAATTTGGATGGTTATAGAGCCATTCTTTTATCCTCATAGCGAAGGCTATCTGCGGGCGATCTTACAAGACAAAACCATTCTTCAGACTTTTGATATTGTTTATGTTTATGGTGCTGAGACCTCTCAACAAAAACTGATGTGCGAATTGGAGCAGGCACTGAGTAGTAGTTTTAGATCGATACGAGTAGATTATGGCCAAAGAGAATTTTTTGGACACGGTATTACAGCATTGTTCAGAAACTGGAAAGTAATACGAGCAGCTCAAAAATTAGGGGTCAAAGAGGGCGCAGAGCTCATCTCAATCCTCCGAGCAGATGATTTTATTAGGCTTCTGATAATTCCCGGAATGCACGTTTTTTTTAAATACATTCGAGGCCGCAGCACAGGTGTATTTTTCAATTCACGATGCTTTAGGGAAAGTTCATTCACGCTGAATATTTTATCCAGCGGTGCCTGCAGAGTAATTAAATCTAGCTTCTTTAAAAAGTTGCTGTTTCTAGATCACGGCATTCGTAAGCCGATACAAAAACTTTTAGGCCCATCATACGATAATGTCACTGGTGAAGCTGTTGATCCATGGACAGAAGCCGAGCATGTTTTATGCCCCGATCAATTGGCAGCTGAAGATAAGAGGACGCTACTCACTTTAGGTGCGCATAGTGTGCGTAAGGGTACCGTTTTACTTCTCAGAATGTTTAGGGATTACCCCGAAGAGCTGGCAAACTATAAACTACTAATTGTTGGGCCGATTCGTGATGATATCCGTGAAGAGTTTGATGAATTACTCACCGAGATTAAAAACAGTTCAGATAGGGTAGAGTGTATAGACAGATATGTTTCAGACCGTGACTCATGGAGCTACTTTCAGCGAAGTGATATTGTTGTTTGTCCCTATGTGAATTTCCACGGATCGAGTAACGTGGTGATACGTGCAGCCGCAGCGGGGCTCCCAGTAATTACTCCAGCATTTGGTTTCCTAGGGGAAGTGGCAGAGCACAGTGGATTGGGAGTGACATATAAAAACCAGCAGCCATCTGAAATACTCCAAGCAATTTTTGATGTCGAAAAGTTATTGTTGGAGAATGCCGCCGAGATAACGAGTAACTGCGAAAAATATGCGCAACGTCATCATGCATCGTTATACGCAGCCAGCCTATTGTTACCACTAACTGATCCTGTCCAAGGCATATCCAGAGCGTAATATTGAATACAGTGCAGTTAAAGGTGATAAGCTAATTTGTCAGTAAAGGGGAGATTTAAGAAAGTCGTTTATAAACCCAACTTTTACCGTTCGTAGTTTCGCATGATACGTAGATTAGATCAGTGAAATAAAAACAGAGGTGAAGGCAAGTAACGCTACCTGTTGTTTTAAATCGAGATAAAACAAAGGCTAAAATGAAAACTAAAATCAGTAATGCAAACTAACAAAATTATACAGTTAACTGTTTTATCGATGATGATGCTATTATCGATGGTAGCAATATCGTCTCTTTTGGAGGTTAGAGATGATACTAGGAATGTGATTCTGGGGACTGGGGGGTTTTTGATTTTATTATTTCTTTCGTGGAGAAACATCGCTCTTGATGCAAAATTACTTTTTATAATTATTTTAGGGTATGCATTAGGAGGTAAAGGATTTGCTTATGTGAGTCCATTTGAGCCTGTCTATATCGGCGAGATATCGCTAAGCCTTTGTATGCTGGGACTCCTTGCTAGGCCTCGTCAATTACGTCTTTTTGAAACTTCAATTCACAGGTGGGTATGGGTCTATGTTCTTTATGCAGGTCTTCACCTCATTGTTGATTATACCGACTACAGATTACTTGCTTTACGGGATAGTTCTATGGCTTACTACGCGCTATTCTTCATTGCATCATATAGCCTATTTCAAAATGAAAAAATAACGAATGCATTCGAGCGCGTTGTTAAGACGGCAATGATTTTTGCTGCTATATCTGTGGCATTTTCAACATTGTACTTTGAGTTTAGGTTCCCTGGATTTTCACCTCACGTAGATGCTTACATGCCATTATGCGCAGGGTTAATCCTGTATTTGTTAGTCATAGGAATTGAACAGGCAAAAGTGCATTATATTATCTTTGCCTGTTTAATACTTGTAGGGCTTGCCAGCTCAAAGACTGCGGCACTAATAGCCCTTGTTGCCGTTGTTTCATGTGCCATTTTAGTTGGAGGATTGCGCAAGTTAATTATGCCTTCCCTGAGCTTTGCTGCATTAGGATTAGTTGCCGTATCAACAATAGCATTTATTGATACTGACCTTGCGATTGAATTATTATTAGGTGGGGAAACAGGCGCGGCCTTTGGACTAGATGGCGGTGAATTTGTAGGTTTTTCAGGCACATCAGAATGGCGATTGCTGTGGTGGACAACAGTTTCTGTGGATACTATGAGGGAGGCGCCATTTTGGGGGCAGGGTTTCGGCGCCGATATAACAGGACCATTTCTTGAGGCTTGGCTTGGTCCCGCATATTCTGATCCTACAGGCTATGCCCGTTATCCCCACAATGTGATGATTACTAATTTTGGCAGACTAGGTTTTATAGGGCTTGCGATATTTAGTATGCTTTATGTGAGCATGGGCATTTTTGTATTAAAGTTTTGTCGAAAATACTTTTCTAGTCCTGAACGAAGGGACGCGGACCTAATATGCTTTAGTATTGTTGTTGCTGGAATGGTCAACGGCGTATTGCAGTCAACATACGAAGTTCCTTATGCTGCAATTACGCACTGGGTGTGTTTAGGTTATATGGCAGCTCGATTATACTTGCCCACGCCACAAATAAAAAGCGCAGCAGGTAATCAAACAACTTAATAAACATGGCGAATAATGATAGGCCCGAAGCTGCGTTTCTCGAAAAGCTATTTCATAATCTTAATGATAGTGGGCTAAATTACGCAGTGATGCGTAATTACGAATTACTGCCCAGAAGTGCTGATGGTAGCGATCTGGATCTATTGATTGACCCGAAACAGGAGCAGCTGATCATGGATTGTATCTCAGATTCCATCCGAAGTGCCAACGGTATAGCTATAGGCCTTGTAAATACAGTTGGGCTCTCAAAAATTTTTGCTTTTGGACAACCCGACAACGAAGATGACCAATGGTGGGGTTTGCGATTAGATATTTGTAAAGGGGTAGTTTATCGAGGCTCGCATAACCTAATTGAAGAAACAGTGTACTCTGAGCACGTTAAAGATCACCACGGAATTAAAGTTTTATCATCAGACCTGGCGGCTGTACTTGGAGTGATGAAGGAGGTGTTGCACAACGGAGAGATAGGCGATCGATATATAATTGAGGCCTCTGATGCGGCAACTGAGAGATGGCATAGCATTTCTACAGTGCTATCGCCTATCGGCGAAAATGGACTCAATAGCCTGTATAAGATCTGCTCTAGCGATCCGAATGAAATATCATTAACTTCAGAGGCGAAGCATATGCGTCGCAATATTGAAAGGAGATCATTTTTAGATTGTCCCGTCTCGCACGTGTCAAAAAAAATACAGTATTATGGCTCTAGAATATTAAGAATCGTAAAGCCGCCTGGGAAAATGATCGTCTTGCTAGGAACAGATGGCGCCGGAAAATCGACCGTTATTGAAGCGATTAAGCCCGCATTGATGGACGCGACTCATAAGGCATTGTTAGTGAAGCATCTTAGACCAAGACTTTTTCCGCCACTGGGGCGCATTAAAGAAAAAACGCGTGATGACAATGAGGTGGTAACAGACCCACATGGAGCTGTTGCCTCAGGTTATTTTTTATCATTGGTAAGGCTCGCATACTACTTTTTGGATTATACGATCGGTTATTGGTTACTGATAAGGCCGGCGCTTTCTAAGAGCCCTAATATCGTTTTGTTTGATAGGTACGCCTATGATATATTGTTAGATCCTAAGAGGCTAAGAATAAATTTGCCGCAATGGGCATTACGCATATTTGTAAACATAGTGCCGAAGCCTGACCTGACAATTTGTCTTTATGGTGACCCCGAAGTCTTGGCCCAAAGAAAAAATGAACTGCCCGTTCAAGAGGTCGAGCGACAAGTAAATGCCTTGGTATCATTTTCTGAAAAAGGGGAAGAGAGAATATTGATCAGTACGGAATCAACTATCGTTGAGACGCGTAACCATATTTTGAACAGCATTAAAGATGCCTGTGAGCAATAAGGAGAAGATGATTTGGCATCCGCAAGAACTTAGGTCCGTATACTCATTATCGATTCAAGAATTAACATAGAATGAATCAAGCCAGACGATATAAGGTTCTAATCTCAGCGTATGCGTGTGAGCCGGATAAGGGCTCGGAGCCAGAGGTGGGCTGGCAATGGGTTATGCATCTCTCCGAACACTGTGATGTGACAGTATTGACTCGATCGAATAACAGAAAGGGCATCGAAGAAAAATTAGCTGGCAGATTAGGTAAGTCGCCACAATTCATTTATACAGATTTATCAGCAGCAGCAAAAATAGCTAAGAAATGGATGAAGCCTCAATGCATAGCGGTTGCGTGGTATTATTCCGCGTGGCAAAAAAAGGCATATTGGAAGATAAAAGAGGTCCAGAAAAAAAATCATTATGATCTAGTTCATCATTTGACTTTTGCATCCTTCAGATTGCCGTTTGCTGTAACGGGTCATAATACGCCATCTATTGTCGGGCCTGTAGGAGGCTGTGAGGAGTTTCCCGAGGAATTGTTACCTGATAGAGGGTGGCAAATTAAAACCAAAGAGATATTCAGAAATTTAATGACCAGACTTTGTGCCGGCCTTGGTCTTGGTATGAGCAAATATTATTATGCTGATCAAGTCATTGCTTCGACTTTAGAAATGCAGCAAATTTTTTCTGATCATGGGATCAAAAGCCTTGTGATGCCTCAGATTGGAGTGAGCGGTAATCAGTTGGCAGTTGTAGCCAAGAAAAAAGTAGCAGCGGGGGAAATCAAACTATTATTTGTAGGCGGTATTCTCTACTGGAAAGGCCTTGAATTAGCTGTTCACGCATTAAGTTTGTTACCGCATACAGCATCGTTAACCATCATAGGCAGTGGTCCAGATGAAGGTTTGCTGAGGAAGGAAATTAAACGGCTCAAACTGACTGAGCGGATTCATTTCCTTGGCCGAAAGCCGCATGCTGAAGTCTTAGGCCTTTATAAGAACTACGATTTATTTTTGTATCCAAGTCTGCATGACTCTGGATCGTTCACTGTTTTGGAAGCTATGGCTGCTGGCTTGCCTATTGTTTGCTTGGACCGCGGCGGGCCGGCTTTATCTGTTGATGATAAATGCGGCAAGGTCGTTAAATCTCAATCGCGCGATGAGACGCTTGATTCGCTCAGCTCAGCGGTTAGATCTTATATTGATAAGCCTGATGAAATTGCTATTCATGGAGAGAACGCGCGACGTAGATTGTTAGGCTTGTATGACTGGGGGAAGAAGGCCGAAGTTATGTTAGGCATCTATGATGATGTAATTAGACGTAAGTGATTTTTATAAGTGGCCTCATTTATATTATGTAGAAGGGCCAAGAAGGCATGAGGTGAAGCAATTAAATGTGCGAGATTGGATATAAGTAATGTGGTCAGAAGCGGACATAGAAATCGTTAAGCAATTAGAGGGCGTTAGCGAGCCGTATTGCAGAGTCAGATTCTATTGTATCTTTAAGAAAGGCAACCTTCTGCTAGCCCTTCCCAAAGAACGAAACTTAGCCTTGAATACCCTCTCGCTTTATCAGCCTCAAGCATGGAAGGCTAGAGGACTAGCAACTGGCATAAAGTTGCTAGTTAAATGTAATCTTCACAATCGATTCCTGCCTTCGCGATCATTCACCTTTAGAGTGGAAGGGCCGATTGCGGCACTAAAAGTTGATGATTCAGGTTTTGGGTTTTTGCTGGGGAATCCAGAGTCTAAAGAAAGGAGCGTCATCTTGGCTCGGAAAACAGGGGGCGAGGTAGTTGTAGACAAAGTAGGCTTGTCGGCACCCGCTAGAGATTCTGTGTGTAATGAAGTTTCCATTATACGTAGCCTACCCGATGGCCTAGTTGGTCTTGCTGACTTGAGGCAGTTTGAGGTCAACGATCACTGGTCTTTTTACAGTTGCCCATTGATCGATGGAAGGTCACCAGCAAGGCGACATGATGATTTAGTTTTAAGTGTATTACAGAGCTGGTTTAAGTTCGCCAAGAAGAAGCCACTAATAGAGACACGGCAATGGGCTAAGATCAGTGAATATATCGACACCCATCGGGTGCATAGAGGAAACATGCTGCTAGATGGGGGTAAGAATTTAGACGTTATGGTGGGTATCTGTCATGGTGATTTTGCCCCATGGAATATAAAAGTAGCAGTTGGGGGAAATGTCGTGGTGATGGATTGGGAGTATGGATCTTGTAGCGCTCCCTCGGCCTGGGATTGGATGCATTATCTGATTCAGAGAGCGAGTCTAGTAGATCAGTTGCCAGCTGCAGATACTCTGCAAGTTTGTAGAGACTGGGCTCATACAGCAAAAGGGAAAGTTTTCATGGATGAGGCCGGATGGGGTGGTAACATTGAATTGTGCCTTGGCAGCTATCTCATTTATTCAAACGCGCTAGGGCATTTTGAGCACTTAGGCTTACTTGAAGAATGGACAAAGGAATGAATACCGGTTCTGACATATTGATAGTAGGCCAAACTCCGCCGCCTTATCATGGGCAGGCTGTGGTTACCGCTATGCTATTTGATCATGATTGGGGGGACCTTAAAGTTGAGCGCTTGAGGATGTCATATAGTGATAGTATTGATGCCGTAGGTAAACTTGCTCCAGGTAAGCTCCTGCACCTGTTGAGTCTCATCCTAAAAACCTGGTGGATTGCTCTTACAAAAAAACCTGAGATTTTCTATTACTTGCCGGCTAGTGCAAACAAAGCCCCCGTGATTCGTGATATTCTTTATTTGAATGCAGTGAGGTGGTGCTTTCCAAAAACCATTTTTCACTACCATGCTGGAGGACTTCCCCTGTATTTGAATTCGCTCGGAAAACTAGGGGAGATCGCAAAAAAAACCTATGCTGATGCAGATGTATCCATTGATGTGATAGAAACTGAACCTCCCAGCGGCTCATTTTTTGCGTCTAAGGAAAATGTTGTCGTCAGGAATGGAATTGATGCAATGAGCGCGCGGACTAATCGAGATGATAACGGCATTTTCCAAATAATTTTTGTGGGCCTTTTAAGTGAAGGGAAGGGGGTTATGCAAATTGTAGAAACGGCTAAAATTCTTAGGGATCGAAACTGCCAATTTCATTGTAAGATGGTTGGAGACTGGTCTTCGGAGGCTTTCCATAACGAGGTAGAGGCTAAAATTAAAAATGATCATTTGGAGGGCTCTTTTCAATTCACAGGACCATTAAGTGGAGCAGACAAATGGCAGGCTTATGCTGATGCGGATTGTTTTTTCTTTCCGTCTCATTACGAGGCCGAAACGTTTGGCATAGTTTTGGTAGAGGCCATGGCATACAACTTGCCTATGGTGACGTCACGTTGGCGCGGCATTCCCCGCGTTGTTGAGGGCGGAAACTGTGCAATTTTGTGTGATATTAAATCGCCCAATCTTTTTGCCGACGCGCTCGAAGAGCTCTCTAAGGATGCAGATAAAAGAAAAGAAATGGGGAAGGCTGCTAGAAAGCACTATGAGGCCTGCTATACTCGAGAGAGATTTATCAACAGCATGGAAAAAGTATTTGTAGATTTGCTCAAAGTTTGATGTGTGAGCATTCTGAATAATCGAATAGTTGTTCTTTTCGCTGCGATTAAAACAACATTATAAAAGTAGATTTGATAACATTTTTAATAAGCGCTAGCATGATGCTGGCTGGGTTATTCGGTATTACGCTAAGCGTAGTGCCGCAGACGCCAGCTGTCGTAGTTGCCGGAATTTTGGCTGTTGTAGCATCTATTTATTTGATGAGTCAAAACGCTCGAGGCATTGCTGGTTTCTCTCGTGAAAAGTCGCCTTATGCCTGGCTTCCCATTTTCGCGGTTTTGGCAATATGTTACTTTGTAGCAAGGGCATGGTTTTCGCCGGTAAAAGATCTCGGAGTTGAGGACCTCATGCTGATTATCCCGGCTGGTATATTTTATTTGCTTGCAGGGCATGCCCTCACTGGAAAACAAGCAATCAAGGTTAGGCTCGGGCTAGCTTGGGTTGTCATTCTTTTGTTGGTTCTGCATGTGATTTCTGGGCTAATGCAAGTATACGGAGGGGAGGGCTTTTCGATTGTTTTTCAATTCTTGGGCGCAACACGTGTTAGTGAAGGCCATGTGACTGGCATGTATGGATATTATGGAAGCTTTGCTAACTACGCAGTCATGGCTGGGCTCTTGTGTTTGAGTCTTGGTGTGTGGGGGCGTTTTGTATTTTCCGTCAGAAGTTTGTTTTTCATACTAGGCTTAGGCTCTCTATTTTTGGCGGTAATATCGCAATCACGATCAGCTGTGCTTAGTATGTTTGTTGGATTAGGGGTGTTGAGTGCGCTCATCCTATTGTCCTTAGTTCATCAAAACGCCCAAACGAAAAAATGGGCTATACGTGTGATTGGGGTAACGATGTTACTCACACTCGTTGGTGCAGTTGCGGCTTGTTTCTGGGTTTTGAAAATCCGCACAACTGGAGATGCTGAGGGAGGTCTCAACCCTATCTTTGATTCCGTTGCACGGCTTAATTTTTGGCCAATGGCCTATGACCAATGGATAGACTACCCGTTTTTTGGGGCGGGCGCGCGCAGTTTTTCCTACGAATGTTTTGTTTACTGGAATCCTAATTTATCCGGTGCGCATGCAAATCCTGAGTTCGTACATAACGAATACCTGCAATTACTGACTGATTACGGCCTAGTCGGATTTCTTATCATAATAACTGCACTAGTTGTTCATTGTCATATTGGTTGGAGCCAAGCACGTAAATTGGCAGTTAAGATTGGAGGTGACGGCTTTAAAAAAGGATCAAACGCCATGGCTTTGACCTTAGCGGGAGCAAGCGGCATGGCAGCTATGGGGGTGCACACATGTCTTGATTTCCCGACCCATTTATTAGCTAATTTGCTGCTATTTATATGTAGTGCGATATGGGTTCTTCCGATTGTTCGGACGAGGTTGCAAGGACAAGCTCATGTGAGCGCAGGTTGGCTCAGGCTCGACTTCAAATCACTGACGGTCATACTCTGTTTATTTGTTTTGGGTGTTGGCGCTATTAGCATCGGAGGGTATCAGCTGTGGGCGGGCGTGCCTTTAATTGAGCAAAGAATGGTAAAAGAAGATGGGGCATGGAAACCCTATCAAGTGGATAGATCAGCAGTGATAGATATGTTAGAGGAATCGCTTTCGAGAGCGCCTAGATGGCAACGCGCTAAACGCCTTGCAATAATGTACAAGATAGAGGCAGATGAGGCAGCGCTACCTCAAGCAAAAGAGAAGCTATATGCAATGGCTGAAGCAGCGTGCCTTGCTTCAATAAAACGCAATGAGTATGACTTAATACCTAAAATCAATCTGGCGGCGATTTATACAAGTCAGTTTAGATATGCAGAGGCAGATAATGCGTATGCAGAAATCTCACAAAGGGCTAAGGTGAGAGAGCCGCGCCTAATGATGCATACTCATTGGGCATCACTCCGGCATCGCATGGCGATAATGAGTGCGGGGAAAGGTGAAAGCGAAGCTGCTGAAATGCATTTTCAAAAAGCCTCAAACTTGTTTGAATTTAGTAAGGATGCAGGAGGAACGATGCGCCGAAATAATTGGAAACAAGAATACTCACTGTGCTTATTGAGCTATGCAATTTTCTTAGATGAACAATCACGTTTTGAAGATGCGCATAACATTTACGTAAGAGCAGAAGAGGTGCAAAAAGAATCACGTTTATTGGCAGAATCTGAATTTTATTATTATCGAGCACGACATTACTATGGTCATGGGCTTGCATTATGGCATGATAGGCAGCCAGAAAAAGCCTGCCAAATGATGTCTTTAGCTGAGCAGTCAATGCAAAGAAATCGCCAATACAGTAGTGATAAAGAGTGGTCGTCATGGAGCGAGCAGATGAAACAAATTCAAAAATTTATCGGATTCTTCAAGATGACGGGCATAGCCAAGTAGGCGAATCATCAATATCAATATGGGAAAAAAAAATCATACATACACGGATTTCTGGCAAATGCGTGGCATGCAATCGCTATGGCTAACTAGAAACTACAGTTATCGCTTGGGTGCGCTAATTGCTTTGATGGCATCCAGAGTGGGAGTGCCACCTAACATATTATCACTTCTGTCTGTGATCATCACAGTTGGGACATGTGTTTTAGCTGTTTATTTCGAACAGGGGACTTGGCTAGCTGGGGCTGTGTGTATCGTAGGTTTACAGCTGGGTTATGCCTTTGATTGTGCGGACGGGCCTCTAGCTCGGGCAACAGGCAAGGAAAGTAGCTTTGGGTCTCTGTTTGACAAGATCTGTGACATGAGCTCTGGGATGCTGTTTCCATGTGTTCTGGCATATGGTGCTGGGCACTACTACTATCAGGGTATTATTGAGGCAGAGATGGACTATACCTTGAGGGTTCTTTTGGCTGTTATCATCCTGAGATCTATTCTTAATGTTTTATTGTGGCTCAAGGAACTGGTAGTTCATCAGGCAAATCGGCTTCAGTTGGACACCAGGGAGCACACTCTTTGGTGGCGCGTCAAGCGATCGGCAGGTCTTTATATCGATGAGCCAGTTTACCGCTTTGGGATAGGTTTTGCTTGGGCTCTTGATTGGTTTTGGGAATTTACTATCATCTATTCTATAGGGATATTCGTTATTACTGCCATGTACCTTTGGTCTTCGAAGCGGGAAATGGACCTTGCCGACAAGGCGGCAGAGTAAAGATGGAGTTAATTTTATCCCATGGTATAAAAGCTTCGAGATAGATTAGCAGGCATTCATTAAACGCAGAAAAACATAACATGTTAGAAACTCTAAAAAAACATACCTATCTATTACCATTAGCGGCGCTGACGATGGTGGTATTAGTGTTTTGGCTGTTTATCCCCATTTACCCGAATTCCTCAACCTCTGAAGAGCGGCTGATATTATGGATTGCTGATGCCTGGCGTAAAGATTTTGCCCATGGATGGGCGGTGCCGTTCCTGTTTGTGTATTTTATCTATCGCATATGGCCTACCATGAAGTTGGAGCCTATTCGAGGTTCTCGTTGGGGTCTGCTGGGTGTCGCCTTTGTTATTCTACTCTATGTTGTTTCGGTGAGAACGCTGCAGCCGAGGCTGCCGCTCATCGGATTGCCTTTTTTAATTGTTGGCGGAACATTGTATGTTTGCGGCTGGAAGGTTGCACGGCATATGGTCTTCCCCGCTTTTTTCTGGTGGTTTGCAGTTTCTGTCCCTGGCCTACAGCAGGCGACCAATATTTTGCAGATTGCGGTAACCAAGTCCTGCTACGAGATGGGCACCCTGATGGGCATGGATTTGATCAATGCGGGTACCGAGATCAAATCTGGAGATGACAGCTGGGATGGTATGGACATTGCAGAAGGCTGCAGTGGCATACGTTCACTGATGGCACTGGTCATGATATCCGCTATCTATTCTTACTTTACGCAAACCAAATTGTGGAAAATGGCATTCTTATTTGGCTGTGCGTTACCATTAGCATTGGTGGCAAACTTTTTCAGGATCTTCACTATTATTGTGCTGGCGGAAATGGGATTCAGTGAATTTGCCGCAGGAGTGTATCATGATTGGGCGGGCTTACTCTTCTTCTTCCCAATCGCACTAGCCGGCTTATTTTTGATCGATAAAATCCTCAACTGGAACGAAAACAAAAAAGTGGTGAGGAAAAGAATCCAAACCTGATTCAATGAGCTGCATGATGGCGTTATCAGCAGCTAACAAAATATTCAATTGATACGAGAATGACTTTGAAAGAGGAAAACAATACTGAGGAGACTCCCCAAGAGCTGGCACATGACAGCTCTACGACGATCGTCAGGCGTATTTATATCTTAAGCGCGATCTTAGCCCTTGGCTTTTCAGTCATTTGGATACTGCCAAAGTCAGAATCCATGAAGCTATCCTGCTTATCTCGGCATCTGCCCATGCAGTTTGATACGATGATTGGTAAGCGAGTAGAGGTTACCGGTAAGGAATTGCAAATTTTAGCTAAAGACACTGAGTTTGAGCGTACACAATTTGCCAATACAGCAGCCCCTTATCAACCGGCGGTTGAGGTATCGGTGGTATTCTCAGGAAAGGATCTTAATAATAGCATTCACAGACCTGAGCGATGCCTACGCTCCCAGGGTTGGAACTTTGTCAAAGAACGAACCGTGGTTCTCTCTGAAGTTTTCCCTGATGGCTCTGATCTGCCGGTGCGAGAGATTGTCTGTAAAAAACCCGTGATGCGTGAGGATGGGTCTAGTTTTGAAGCAATGAGAGTTCAGTATTATACGTTTTTTGGGCATACAGGAATAACCGAGAGCCACTATGGGCGAACTTTTCAGGATATGAAGGATCGCTTGTTCAAAGGTTTTGATCAGCAATGGGCGTATGCAACGTTTTCCATTCCAGTAACAAAAATCTATGCAGATCAGGGCCTCATGAAAGATGGGCCTGGGGTATTTAACCTCGAGCAGTCAGAAGAAATCCTAGAAAATTTTATCCGCAAGTTAGGACCCTTGGTGGTTGATCGAACGGTTAAAGATTGAAATGACGTATCCAGCACCCCCCCCTTCCCCCAATAAATCATGTTAGGATCCAGAAATAGAGAACAGTTCTCCATCCAGGCCTTACTGCTGTGTGACGCCTTTTTAGTTTTTCAAGGGTTTTATATCGGCGATAAACTGCGTCCTTTTTTAAGGCCCTTACTCGGCTTGAGTGACGACGGCCAGATTGGCCTCGCTCAGATTTCTTGGCTCTTATTTATTGTGGTGCCATTCACGCCACTTGTTTTAGAGGTGTTCGGTTTCTACCGAAACATGATGCGTAAGACCTTGTTTCAGTCACTGACGCAGATGATTCAGGCACTCTTGGTCATTAGTGTCGCCATTGCGGCCATGGTTCTCTTTTTCAAGATGGCACCCATGAGTCGTTTGGTGCTGGTCGTAGCGATGGTATTATCTGCGACATTCCTGCTGCTGAGGGATGCCTTTGTGAGGTCTAGCCTCAGGAAAGCAGCCCTCAAAGAAGGCCGGCAAGAGCGGGTGGTGCTGGCGGGTTGTAAAGAGGATACAAAACAGCTTATAGAGTCGATGCCGGCTGAAGTGACCGATTACTGGCAGGTTGTATGTGAGTTTGATTTTTCCGAACGAGACGTCATTGAGCTGGAAGGTATTGTAACGAGAGAGTCCGTTGAGCGTGTTATTATTGCCTCACGTAATGCTGTGTTTCAAAAGATTTCAGAAACCGTTGAAATGTGTGAAAAGCAGGGCATCGAATCTTGGGTGTCAGCTGATTTCATCAGAACGCAGGTATCGCGGCCTACCTTTGATAATTTGGGAGGCCAACCGATGCTTGTCCTGCGCGCAACTCCAGAGCTTTCATGGGCGCTACTGGCGAAGTCTGCCTTGGATAGAATTGGGGCATTCATCTTTGTTCTTTGCACATTGCCTCTGTGGATTTTTGCAATTATCGGAATTAAATTGAGCAGTCCTAAAGATCCCGTTTTTTTCCGTCAGGATCGAGCGAGCAAATATGGCAGGCCATTTAAAATGTGGAAATTCAGAACCATGGTTTTAGACGCGGAAGATCAGCTCGATGACCTCAAGGATGAGATGGGTAATGAAATGACGGGGCCGGTTTTCAAGCTCGAGAACGATCCACGAGTTTTCCCATTTGCTCACTTCCTGAGAAAGTGGAGTATCGATGAATTTCCTCAGATGCTCAATGTGCTCACGGGGGATATGAGCTTGGTGGGCCCGCGCCCTTTGCCTATTTATGAGGTTTCCAAATTTGAAAAATCAGAACATCGCCGCAGACTGAGCGTGAAGCCGGGCATAACGTGCGTTTGGCAGGTAAAAGGTAGAAACACGATTACAGAGTGGGAAGATTGGGTGAAATTAGATTTGGAATACATCGATAACTGGTCGTTATGGCTGGATATCAAATTGCTGATCCAAACGGTGCCCGCCGTATTGCTGACGAAAGGCGCAAAATAGCCTGTGATGACCCCTCTCGGTTAAGGGCCACGGGTAAAATACAGGGTTAATTTTGACTTTGGCGTATTTGAGATTGTCAACAAGGAATCAGGATACAGTATCAGCCCTCGATCGCCGCAGGGAGATACCGTTTATCTTCACCACACCTGGCGGTCGCAACCAATATTATGCTAACAACGCATAAAAATTGTAATTCCATGAAAATATTCAGCGGCAACGCACACAGCAAACTAGCGAAGAAAATCGCAGCTCATCTTGGTCACGAGTTGGCTAATGTAGAGGTCACATCGTTTCCTGACGGCGAGACATTTGTGCAAATCAATGAGAATATCCGTGGCGAGGATGTCTATTTAGTTCAGCCAACCTGCCCTGCGACCAACCATAACTTAATGGAAATGCTCATTATGGTTGATGCTGCAAAAAGAGCTAGCGCAGGCCGAATCACCGCAGTGATGCCATTCTTTGGTTACGCTCGCCAAGACCGCAAGGATAAGCCTCGTGTCCCGATCACGGCTAAGTTGGTGGCGAATCTTATCTCCGCAGCAGGAGTCGACAGGGTGCTCACCATGGACCTTCATGCGGCTCAGATTCAAGGGTTCTTCGACATCCCTGTGGACCATCTTTATGCTAAACCTGTTTTCATCAAGCATCTGCGTGAGCAGCACGGTGATGATGCGAGTAACTTGACCGTTGTCTCCCCCGATGTGGGAGGGGTCAAAATGGCCAGATCATACGCTGATAAGCTGGGTGCTGAATTGGCGATTGTCGCCAAACACCGGGTCAGCGCTACTAAGGTTGAGGCCATGAATGTCATTGGAGATGTTGATGGGCGTAACGTGCTGCTTGTGGACGATATGACAGAGACGGCGGGCACGCTGTGTGCTGCAGCAGAAATTCTTGAAAAGCACGGCGCAAAAAGCATTTATGCAGGGGTATCGCACGGTGTGCTCGGCGATATGGGAAGGAAACGCATAGCGGATTCTGCCATTAAGGAGCTGATTACTAGTGACTCGGTGCCCCAAGCTTACGGGGAAAAAGTAACTACCGTCTCTATCGCGGGGCTAATGGGCGATGCCATTTCCCGCATTCATGACGGAAAATCTGTCACTTCTCTCTTTGACATTGACGCCTGAGGTGGTAAAGACCCGCCCCACGGAAGCTCCTGACCTCTTACTCTACTACCCGCTGTCAGGCATTTCCGAACCTGCTCCTACAAAACAACTATACAATTCAACCATCTAATAATATGGCTAAACCAAAAATTTTAAAAGCAGAAGAGCGTGCCCGCACAGGTTCTGGCGTGCTCAAGCAAATGCGTCGTGAAGGATACATTCCATCCGTCGTTTATGGCGGGGGATCCGATGTCAAAAACGTCAAAGTACACGCTAAGACATTCAGAGACATGCTCAATCATGCAGCCTCTGACAGTATTCTTGTGACGCTTGATCTCGACAATTCCGATACGCAATTGGCATTCCTGCAGGACGTACAGCACAATGCCCTTAGCGGTGAAATTTTGCACGTAGACTTCCTTGCAGTGAGTCAGGACACATCTATTACTGCCAACATTCCTCTGGAGCTCATCGGCGAGTCTGAAGGAGTTGCGTTAGGTGGGCAGCTGGAGCAGATGCTTCACAGTCTTGAAATTAGCTGTCTTCCCAAGGACCTTCCTGAGAATATCGAAGCAGACGTTAGTGCCCTCGATATTGGTGACTCGATCAATATTGGTGACGTGGCTTTCCCTGAGGGAGTCGTGCCTACACTCGGCGAAGATGTAGTTGTCGCTCTTGTTGCCAAGGCGCGCACAGCTGAAAGCGAGGAAGAAGAAGTTGAAGGTACTGAAGAAGCTGAAGGCGCTGAAGGCGCTGAAGGTGCTGAAGGTGCTGAAGCAAGTCCTGAGGCCGCGGCCGCAGAGTAACACATCATTCCAAAACCATTTAATAAGCTCGGAGCTGCAAGGCTCCGGGCTTTTTTCTTTTATGCGATTTGGTGTTTGGTATTTTAGTTTGGAACATTAAATAAGGTTATGTCCGACATCAAACTCGTTATAGGCTTGGGTAATCCTGGGCAGAAGTACGAGCAGACCCGCCACAATATCGGGTTTCTCGTGATGGATCGTCTGGCACACATCTATGGTGCGCAGATGGCCAATCACCTCAAGTGGCGTGCTCACTTGGCTAAGGTGCCAGGTTCCAATGCCATGCTCATGAAACCTCAAACCTTCATGAATGAGAGTGGTCAGTCTGTGGGTGCCGCCCTCAGATTTTACAAATGGCAGCCTGAGCAGGTATTGGTTGTTTATGATGATGTCTCATTACCCTTCGGCGCCTTACGATTCAGGATGGCGGGCTCAGCAGGTGGGCATAATGGTATCCGATCCATCATTGCTCATCTGGGCAGCGATCAGTTTCCGCGCCTCAAACTTGGAATTGGTAATGCAGGCCAGGAAGAGAAAACGAAAGCGGGGGCATCCTTAACTGGGCATGTTCTTGGAAAGTTTTCGGTTGATGAGCAAAATCAGTTGGAAAACACGCTTGCAACTGCGGCGGAAGCTGTTCAGTTTGCGCTCTCCGAGGGAGTTGAGTCAGCAGCCAACGCCTTCAACACTAAAAAATCTAATTAACTTTTAAACTAATATTATAGCGATGAGCAGAAAATACGAAGGCCTAATCGTACTCAACTCCCAAGGCCAGGATGACGGACTCAGTGATCTTGTGTCCTCTGTTGCCAAAGAAATGGAAGGTAATGGAGCCAAGATGGACGAGATTCAACAGCTTGGACGCCGGAAGTTTGCCTACAATGCGCGCCATCTTGATGGCGGCCACTATGTGAATTACATCTTCGAAGCAGAGCCTGCTGCTATCGAGAAGATTCAGTCTACCCTCAGCTTGAATAATAGCGTATACCTGCAGCACTACCAGCGCTTAGGTTAAGCTGTTGTTGTTCAGTAAAGATCATCCGTTGACTGGTATTCGGGCAGCAGAGAGTAATTTACTATTGCCGTCCACCAGCGAAGTAACGTAGCATTTAAGTCATGGCCAATTTTAATAAAGTAATGCTCATGGGTAATGTAACCCGTGATATCGAGCTTCGCTATACCCCCAAGGGCACTGCCGTTGCTGACATCGGCCTTGCCGTCAATCGAGTTCGCACAAGTGACGGAGGTGAGCGTATCGAAGAAACCACTTTTGTTGATGTAACCCTCTGGGGACGCACAGCTGAGGTAGCGCACCAATATTCCGGAAAAGGAAAGCCCCTCTTCGTTGAGGGACGCTTGCACATGGATAGCTGGGATGACAAAGCTACTGGACAGAAACGCTCAAAACTCAAAGTCGTTGCCGACAACATTCAGCTCATGGGAGCTCCCGGTGGTGGCAGTGGTGGCGGCGGACAACAAGGGTCAAGCGGCGGCAATCCAGCCCCTCAGCAACAAGGTGGTTCTCCTGCTCAAGGTGGAGCCCCAGCGGATGACAACGACGACATCCCATTTTAGACCTTCCTAGATCCCTCGGATCTGTAATATTGAGATCCCTTTGATCTAATTGATTGTCGCTGTCTTTAGGTGAATGGCCCCAGTTTTTCCCATGCGCCTTTATAGTACAAATAGCCCAGATACTCTGGTTGATTTTGGTGAAGCGGTGCTTCGTTCATTGCCGGCCGACAATGGCCTCTACATGCCACAGCACATCCCCGTCTTGGATGAGGAGTTCTGGCAAACATGGGAGTCCATGGACTTTCAAAAAATGGCCTATGAAGTCGTATCTAAAATACTTCAGGGCGCCATTCCAGAAGAGCAGCTTGCTGAGATTGTCAGCGAAGCGCTGAATTTTCCTGCGCCACTGGCAACCTTGGACGAGCACCGGCGTGTGCTTGAGCTTTTTCATGGACCTACACTTGCTTTCAAGGACTTTGGTGCACGTTTCATGGCGCGGATCATGGCGTGGTTGACACGTGATGACGAGCAGCTCCTTACCGTGCTGGTAGCCACATCGGGAGATACCGGAGGTGCCGTGGCTTCCGCCTTTCATCATGTGAAAGGCACCCGTGTTATTATTCTTTATCCCTCAGGTAAGGTCAGTGGCTTGCAGGAGAAACAACTTACCGCACTTGGTGGCAACATCACCGCCTTGGAAATCGACGGTAGCTTTGATGATTGCCAGCGCATGGTCAAAGCGGCCTTCCTTAATCCAGAAATCTCAAAGCAGTGTAACCTGACCTCGGCGAACTCGATTAACATCTCACGCCTGATTCCGCAGATGCTCTACTACTTCGAGGCAGCGCGTCAGCTGGCTATCGAGGGTAAAAAGCCACCGGTCTTTGTCATTCCAAGTGGTAACTTCGGTAACCTCACCGCCCTGTTGCTTGCTAAGCGGCTGGGGTTGCGTGTTGGTCATATTGTTGCTGCCACCAACATCAACGACGTTGTTCCCGAGTATCTCCAGAGCTCCGAATACAAACCGCGGCCGTCGGTGGCCACCCTGTCCAACGCCATGGACGTAGGTGCTCCGTCTAACTTTGTGCGCATGCAGGAGCTCTTCGGTAATGACTGGAAAGCGATGGCATCCGAAATCAGCGGCTATGCATCCGATGACGTCCGAACCCGCAGGGCCATCAGGGAAGTGTATGAAAAATATGGCTACGTGATCGACCCTCACGGTGCAGTTGGCTACCTCGCCGCCGAAGCCTGGCTTGCAGATCACCCAGATGATACGACGGTGATTCTTGAAACCGCACACCCTGCGAAGTTCTCAGAAACGATTACCGAGGAACTTGGCAGCGAAGTATTGGAAATTCCTGAGCGCATTGCCTGCCTCGCTGACGAGCCCAAGGTTTCTATTCCCATGGCAGCCTCGCCAGAGGTATTGATTGCCTGGCTTGCTGGGGCATAAAGCAGCCCGTAAAATAGCCTGTGGAGTAGGCCGAGCAGTAGCCCGAGCATAGAACGTAGCGGAGCTTTGTCTTAAGGGTTTTTGTTATCCGTGCGGAAGGGGATCGCTGGCAAACCGTCCTTGTTGTAGAGGTTGGCGTTGGCGGGGTTACCGCGGTAGGCGTAACGCACGGCGACGGGTTGTGCCACTGCGGGGGAGCTGAGCTTGACCGTGTTGCCCTCAATGAGCGCATCGGCCCAGTGCCATTTCTGATCGGCGCCAGAGATGGCGAAGCTTGCGAGTTTTGCCTCCGGCGTGGCGAGCACGGGCTGGAAGGGATCTTTTCTCTTGGCGGCCATCAGGCCACCACCGACGTGATCGTAACTGATGGTAACGGTATTGCCCTCGACCTTCATCTCCTTGTAGGTAGGGCCGGTGACCGTGATATCTTTTTTGCCGTAGACATCACGCAGCGCCCAGCGGGCCAGACGCGTGCCGACGTCCTGCTTGTTCTTCGGGTGAATGTCGCGGTCATTGCCGATGTCGATGGCTGAGGCCACGCCGGTATGGGGCAGGTCCTGGATGCGGTCCTGAGCTACGCGCAGGCGGGCAAAACCGTCGCCACCTTCGGGATTAGTGGTGTGCTTGTGGAACTGGGCCAGCTTGACCACATAGAAGTAGAAAGGGAAATCGGCGGGCTGTTGCCATACCTCGCGCCAGCCCTCGACTAGAGCCTTGAGCTTGGGCAGGTAAGCCATACCCTCACCGGAATTTGATTCGCCCTGATACCAGATCGCACCACGGATACCGTAGCCTACGATGGGAGCGACCATGGCATTGTAAATGGAACATGCTTCATTGTGATTTTTTGGTCCGGGGCTGGTCGGCGCCGGCGAGACATCGCGGCCCTCAGCGACCGATTTCTGTACCGCGGCACTCCATTGGCCGACTTGTTGGGCGTAGTTGGTCCACGCTACTTTACCTGCGGGGGTATTGATCAGCTGGGCATCGATGTTCTTGGAAAGCGCGGTAAGTTCGGGCTGCTTGCGGAAGCCGACCGGGGGCGTCCATGGTTCAACTCGAGTGCCACCCCAGTTCGTGCCGAGCAGGCCGATGGGGACGCCACTTTGTTTGTGCAGTTCACGGCCGTAATAATAACCGACGGCACTGAAGTTGGTAACGGACTTTGGATTACATGGCTGCCAGGAGGTGGCAATGCTGAGTTTATCCTGTGGGCTATTGGCGATGAGGTGGCCCTGCACGTCAAAGATCCTAATCAGCGGGTGGTTGGCTTGGGCAATTTCCTGCTGTGGGTTGTGAGACTGCTTGACGGACCATTCCATGTTAGATTGTCCTGAGCAGATCCAGACATCACCAATGAGGATGTTGTTGTAGGTGATGGTATCACCTGCCGCACCGGTGATGGTCATTGCCTGAGCGGTGGCATTGGCTGGCAGTGGGCTGAGCTTCACCTGCCAGCGGCCATGCTCATTGGTGGTGGCTTTCTGCTGTTGACCGGCAAAACTTACGGTGACCTCTGTTCCTGGGTTGTCCCATCCCCACACGGGGCTAGCGAGATCGCGCTGAATCACCATGTGGTTACTGAAAATCTTGGCGGTGGTGAGCTTGGCTTGTACAGCTGGTGCGAGTAGCAGAAGGCTGATGGCGGTAATGTGGGTGAGCTTGTTCATAAATGGAGTGGTTAATGGAGTGGAGTGATTAGGCTAGCTTTCTGGCATGACCTCTAAGGCGTGCACTTGGGCTGTTTTACTTGGCTGTTTTGTATGGGGGCCGCTTAATGTGAGAGCAGTTTCACGTGACCTGTTGTGCAGCATTATTGCCGATAGCTACGTGGGGTGTGACCGGTTTCTTTTTTAAAAATGCGACTAAATGCCTGGGGCGAACCAAAGCCGGCTTCTTCGGCGATAGTGGCGATGGGTAGTGCCGAGGTGCGCAGCAAGGCCATGGCGCGATTGAGGCGGTAGTTTTTGATGTAGGCGCCAAGTGGGATACCGGCAGTTTGTTTGAAGAGCACCCGCAGCCGTGACTCGGAAAACCCAAGCTCGTCGGCTAGGTCAGCTACGCTCACGCTGCGTGCGCACCGTTGCGCCAGCAAAAGATGGACCGTGCGCAGCAGGCTATCATCCGTCTCCGGCAATAACGCGGGCTCACTTTGGTCACCAAGACGCCTGAGTGAAATCAGCAAGCTCAGCAAACTGGCCTGCAGCTGCGCCGCTTGTAATCCGACGCGTGGCATACGCCAAATGTTGAGCAGTTGTTCAACTAGTTGGCCAGGCAGTTCATCAAGCTGGAGGGAGCTGGAGTCTTGCATATCGAGCACGCGGTTTCTGAGAGGCTCGAGGAAACCCTGCGCTTCGAGCTCGAAGGTGCAGAACAGCCACTTGAGTTTTGTTGATGCCAGTTTGCTAAAGTGATGAAATTGGTAGGGGTGAATCAGCAAGGCCTGGCCTGGTTTGAAGGGCATATCCAGGTTGTCGAGATGCACGTGGCCATCGGTGCCGAGGTTGAATGCCAGCACAAAGCGGTGGTGGGATCGGTTCTGCAGGGCATGCTGCTGCAGTTTGTTTTTGCTGGTGCGCAGGAATAATAAGACACTGGTCGGAATCGGCAGCTGGTTCTTGCCCAGCCCGGTAAAGTAGTTTTTCGGTTCATCGATCCCGACTAGACCTGAGCGCATAAGGCAAGCTTGGTCGCGGCATTCAAAAAGTCAATAATGTTAAGAAATAGACAAAACAGGCAATATTTTTACCTTTGTGTATGGTTTTGATCGTCCCATGCTAGCATCCTGAATGACCTGCGATGATGATGAATATTGATGTAATGATTAAACCTGAGTTGGATCAGGACTTTTTGCCTGCCGTGTTGTGGAACAAGGCCTACCGCGATCTGGTGCGCGGTCTGGTGAGCGATCTGGTGCAAGAATCTGGTGCTGGGTCGGAGGTCGCCATTGCCCTGCTGCGCCCGGATCAAACCTGCTCGGTATTTCACACGCAAATTCTGCCACTGAGCGAGAAAGACAAGGAAAACGAAAAGCTGACACTGCGCTACCTCGAGCGCATTCTTAAATTTCTATTCTGGCAGCGCG
>Ga0209833_1000460_pt1 | contig 29895 bp, 21 predicted proteins | sample COGITO_mtgs_1105_3_FD_184797 | JGI IMG/M metagenome (GOLD analysis project Ga0209833, IMG submission 184797) | Pelagic marine microbial communities from North Sea - COGITO_mtgs_110506 (SPAdes) (version 2) | ecosystem: Environmental > Aquatic > Marine > Epipelagic ... | reverse complement strand
CACCAGCATCAACATCTGCCACACGATCACGGCCTGTCTCTGTAAGCTCATCAGCCGCTTTTGCAATCGTTCCTGTACGATCTTGCGCAGTCTCACCGGCAATATCAGAAAGGTAATCTTCAATCTGGCCCTGTAGTTCTCTAGAGGATGACTCAGAGGCTGCAATAGTTCTGGGAGCGCCTTGACCGCCTCGCTGGATTTGACCGGAAAGCTCGCCACCAATACGGGCCTTATCTACTGGATCAGTAACCCCACGCAAAAGCGCAGATATAGTATCCAGACGTACAGCCTTATCTGTCTCAAGGTCTGTCAGAGTAGGTACTAGAATATCCTTATTGCGATTAACTATCTCAGCAATTTCATCACGAATTAAGGCTCTTTGCTCTGGTGTGGAGTTTGGATCTATGCCACCTAGCTTCTCCGTAATTTCTTCATACACACGGCGCTCAATAGCAGACTGACTTCCTTGAGACAGAAGCGGCAATAGTGTGTACCGGGATGCAAGCTGTGCAGTGCCGATGACTGTACCCACTACACCCGCAAGTGCAGAGTTTAGGAACATGCCCTCAACAAGCGTGTTAAAGCGTTGCTCAAGAACGGCATCCGCTTCTGAGGAACCTAAATCTAGACCCTTGCGTATAGGGAATAAGGTAGAACCCTCATCGCCCAATAAAAGATTACCTTCACTGGTACTTACACCAGCCGAAGCGGCAGTCTCTGCGCCCAATAGAACAGCAGCGCCTTTAATCAATTTAGGGGCGTTCTTAACCAGTTGCTGGGCTGCAGCACCACCAGTAAAGGCCATTACCATAGCAGGTACGCCGTCAGTAATCAAAGCATCCGTAATGCTATCTCCCGTATCAATCTCTGCGATAAGGGGTGATACAGCTTCCATAGCGCCTTCAAAGCCTGCTTTTTCTGCAGCCGCTGCACCGGTCTCTACTAGCGCACCAACACTCTCACCTGCACCCATCAAAACCTTGTCAGTTAAAGACACACGGGCTTCTGGATTAGTAAAAGTATCGTATGCATCGGACAAAGATACTTCATCAGAAAACGGAGCTTGTACCGCCTGTATGATGGCATCGCCTGCAGCCTTATTCACATTAGGATTGGGTGCCGGTATGTACTCACGCTTCCCTGTGTTAGGGTCTTTGTATACCGCATATCCGGGTACAGGCATACCAAACACAGAGGGTGGTGGAGTTACATTAGGGTTCTGCAGAAGCTTGTCGTAATAGTCTGCAGCATCACGATAAGACATGCCCTCGTACATCTGAGTGCTGATAGCATCTAGCTGTTCTTGTGGAGGTTCCGTTGTTGAACCGTCTTGGTCCTCAACTTCATCTTCACTATACCAAGAGGTAGCTGAAGGTGTACCACCTGTTTCGGAAGGGTCTATTTCATCCTCTTCCCACCAATTTTCTGCCATTATAACCTCTTATTTTTTTGTGCGTACATTGCCGTCTGGGCCAACGTATTTAGTGCCGGATGGCAATGCATCACGCTCTTCTTTTGAATTGATAACTGGAAGGGTGTTGGTTTCAGATACCTCTGATTTAGCCCATGCAAATGCATCACCTAGTCCACGATTAGTGGCGTATGTCTCCGCATTCTGCTGGTAACCGGCCAAAAGCTCACCCGAAGTGTCTAGACGATTAAGGGCAATGGCTGAACCATCCTCATTAAAGTCTGTAATTTGTGTTTCCGTCATTAGGATAACAGACTGCATTTGTGACCGCATATTCATACTAAAGGTTTTGTAATCACTACCTTGGTCGAGAATATCCAAGGCTCTTTGGAAATCTTCATTTGATAGACCCCTACCTGACTGCCCAAGGGCCGAAGCCGCAAACATAAAGGCCATCTTGATTTTTTCTGCTTGGAATAAGGCTGCATCCCTAGCTGTACCCGACAATGAGCTATCGTTAATATATTGATTAAAACGCTGATCAAGTGTGGACAGCGTACCCTCAATAGACCCGTTGCTGTTAAACAAATCCACCAAAGCCTTTGTTTCAAGACCTACACGTTTTAGAACCGCAGGTACTTTACCGCCTACAACGGTAAGAATTTCAGGGCTGCGTTTGGCTATGTCATCAAGCTTCTTAGCTGATGCTAGTGTAGTAACCATAGCAACACGTTGCTCTTTAAGTGGTTTAATAAGGGAAGTATTGATCTTAACAATGTTGTCGTACAGATCACTCTGTAGCTCCATGTTTAGTGGCTGTGTACCTTCGGCGGGAACAACAGGCTTCAGGGAGGTTAGATCCACAAAACCACTGCCATCCGCAGCCATCTTAGCTACAGTAGATTGTTTCTGGCCTGATTCATCTAAGTATGTAATGAGATAATCTTGGCTCTTTGTATCCACCTTCGGTGCGGTGTTATTTCGGTTACTCAGCAAAGCCTGCAGGGCAGTAACCTTTTTAGGGTCAGTGGATGGGTCATCAATAATGGTCTTTAATGTGGCATCCTTAATGTCATCATAATCTCTAATATTAAACGGCTCACCCGGACGGGCAGCTAGCTGTGCCGTAGCCTCTGCCTTTTCTTCTGGAGTATGGCTACCTGACGCTAGGATTCCTCTTAGATCATCTGCATTTATAGTCGCAAGGCTTCTACGGAAATCAAGAGCTTTTGCAGCCGCATCTGCGTCTTCCGTTTCTTGTATAACGCCCTGTTTTTTATTTAGTAGATTTTGTGCCAGAGACTTCATATTTGGATCATATACATCGTCTGTTGCTTCCAGAACTCCTTGAAGGGCGTCTACGTCCATAAGAAGAATTTCTCTGGAGGTCTCTACATTTTTTGCAGTTACGTTAGCAGCCTCTGCCGCAGCAAAATCACTCTCATAAAGTGCAAGTACTTTAAGATCTTGTTCATCCAAAACCTGTTGACCTGAGTCATGCAACCGGCGTAAGTTCTCAACGTCCGTTTGAGACACAGACATCCAATCAATGTCACTCTGCTTAACAAAGGGCTTAATTTTAACACCACCGGGCGTGTTCACCTCGACAGAGCCATCTTCAGGAAGCGTTGTACCTTCTGCTAAGGGGCCAAACATATCATTCATCTCAGACGCTTGTGACCTGAGCGAGGGGCTATTCTTGTCGTTAATGATTATATTAGGAAGATCCCCCAGTGTTACATCTCTACCATCTTTAGTAGTGTTGCTACCTACTTTACCTCCAAAGTCTTTTAATTTCGCATTAGCGGGGACGTTTGGCCCTTGGAATGGCATGTCAACAGTTGATGTACTTGGGGCAGTAAATTCAAGCTGCCCACTTTTAACACGGTTTTCAGTAGAGGTTACGACAGCACCTACATCACCATCCATAAGTTCTAGTTGGTTTTGGAAGTAGGTAACGGCTGCAACATTATCTGCAGTACCTGTGAAGTCGAGGGCAAGTACTTTAGCATTTTTAGCTATCTTCTTCGCCTCTGCCTCTTTTGCACGTTGTGCTGCGGCAAGGCGTTTAGCTTCTGCAGCGGCTTCTCTTTTGGCTATACGCTTCTCTTCACGCTCTTCTTCACCACGCTTCATAATACCTTGAGCCATGATGCCTGCACCGGCATCAATTGCTTTTGCCAGTGTATTATCAGGCTGATTAAAACCGCCAGAAGCAATCTTACCTGCAATTCGGGCTTTCGTTGCACTGTAGGCCATTACACCACCTCTTCTTCAGTATCAGATCCGCCCAACATGAGCGCCTGTTCTTCCGCTGTGGCGGTCATTTCTTCTGTAGGCTGTGCCGGTGCCATAAGACCGCCTTCGCCCTCTGAGACGGCCTCTACGGCGCTCTCAGGGTCTGTCTCTTCGGGATCTACATCGTCCACAACACCCATCATCATTTTAAGCGTGGTGGAGGTGATCGGTGTGCGTTTAGCATTTAGACCATCTTCGTATTTAATGTTCTCGCTGTCGGCTAAGATCTGCAGGTATCGGTAGACCGGGCCAGCCGCTAAGATAGCCATGTCGATCTGGAATTTACCACGGCCAATGCCCTGCATCATTAGACCTGCAACGATGTTAGTCAGAGGGCGTCCAAGCTCCATAAGGCTGTAGACAATCTCTGCGGTGGTTTCATCGTTCATCCGCTTCATGACGTACTCTACTGTACCGTCATAGGTCTCAATCTCTGGTGGCCGATGCCATGGATAGTTACGAGTATCAGCGGTGTAGTTCTCACCCGGTATCGGGCCTATTGTTCTGGGATCAAACATCTTCCACCTCATCTTCGGCTTCGGGTTCCATGTCTGCTAGATCGGTCTCTAGCTCATCCATGTAATCAGGTGTGTAAATCACAGGGTTGCCCTGAACCTTCATAAGCTCTTCGGGCATACTACCTTTCAGAAAGCTCTTAATGGACTTCTCAATTGCGTCTTCAAATTTCATCTTTAAGCTTCCCGTAATTAACCATTAGGTAACCCTCTGGCCCCTCAATCACCGTGTCAGGATGTGTCTTCTGAACTTCCTGTGCGATAACACCCATGGTTGGATACTTGTCGTAGCCAATTTCCTTGGCCGTATCGTTCCAATCCCATGTGTAGAACTGGACGCCGTTGAGTGTGTCGTAGGGCTGAATGTTTTCTTTAAGTCGTACATCAGAGGCACCTGCAGCCGCTGCAGCAATTTGAATACCGCCGCCCAGAAGCGTGTCAAAAAGACTGGCTTTCTGTGGTGTAGCTGCGGCAGCTTGCATCTCACCTAAGAGAAGACGCAACTCAAACTCTTCCTCGCTAACCGCACCTTTAAACCTGTAATCCAATTCACTGTCCGTGCGATCCCAGATGCGGTTAAGACCCTCTTGCGACAGATCCAGAATGTTCTTTGTATCAATGGCGGCGGCATCATAAGCCATCTGCGTGTTGGCGGTTGCAACGGTCTGCCGCCACCGGGCGTTAGATTCATCCACAGCATATTGCATCTTGGAGTAGAACTGTTGGCGTTCATTTTCCAAAGCCATGCGGAACTCTGTGGCGTCATTAATCTCGCCAGCATTGAACCGCTTTAGCTCAGACAAAAGGTTAGCGTTAAACTGTTCCACCTGTGTACCAAGCTCTGCGTAGAACTTAGTGAAGTCATTCTTACTTTCCGCAGAAAACCGGCGGGTGGCATTCTCTTGCTGTGTGTCTTCAAGCAGAACCTGAACACGGGCCTGAGTGTTAATCATAAAGGCCTGTTGTTCGTTGGTCAGGTTGCTCAGATCCATTTCAAGGAATGCTTGAGCGTTCTGTACCGCTGCAGTCTCACGGGCATCTAGGTTAGCCAAATCGAAGTTAGACAGAACCGTAGCTTTGTTAATGATAGCCTGTTGCTTGTTATCTAGGTTCTTAACAGTCAGGGTTTGAAAGAACTGCGCCTCTTGCTGCGCAATTGGAAGGCTGGCTTCCATCAGAGCGGTAGCCATAGCCGCTGTGGCTGCAGTACCGGTCATGCCGCTGAATGTGATTGTACGTCCTACTGCACGGGCCTGTGCTTGTGCAAAGGCAGGGATCTTAGGTTCACCGTCTGAGCCAACAAAAGAATCGGCCAGCATCTCAAGCTGTCCGGTTACGGTAGACTTCATATCTACATAGTTACCTTCGCCAAGGTTTTGGGCCATAAGCTTACCGGCAACGGTTCGTGTATCGATTATCGAACTGAACTTTTGTGTGGCGTAATCATTAAGAGCTTCACCAGTTTGGTTCACTGTACCATCGGCGTTAATGCCTGTGGCAGAACCCTTCATGTCCAGCGTGTAGCCTTCTGCATTCACTAGGTTAGCGTCACGGACCTCGCCTGTAGCAGCGTCCATAATAAACTGTGGGTTGTCCATGCGATCAGATGCAGTCGCTGTGGTAAATGTAGAGGGGTTCACTGCAGTAGGATTGCTAACCGGTGCAACGCCTGTAACTGTCTGAGGTAGATACTTCTCTAGCCCCTTGAGGGCATAATTAGGATTGGAAGGATCTAGTAGTGTTCCTGCAGTAGCAGGATCTAGGTTTGGGATAATGTCAAAAAGGTTGATACCCTTTGCATCTAGAAATGCTTTAGGGTCTGCAAGCATTGCTTTGATTTCTTCGTTGGACGTAACCACACCAGAATCAATAAGCATTTTAGCTATACCCTCAGAGGACAAAGCACCGGGTTCCGCATCTTCCGCAGCCTGATCATTATCACCCGCAGTCTGCCCAGAAGAACCTCCTGTATTGTTGTCATCATCATTAGCGGTAGGGTTAGGGTCAATTATTGCTGTGCCACTACCAAAGATGTCTTTAATGTCACCAACAGCATCAGAGAACTTATAGTCTTCTCCGTGTCCTGCAGACTTATCACCAACAGATTTATTTTTCTGATTGGTGTCAGTAGAGTTCATTGCCCCGCCAGAAATAACCTTATTGGTATTGGTATCGACCAAACTACCGCCTTGATATTCTTTGCCATCATTAGGAGTAAAAGTATTTGCTACGCTTTCAGTGAAGCTGTTGCCACCTCCGAAGTAATCTGCCCATAAACCCATCAGATCTTATCCTTTTCTTCTTCACATCTGCGGATACGATCTCGCAAGTAGATGTAATTTTTTACAGCCTCATCGATTGCCGTAGCATCGGCAGGAAGGCTCTCTAATTCATTGGCTAATTGGGCATTGAACCGGTCATCATATTGCTTGATTTGAGGGCAATAGATTTCGAGTTGGGTTCTATAGACCGTTTGAGCGCAGCCGGTCAGTGATAGACTTGCGATCAGTAAGATTGTCGCTTTCATTTTCAGACATCGCCTTATAAAAATCAGCCGCCTTTTGTTGCGCCTGTAGTTCATCGGTAAGGACTTTGTTCTTCTCTTTCGCCCGTCCTTTAATCTGCCCAAAGACATAAATAATGGGCAGAGCGAGGGCTAAGGTGGCAATGATGTAAGTCTTTACTTTGCCAAAGATGCTAAACATCAACCCCGTCCTTTTGGTCCTTCCACCGGGCATATGCTGCCAGTGCTATACCGGCGACTGCACAGAGTAGAAAAATAGTCTTTAGGCTGTCAGCATAGGCTACAAGTCCCTGTAGCTGTCCGGCCATTTCGTTCAGGCCAGTGGCTGCACCAGCGATACCTACACCTGCCATCGTCTTAGATTTAGCCAGAGGTTTCTTGTCTTGTGCTGCAGGCTTCTGTGCCATTGGTACGTCAACGTCATCGCTAGGTAGCTGTGCGTCCAATGTGAACAAAGCTGCCTCTGCAGAACGGCGGCGTGTGAGACCGGTAAGGGGCTGAAGTTTGCCACCAACCCGTGCTTTGTTCCATCGCATCAATTGTGCCGGTACTGCAGAGTAATCACCTGCATTAAGCTTCTTTAGAAGTGTAGAGCCGCCAAAGGCACCGCTACCAAGATTGAATACAAACGACACTAGGGCGTCGAACTGGTATTGTGTAAGAGGTACATCGACCAGACGTTTAACATCGGCCTCGTAGATCTTCATGTCTTGCCGCAAAAGATCTTCTGCCTCTTGCTTTGTAAGACGCATATTCTTCTTCACACCCTTAGTATGGCCGTAGCCGATGGTGAGAATATTAGCTGGGCAACGATATGGAACTACCATACCGTCTGGCCCTACTTTGTGCAGACCCTCAAACTTTTTGATTAAGTTAAGGCCTTGGTCAGAGATTGATTTTGGATGCATGATTACCCGAATGTGTTAAAATATGGATCTTGTCTTTCCATCAGGCCGCTATTGATTGCAGCCCTACGGCTGACCAATTGCTGCGGTGCCAGTGTACCCGGCTGCAGACCACGGCCTGTGTACCCAAGCTGATCCATTTGCTTGAGTAATGTATTTACGTTGAACGAAGTACGACCTAGCATATCGCCCTGCTGATCAAACTGGGACGCAATAACATTGCTTTGATCATCCATAGCTCTGCGAGTTACATTGCCCTGCTCATCAAGGCTCTCACTAATAAGTGCGCCATTTTGATCAAAAGATTGTGAAAGCATTGTATATTGCTGACGAAGCTGTTGTGGCAGATTTTCACCTTGCGTAGCTAAAACTTGCTTAACAGTGTTTAGTCGCTGAACTACGTCATTCTGTGCGATAGCTTTTTCACGGCTATCCGCCTGTATTCCAAGAGATAATTCCCGTATGCTGCTAGTAAAATCTCTAGAAGATTCTTGCGCACTAGCCTGCGACTGCCGGGCCAAACTATCCGCCTGCTGAGACTGTGCATCGACCTGTGAAGAAATCGTGTCCATATTACGGCTGGTGTCGTTGAAACCTTGGCGGATGGTGTCTCCCGTTTGAGTAAATCCACCCGTAACGGTATCCAGAAGCTCGGCACGGGTCTGATTAGCCAATGTTGTGTTTGCATCGTAGTTCGCACGAAAATCATTAAGACCTGTCTGCATACCGCCGATGCCGCCCATGATACCGGCTTGGCCTTCAGCAAGACCGCCGTAGTATGTATCAGAACGATCTGACATGCCCTCAAGGTACGATTGCAGGTTAGTCTGACCACCAAGAACATTAGCAGAAAGATCCGTTAGGTTCTGGTTCTGTGCGTTGAACTGCGTGTTTACGTTCTCGTTGACGCCAGCAAATCCTGTATCGAGAGTGCTGTCCACCGTATTTATACGTTCATTTACTGCACCACCCAAATCAGAAATGGTGTTTTGTATACCTGTCTGGCCTTCGCCAAGATCAGTAAATTTTTGACCAACATCAGCAAACCCCGTATCAACGGAACCCTGTACATCGCCTAACGTGCTGTTCACAGTATCAAGGCGACCACCTACGTCAGCAAAGCCTGTGTTGGTTGTACCTTCAAGACTACCAATGCGGTTCTCAATACCAGATGTATCTACCACCTGTGTGGTAACAGAAGTCTGTGGGATGGCGGCGATCTGGCTACTAATGTTACTTTGACCCGTAGCCAGATTATCCTGATTATCCATCATCGTGTTTTGGTTATTGGTGAGTGTTTCACCTACAACCGCAGCCTCGGTAAAGCCTTTATTAGTGTTCTCGTTAACAGCGGTCACACCACCCGCAACGGATTCGTCTACTTCTGCCACAGAAGCACCGCCGCCGCCGCCGCCCTTATAGGCAATCAGGCCAGACGCCCGTGGGTGTAAATGCTTGTAAGGCATAAAAGGGTTAAAGAGTGTCATCTAGATCTCCATGTCGAAAACATAATATTGAGTTTTGTATTTGTTGCCTTGCCTAGAACTGAGCGTCTGTAGGCGTCTGAGCCAGCCCTTGCGCCCCCATACTTGAAGATGCGAACAGCCGTTCTTTTTGGCAAAGTCCTCAAACAATTTATGATCTATTTCGACCTGCTTGAGTGAAGCACCATCTTCGTGCAGTGTGATAATCTGGCAGGTCTTAATAGAACCCTGAACCAAAAATCTTAATGTAGCTGTGTGGACTATCCTGCTATCCCGGTCCAAAGCGACCCAGATAAATACTGTGCCGTTTATAGCTGCCTTGAAGAGGTCAAATGCTGACATCTCCCCGACACCGTGGGAAAGCGCATTGGCTATTCCCGCCTCTATTGAGGGCCATACATGTAGAACTTCTGGGGGTGTTAGAAGGACAGTCCGAAACTCGGGGGTTTCATCTGTCATAAGTGCCTTCTTGGTTTAACTAATATAAACTATAGCACTTAACTGATACATTAACAAGTGTAATAATAAAACCTTTAAGCTTCTTCTTCTACTTCTTCTGGGTTCTCCAGAGCATCAGCCAGTAGTTCAACAAACCTCTCACGCCCAACAGCAAGCTGATCTAAATTGAACTGAGCGTTGTCCATCTTACGGCTTAGATCATTAACATGGTTAAGACAGGCTCTCTGCTTATCTGTCATGTCTTCTACAAAGTATTCGATGTCGTTGACGGTAATCGGGGTCTTTTTATCTTTTCCCATTACAAGTCTCCTTTAAGGTTAAGTTAAGAGTTTGCTGCAATAGCAGCGTTGGTGGCAGTCATGTCTTCTGTGGTCCAGAAGTCTTTCTCTACCATTACTTTGAGGTGGTCTACGTTGCGCTGAACAGTTCCAGCCCAATCATCGTCAGACATATCCTCGGGCTGTCCTGCGTTAAGCAAGTCAACAGAGTGTCCCATTGCGGTGTAGTGCTGTGCAATTTCTTCAGCAGTTGGTGTATCAGTCATTTCTTTTCTCCTTTTTGACTGGTTACGGTTTAACAGGCCAGTCTGCTTCTTGCAGGTTAGGCCAATTAGAGTGATCTGTAATATCACGTAGAGCCTGACGGTATGTAGTCATTTCAGCAGACATTGTTACATCTGAGAGTGCCATCCAGTCTGTATCAGCCAGCAAGCCATCACGATTTTCACGAATAACAGAGATTACATCAGCATCATGCTTTGCGATCTCTTCAGTAGTTTTACTAGACGTAACCCAGCCAACAGTCCACGCACCGTCAACCAAAGAGGGTGAACTTGCTTGCCCTGCTTTTTGAGTTCTACGGTCAATCGTAGGCTCGTCTGCAAAGGTCACTGGAAATACCCCATAGCTCTCAAGCATCTCATCAGGTATTTGTCTAGGAAAGGAGGTATTAGGATTGTCACGGCGTAGTTGCCCTACGTTGTAGGGGTATGTATCTACATTACCGTTTGTGATTTTAACATACATCTTTGTAAGTCTCCTTGACTATTAAAAACTCTTTTTCAAGCCGTTGCTCTATTACTTTTAACATTGTAATTGCTTTAGCTTGTTCTACTTTCGAGGAAAATAAGAGATCCTCTAAGGATTTTTTAAAATCCTGCATCTTGCTGTGAAGAATGTGACCCTTTGGAAAATCTTTAGGTATCCTTTCTATAGCAATTTCATAGTTATCAATATCTAACTGATACTCCTGAACTTCGTTCTGTCTATGCAGCAGGTTTTCTAAGAGTTTTTCTTTTACGTTTATCATGGCGCTACTACCTTAACTGCTTTCATGGACTGTACTTGGAAGTTAATATTTGAAGGACTGCTTATTTTAGAGCCAAATCCAGAGGAGTTAGACCAATTATAGGTATCTATGCCTCCACCCCCTCCACAAATAATAGCATCGTCATCAGGAGTAAACTCTACGGATTGTCTGTAATTACCGGGTAGACTAGACGGATTAGAAAACTTTGTACCGAATGACCCGTTGCTGTAACTATAAACATGAATAAAGGGGCTAGAATAGCCGGGAACAGCTACTACTGAACCAGTAGAGTTAAAAGCAATATCGTTTATTTCAGATAAAGTTCCAGAGGCTGTAGATTGAAGAGACCCTATTCCAGAACTACTGTAACTATAAGATTTAGCAGTTGCAGAACTACCTGTTCCCAATACAACGTAATTTTTGCTAGGGTGAAACTCTATAGCATAACATCTTCCAATGTTAATTGATGTGTAGGTTGTTTTTGAACCAAAGCCAGAAGAGTTAGACCATGTGTATTTAAAAATAGAATACGGATGACCAGAAACGTTATTTCGTACTCCAAAAAGTACATTTGCGTCATATGGGTCAAGCTGACAAATATTAGGATTCATGTTATCTGGCGCAGGACTACCAGGATTAGAGTAACGAGTCCCAAAACCAGAAGAGGTGTTCCACGCCCACGCTTGCGTGATAGGCTGTCCATCGCCACTCATCTGACCTCCGACTATAACAGCGGTGTCATTTGAATTTACGCTGATACCGCCATAGGCATATACAGTTATGATGGAAGAAGGGTTAGAATAAGCCGAGCCTATGCCTGTGTTAATATTAAACTCATTTGCAAGAGCAAAAGGTGAACCCGCACTTGCTCTAAACATAACGTCTTTATTATTAGAAAACTTTATACCGTTACGGTATGTCGTTGCAGAGCCAAGGTTAGTTGTAGGATACTCGTACCCAAATCCAGTGCCGGGAACCCATTCATACATCTTAAACGAAGCGCCACCTGCAAAAGCAATAGCCTGTTCTCTAACTACCCCACCCGCTCCAGCCGCAGCTTGTTTTAGTTTATCATTAGAGCCAATCATACTCATGCCATTGCATCCCCAGCTAGGAAGCCATACCAAGTAGTACCACCGTTGATGGAAGTGAACGTATAGATGTCAATCTCGCCACTAGCAGGTGCATCAGGTGCAGTACCACCAGCCCACTTAACAGATGCAGGCCATGTGAGTGTGTGCGTACCACCAGCCGTAATGATAAGACTGAACGTACCTACTTGACCTGACGAAGGTGCGCCTGTGAAGGTGAACGTAGTGTTACCACTTGTAGTCAGCGTGTATGTGTCACGATCACCTGTGTCTACACTTGGCGTAGTACCTGAGAGTGCAGCACTTGTGTTGTCAATACCTGCACCGGGGATACGGAAGCGTGTGATGGTGTTGTTACCGAGGGTAATTTCGTTGGAGACTGAATTGGATGAACTTGAAGGCTCATTTCCTATAAGAATGTTGTTGGAGCCTGTATTGCTATTATACCCCGCACGGTCACCGATAAAGACGTTGTTCGAACCTGTCGCACCGCTTGTTGCCCCTGCTAAGTATCCTATAGCAATATTGCTACCCCCACCAGCACGGTTGCTCGCCACATTGTGGCCTAGGAAGACGTTCCATTGTCCACTAGTCATAAGACCACCAGCATTAGAACCGACCCCTACGCTTTCAACCATACCACCTGTGCCGCCAAAGGCGTTATAACCTACAGCAACATAACCGTTTGCTCCTGTGTAATTCCGCCCAGCTTGTGCGCCTACTGCAACAGACTGAGAAAGAGTAGTGGTACTATCCCCCGCTTCAGCGCCGATAAAAACGTTGTCAAAACCTGTAGTGGTACTACGGCCAGCGTAATAGCCCAGAAAAGTGTTGTCAGTGCCCGTTGTAGAACTGTAACCCGCTTGATAACCTAAATAAGTATGTCTTTGGCCTGTGGTGTTACTAGTGCCAGACTGATACCCAATAGCCGTGTTGTACCAAGCTGTAGTGTTATTCCTAAGGGCAGAACCACCTGAAGCTACGTTGTAACGACCTGTAGTGTTTTCCTCTAGTGAGTTATAACCAACAGCTATGTTGTCCGTACCTGTAGTGTTTAGATATAAAGCACGACCACCTAGTGCATGGTTCCTAGAACCTGTTGTGTTTGTATTAAGAGAATAAGTACCAACAGCTACATTATACTCGCCAGTAGTATTAGCAAAACCAGCAGAACTACCACCAAAGAAGTTAGAGACACCTGTGGTAATGCCCTTACCAGCTTGAGAGCCAATGGCAGTGTTGTTGCTGTGGGAGTTACCAGAGGCACCTTTTAGCGACTCATAACCTACTGCTGTATTACCTAGGCCTGTTTGGTTGTAGTATGAAGACGTTAAACCTATTGAAACATTGGAGGTACCTGTTGTGTTACTAAAGCCAGACTGCATACCACCAAAGAAGTTATTTTGGGCCGTGGTGTTGCTATTACCTGCTTGGTAACCCAAAAAAGTATTGCTACCGCCTGTAGTGTTGTTGTAACCAGCATAAGCTCCCAGTAAGACGTTAGTGCCACCTGTAGTAGTATTATAACCAGCATTAGCACCACCGAAAAAGTTTTGGCCTCCTGTAGTAACACTATAACCAGATCGATACCCAATAGCAGTGTTGTTATTGTGGGATTGCCCTGATGCACCCCATAAAGAACCCTCACCAATAGCTATGTTGTAGCTACCTGTACTATTATTTGCCATAGCCTGAGAGCCTAGGACTATATTGCTAGTCCCAGTGGTGTTACCACTCATAGCTCTCTCACCCACGGCAACATTGTAGGCGCCAGTAGTGTTGGCTATCCCTGACTGCCAGCCCCCAAAGAAGTTTCTGTTTCCTGTAGTAATAGCCTTACCAGCTTCATAGCCAATGGCAGTGTTGCGCCAGTTGGATTGACCTGATGCACCCTGTAAGGCGTATGAGCCTACAGCTACGTTACTTCCACCTGTCTGGTTGTTGTACATGGCGATGTAGCCGATGGAAGTATTACTACTTCCGGTTGTATTATTGTAGCCGGGTTGGTTGCCCACAAATACGTTTTCACCACCCGTAGTGGTATTTTGACCTGCACCTTGTCCAATAGCCACGCCAGTTGTTATAGTTGTTGCACTTTTTAAAGCACTGTGTCCAAGGGCTGTTAAATTATTACCGCTAGTAATAGCGTATCCAGCTTGATAACCAAGGCCAACGTTGTTTGCCCCGGTAGCATTAAACAATGCGGAGTGACCCAAGCCCACGTTATATGAACCGTTATTAAAGTACCCTGCGTAAGGCCCAACCATTGTGGTGTTAATACCAGTAGTGTGTCCCCTTCCAGCCGCAGCCCCGGCAAAAAGGTTTTGGGAACCTGTTGTGACTTGGCGTCCAGCGTCAAACCCAATGGCCGTGTTGTTTGTGGACGTAACTACTTGATTTAAAGCAGTAGTTCCAACAGCGGTGTTGTTGTTAGCAGAACCGTCATCGTTACCTAATGCACCTGAACCAAGACCAACAGAGTTACCTGCAGCATAACCATCAGTAAGTCCGTCTATATCGGTAGCACCAGCGGCTGGAACAGAAGTCCAATCCAAGCCAATACCCGGTATGCGAAAGCGTGTGATGCTACTGTTGCCGAGGGTGATTTCGTTGGATACTGTGGCGGAGGATGCGTCAGCCCCAAAGCCAATAATGATATTCTCACTACCAGTAGTTAGTGCGTCACCAGCAGCTTGACCAATAGCTACGTTGAAAGAAGCAGCCGTGTTACTTGCGTTAGACAAAGAGTCTTGGCCTATGGAAATGTTAGCGATGCCTGTTTGGTTGTTACGCAAGGCTTGCTGGCCTAGTGCAACATTCGTATTCCCTGTCGTAACGCTTTCACCTGCTTTGTAACCCGCAAATAAGTTGTTGCTACCTGTGGTGACATCATTACCAGCTTGGTAGCCTATAGCTGTATTGTTGATACCTGTTGTGTTTAACAATAAAGCATCACGACCAAAAGCGGTGTTGTACGACCCTGTGGTGTTAAGATAAAGAGCGCCGCTACCCACAGCTGTATTGCGCTCACCAGTGGTGTTAGTGTATCCAGCCCTATAGCCTACGGTGGTGTTGTCTATGCCTGTAGTGTTACCCCGACCAGCTTGATAGCCTCCGAAGAAGTTGTTGCTGCCTGTGGTGATACCATAACCAGCTTCATAACCAATAGCAGTGTTGCTGCTGTGGGAGTTACCAACAGCGCCATATAGTGCGGAAGTACCAACGGCTACGTTGCTATTGCCTGTAGTGGTGAAACGGAGAGCGGCATGACCAACGGCTACGTTGTTATCAGCCGTAGTGTTATACCGAAGGGACTGCGTACCAACGGCTACGTTGTAATCACCCGTAGTATTGGAGAGCAATGATTGGTCACCAAACGCACTATTCTGCTGCCCGTAAGTGTTATACCGAAGAGCCTCACGACCCGTAGCAACATTGGAGTTACCTGTGGTGTTACTCGCTAGCGCAGTGTAGCCAAGAGCAACATTGTAGTTGCCTGAACTGCTGGCGTAACCAGCTTGATAGCCGATGAAGGAGTTACTGGAACCTGTAGTATTGCTGCCACCAGATTGTCTACCTAAAAAAGTATTCTCGCTACCTGTAGTATTGCTGAAACCTGAGTTCCAACCACCAAAAAAGTTTCCAGAGCCAGTAGTAGTAAGGTAACCAGCTTGATAACCAATAGCGGTGTTGTTACTGTGGGATTGTCCTGATGCACCCCTAAGTGCTTTATGGCCTACTGCTACGTTTTCTGCACCTGTTTGGTTATAAAATAATGTTTCATAGCCTAGAGTACTATTCCTACTACCAGTAGTAGTGTCATGACCCGAGTAAGCTCCGATGGCAGTGTTAAAACTGTGGGATTGTCCCGATGTACCTAATAGTGTAGAAAAACCAATTGCTACGTTATGTTGCCCTGTTTGGTTACGATAAGAGGTATTTTTTCCGACAGCTACATTGTAGCTGGCAGTAGTGTTACCTAAACCTGCGTTAACACCATAGAAGGAGTTCCCAGAGCCCGAAGTAGTGAACTTACCTGCTTGAAAACCAACAGCCGTATTCTCGTTATTTGAGCCATCGTCATTAGCTAAAGCATCAGTACCGAGACCAAGGGAGTCACTTACATAGTAACCATCGCTTAGGTTATTAATGCTAGGGGATGCTACAGATGCAAAGATAGTGTTACCTGCACCATCTGTCTGCAGGAACTGCCCTGTTGTACCATCTGTAGCTGTGTAAGTAACTGCACCAGCAGACACAGTACCAGTAATATCAATAGCACCAGTACCTGTAATGTCAGAACCGTTAAGGTCTAGGTCACCGCCTAGCTGTGGTGTAGTATCCTCAATGACGTTAGCAAGCAAAGACCCTGCAGTGAAGCTACCCTGTTGCCAGTTGCTACCATCCCAGACGTACAGTTCATCACTTGTAGTGTTCCAATACAAAGCACCAGTTACAAGTGCATCACCATCGTTGTCTGTGGTAGGAGCAGAAGACTTAGCACCAAGGTAACGATCATCGAAGTCATCATAAGATGCAGCAGCTGCAGCGGCAGAGTTACCTGCGTTAGTCTCGCTTGTTGCAGCATTACTAGCTGAAGTAGCGGCAGCAGCGGCACTAGCAGAGGCAGCAGTAGCTGAACCAAGAATACCATCAACGTAACCCTTGCGTGTCAGGTCATCGTTAGCTGTAGGTGTAGCTGTAGAGGTAGCCTTGTTAGAACCTAGTACAATGTCACCAGTCATAGTACCACCAGACAGGTTCAGCTTAGTAGCATCCTGTGTGTCAGTGTACAATTTAGTAGCTGCATCTTGGTTAGCTGTTGGATCACCCAAGCCAGTAACCTTAGATGTACCCATAGCAATAGCACCCGACATGGTTCCACCAGACAGGTTTAGCTTCAGTGCATCTTGTGTATCTACATAACCCTTACGAGTAAGTTCATCATCTGTAGTAGGTGCTGCAGTCGATGTAACTGCATTAGCGCCCATAGTAATGTCGCCAGTCATTGTGCCACCAGCAAGGGGCAGCTTAGTCGCAATACTATCTGTAATCGTTGTAGCAAAGTCTGGGTCATCACCCAAAGCTGCAGCTAATTCATTTAGTGTGTCTAGTGTACCGGGTGCAGCGTCAACAAGTGCAGCTACTTCTGTATCTACATAACCCTTAGTTGCAGCATCAGATGTGGCGCTGGGCGTACCGAGACCAGTAACTGTATTACCACCCATAGTGATGTCACCAGACATCGTACCGCCAGCTTTGTCCAGCTTGAGTGCATCTGCAGTGTCTACATAGCTCTTCGTAGCAGCGTGTTGTGGAGCAGTAGGATCACTTACGTTAAGCAGGGCTGTACTTGTGAAGTCTACAGTACCATTAACTACAAGGTCATTCAGAGTTGTTGTACCTGTAGAAGCTGTAACATTCCCAGTCAGATCACCTGTTACATCTCCAGTTACATCACCTGTAAGATTACCTGTTACGTTACCTGTGACATTGCCTGTAAGCGCACCAGTAAAGCCTGTGTTAGCTGTGATCGTTGTACCTGTTACAGCTTGTGGAGTTGCACCACCAATAACTGAACCATCAATAGTACCACCGTTAATGTCAGCAGTTGCCAGAGTAGCCTGACCTGTAGTCGTTACTGTAGTGAATGTACCTGCGGCTGCAGAGGAAGCACCAATAGTAGTGCCATCAATAGCACCGCCGTTAATGTCTACTGTAGCGTGGGTAGAGTTTCCTGTAGTGGTAAGGCTACCTGCAGACATAGCACCTGTGAAGGTAGACGTACCTGTTACATTAAACGTACCGCCTACAGATGCGTTACCTGTAGTGTCCATTGTAGTGAAGTCAGCAGCGGCAGGGGTAGCAGAACCAATAACAGTACCGTCAATGTTACCGCCATTAATATCTACAGTAGCGAAGGTAGAAGTACCTGTAGAATCTACCCCACCCGTAAGAAACACGTTTTTGTATCTAGATACCGTAGTGCCAACGTCTACCGTATTTGTAGTTACCGGAGTTATTGAAGTAGCGGATTGCAAAACAACTTCATGCCAAATTGCACTGGAGCTTATATTATTTATGCAGACAAAAGCACGATTGGTATTGTTGTTTAACCAAAGTGATCCCGGTGCATAACCATCAGCTACGTCATCGGTTAGTGTAGGGTCTGAAGTTGCCGTGACGTTATTCTTACCGCCGACACCACCATTTATAGGTAATAAATAGCCACCAACAGAGGTCTGTAGATTGATTGCAGGGGCATTACCTGCACTGCCATCGTGTGAGTGACCGCCAGTAGCATCAAAGGCGTTTCGTAGTTGGTTAAATTCAGCATTGAGCGGTGGTGCAGTAATATCTGCACCGTTAACAATATCTGCTACTGATTGGCGTGTGTAACCGGCCATACTTTATCGCCTTCCTGAAATCGAAAATTCAAATACTAGACCTTGGATCGAATAAGGTTCTGATTGCCCAACCGTCACGAAAGTAGCCCGTGAGGAGAAGCCAGAACCTTGAATGTCTGAAGTCATAATTGGTTTAGAGTTGCCGCCGTAAAGAACATTAGCAGCCCCATAATTAATATCTTCTTCCCGATACCTCACAGGTGCGCCAGAGCTACTTTGTGAGTAAGAAGAAGGCCGTGCCGTGGTGTAATCACCCCAGTCGTAGTTCATAGCTAGAAAAATCTCGACTGGACCTTCTGCACGAATAAAGGTGTTGACCTTACGCATTGTCTTACGAGTTTCTGTGTCGCCAAAGTCCAAGTATGGCGTGGCGTATACTGCAAGGATATCCGAACCATTAAAACTGGTGCCTTGCTCTTGGCGATACACTTTGCCGTCATAATCTCCATGCAGAATATACTCTGTACGACCGATGTAATCAGATGTGCAGCATGATGCCCGGATGCCTGTAAGCTCACCAAATTCCCAACCGATGGAACCTTGTTTATCTGCGAGACCCCCAATGATGCCGTAGCTATTTATAACTGGAGTACTGTCATCATCTACAAAAAAGCGAACCTGAGACTTACCACGAACTACGACACCTGTTAGGTTATCCATGTCATAATTTTTGATCATATCTACCAAGGTTACCTGAATAGGCTTTGATAGCGTCTGGATTTCAACATCACCGATGCGGCTTGTACCTGCAACAGGACGGAAACCTTCAGGAGACAAGAATATTAAATCTCCGCCAATTTCCAGTACGCTGTCCCGTGCAACACAACCCACATTGGATGTAACCTGATCAAGCACGAAGCCTGCGGTTACGTCAGGACTTACTTTCTTGATGCCGTTAATACCGAATACAAATAGATCGTCACGGAAAGGTTTGAACTGAACTACGTTAAAGCCCGGAGTGATCTGACCACCACCGGATGCTGCAGTGAAGTCATATGGATCTGCAGGTGCTGAGTGACAAATAACAGCACGGGAGGTTAAGTCCCCGCCTAAGAAAATGTGGTTCTCAAAGACTTCTACAATTGCTGGGGCGTTAAGGATCTGGTCGCCACCGGGGCTAGACGAAGTGCCAGTATTGGTGCTGTTAAGCTGTTTCCAGTTTTGACCGTCAAAGAGTATTGCGTTGTTAACACCGTCTACGAAGATGATGTTGGAGCCAGCGCCAAAGTCAAACTGAGTATGCCGAAGCTTCTTAACTGTACGCACACCGTCTGTGGTGTTGAGCGTGAGGCTGTTAGTCATTGCCTGCCAGCCAACAAAGTCGATGAACTTGTAAAACTTATAGGTGTTAGCACCTACATCTTTACGGGCGGCAATGATATACGGGTTACCGATGTGTTCATTCTTGTAAATCGCTACACAAAGAACCGGACCTTCGGCTACGCCAGCGCCTACCTCTACATTGAGACCACCTAAGAGCGTATAACCTTCAATGCGGCGATACCCGCCATAAAGGCTAGGCTCGTAGTTAACTAAGCGTGTGGCTGCACCGGATGCTGCCTCAGACAGAAACAAATGGTTTTCGTTGCTGTTTAGACCACCAGAACATACAACTTTGAAACTCTGGATTTCGTCAGCCATTAGAAATTGATCCTTGTATCACGGATGTATTCGTAGCTGTTGATGAATAGGGTCTGCAGATCTTTAAGACCTGCTTGGAAAGCACTGTAGGCTGCATTAGCGGCCTCTAGGTTATCCTTAAACATGTACAGGTGGTACAAAGCACCATCCACAATAACGGTATCGAAACTGGCTGGGATGCGGGATACATCGCTGTAAGCTGTAAGGTCGGCGTAGTTCAGATAATACCGAAAGCGCACACTGTACGCCTTGTCCGGTGATGGTGATACACCAAAGCCTGTGCCGTGTGATGGGAATACATAATCAGGAAGGGACCGACCTGTGGCACCTGCCTCGTAGTCACTGTCCCGGTGTTGAGAATACCATTCATCACGCTCAATAGCTTTTAAGGTTTTAAAGCTTGTGCCTAAAGAACTGTCCTTCTGGATCTGAAAAGTATTAAAGTCGGCAATCTTAAAATAATCAGGCCAATCGTATTCTGTACGACCGGGTGTTAAAACCTGTGTATGCTCAGAAGCATTAAAGGGCCATTCAAACTCAGCCTGATTGATTTTGGCAATAGCGGCCTTGACCGCATCTTTAACCAAAGCCTGAACGCCACGAACCGATGAAAAATCATCGGCGGCGATCTCTACCTCATTGATGCGGCGAAGCACCATGTTACATAAATCTAGGTAAGTACTAGGCATGGATGATCCTTAAAGAAGGGTGTTGGGGGCAAGTTTCCCTGCCCCCGCTTAACCATTAGGCTAAGTTGTAGTTTGCAGTGATAAGTCCTTCTGGGCGAAGGATTTTTCTCCCATAGAGCTGCATGCCCCGAACGATGTCTGCGAATGTGTCTGGTGAGCGGAAGCTCTCAGTTTTCGCAATCTGGTCAGCTACTGCGGCTGCGGAGTCATGGCCTGCGACCAGAACACCAAAGTTAGTTGCAGAACCTGCAGCGGCAGATGTACCAGCGCCTGTACCTTTGTAAGGAAGGTTGTTGGACTGATATACACGGAAGCCACGGATGGTGCCGGGAAGGCGACCATTGCGTACTTCTGAATCACCACCGAAGTCAGCGTTAATCAGCTTCGCATCTTCGTCCATCAGGATCTCTTTGAAGACAGGGTCTACAACGATCCAGCGACCATCTGTGTCCACGTTAGCTGCGTCCATAAGACGAGCCATGCGGTTCAGAACAGCCAAAGGCGAAGTCAAAGCACCAGTACCGCCACCTGCAGTTACAGGAATGGAGTTAGCTGCGGTGGCACCACCGAAGACGCCCTGTGTCAGCTTGTTAGCTGCCAGCAATTCGTCTGCGCCTGCTGCTGCATTTGATTTAGTACCTGCAGCGGCTGTACGAGCAACCCATGCAGAACCGTTCCATGTGTAACCGGACATGTAGCCCAGAACGTCTTGGTCAAATGCGTCACGTAGTTTGAAACCAGCACGGTCTGTTGCGAGGTCCATGAACGAAACATGGGAATGCGCTTCTTCGATGTCATCCAATGCAAACTGGAAGTAGTTTGCTTGGTCAACAACCATAGTAAAATCAGCATCTTGCAAGTCTTGTGTCGCAAGCGTAACGCCACGGGAATAAGAGTTGATTGAGATTTCGGGTTCTTTGATAATTTTGCATTATGTTCAGGCAAAGTCGCTAGTTTTTGCCCCGCTCTTTCGAGCCGCTACATGTCGCCATGCAGATCAGACTATATCACCATCCGCTAGGGATGCTCTGCGCTTCGAGCCGCTTGGCTCTACTCCATTTCTGGATAGTCGTTGAACCTTCCCGTTTAAGGGCTTGGCTGCTGATTGTCTCATAGAGATGTCCCAGCAATTCACAGAGTTCTTCGATCAGGATCACTCCTGAAAGCCGCCAAAGTATTGAATTTAAACGGAATCTCCCATGTTGGCGATTTCGCCAGCATAGTCAGTGTTAGTAATATCTTCTACTACTGAAGAGTTACGGAAAGCCTTTTGGACTTTCTTAGAATAGATAACTGGTGAAAAGTTACCGTTTGGGAGGTTTGTGTACCCACCCGCTGATGGAAAAGCCATTGTAATATCTCCTTGTGAAATGGCAGGTCGGACTAGCCGACAGACAAGACAGAAGGGAATTATTAAGTGGCAGTGTTTATGTTATGGGTGCGTACAAGATGTATCAGGCCATGATACAAAACTACGGGCCATACCACACTGGTAGACTAAAATTCTTAATTCTTCTGAAGGTAGTAACAAACTAAGAGGTAGTCTTTAAAAGAGGCTCTGGTTTGTGAGAGATCATCTAAACAATCTCGTAGCTATCTTATGTAATAAGACAGGTAGAAGTTTGCTTGATATAATAAGTATAGCACGTTTGTTATAGTTAGTAAATAGCTATTACTATAACCTGCCCCTAGTAGGGACAGCCCTAGCATATAAGTATTGCTCATTTTGTCAATAGTTAATTTGCTAGGACTGCCATTTAGTTAACGTGCGCCGCCGGTCATGTCGTAGGTAAATGCACCTGCCTTCATGGCTTCAAGGATTGCTTCCTCATTAACATCGTACTCACGATCAGACATACGAGCTACTTGGCTTTCGCTAAACTTAGCTTTTCCCGTAGCCGCCGGTGTTGCAGAGGTTGATCGACCTACTGCCTGTGCTGCCGACTTCTTTGAGGAAGTCTTACGCTTACCGGTGTCTGCCTTGTACAAGTCGATTGCACGGGCTGCGGCCATGGCATCTGTGTTGTTCTTATACAGAGCATCATTGATGTACAGTGGCTGCATGGCTACCCATTCGTGGAAGGCTGGGTCTTGCCGGATCTCGTTGAAGTCAGGATGCAGCTTCATTAGCTGTTGCTCTGCTTCTTTTTTAGTGAGTTTAGTCTCCAAATCCTTCAGATGACCTAAACGCTTCTCGCCTTCTTCAAGAGCTTCATTGGCACGTTTCCGTGCAATAGTGTCTACGATCTTCGCAACATCAGGATACTTGTTCGTCCATTGCTCAATTTCCTCATCAGTCTTGGGAAATTTGATCTGGCCCTTTGCGGCGCTATCAAGCTGTGACTTCAGCTTCTCTAGCTCTTGATCCTTCTGGGACATCAACTGTTGGGTGTGACGCCGAAGGTCTCCATACCGTTTTTTAAAGGAAGCCTCTTCAGGCTCTTTGGGTTCAGAATCTACAGCTACCTGTGCTTCCAATTCTTCAGAGTAAGAGGTATCAGCCTCTAGCTCTTCTTTACGTCTATATTTGCTCATGGTTTTCCTCTGGGGGCTTCACTCTTCGGTGAAGGTGGCCCTCTAAATCACACGATGAAGGTAACCTTGGGTTTCTTCACCATGCCGTACATGGAAGTCTTTTTGGAATAATCACTGTCTTTGTAATCATCTGTTTCGTTGACTTCCGGTTCCTCTTCGGAAACCTCCACAACTGCTTCTTCTACAACTTCACCCTCTGGGGTTGCCTCTTCCTCGTAATGATACCCTGTGCCATCACAGTGATCACACCCAGCACCATCACACTTCGGACAGACTTCGCCCTCTTCTTCGGCTGCTTCTTCGTCAGCCTCTTTGATAAGCCCCATGGCATCCATTGCCATAAGACCCATCTTTGCCTCTTCTTGCAGATCCATGATGTGTTTCAGGCCATGCCATTTGACTACATCTGCAGGCAGAACGTATTCGCCTTGGGATATGTTAATATCAATATCGTCCCGTACCTCTTCGGCAGAGGAACCCACGGGGATTGGATTACCGGACACGGGATCTACTGGACCCATCATGCCGCCGTGGTACATATCAAGCTCTTCCTCTTCAGAGGTGGCCTTCTGTACTGCCTCTGCACGGGTCTTCTCGTATGCAGACAGAGACCCGTCATTGTTAGTATCTGCTTTGTTTTCGTCTAACTGAAATTTATTGTTTGCCATGTCTTCGCCTTCCGGGGTCATAATGCCTTTACGAGCTACCGCTAAACCACCAAGGGCCATGCCTTCGGCCTCTGCGTACTCTGGATAAGTAATCGTAATATTGTGTGAGAAATCTGTGTCGTACACCGGCTCTTGGCCTTCATAGCCACGGGTAAAAGTGTGCTTCCCGATGGTTATTGGATCTGGGCCAGAAAAGTTTGTACCACGGGCCTTAGTAGTCTTAGTGTTCTGGAAGAATGTACGCCCGTCTACAGCGTCCTCACCCATCTGATAGTAATCAGCGAACTCAGCGTGACCCTGTTGCAAATCCTCTTCTGGTACGGGGATGCTATAAACGTCACCATACTTACGGATGGGTTCAAACTCATCTGCGGTCAGAAGCTCATCTACGGTGTCTGGGAAGCGTGAAGAGGCTAATCGGTTGAAGATCACCCCACGGACAGCGTTTCGGCCTTCTACGCCCTCCCCACGGGCTTCTGCCCATACCAGACGCTCAATCTTATCTGCATCCTCGTAGGGTAATACTGTCTTTGGGCGAGACTTAGGGCGAGGGCTTGTTTCGACCATAAGACCACCCTCATCAAAATTGGCTTTTACACCCGTGCGTTTTATTTCAAATTCAAAGCGGGGATCATCTGGAGTTGTTTTAACGGCCTTCTTAGCAAATACTAACGGGCCTACCTGCATTACCTGATCAGCGGATACCACAGGCATACCATCTGCTTTATCATAAAAATAGGAGGCCCGATAAGGGTTCATACCTACCTGTGACCATTCAGAGTCATCGAATAATCCCTGAACTTTCTTGTATACTTCTTCTGGCTCCATATTTTGCCATGAGCCTTGCATACGAGCAATTGTTGCTTTGGGGCTGCCCGTTGCAATGTTTGATGCCGCAAGAGAATTACTTGTAAAATTAACATCGTTAAGAACGGCAGTCTGACCGTACCCTACGCTTTTACCTTGGGCTGTAGATCCATCATGCAGAGAAACAACCCATGTATCTGTATTATTGTAAGCGGGAATATCTAATCTAGCAGAAATGGGTGTACCATCTTCAATGGTTTTATTAATACCAATAACACCCTTTTTTGTCTTACGGGAATCTGTAGCGTGGAGGGCTTGAACTACCTCTTCCTTGGTGGGAAATTTTGGCATTTCAGTGATGGGTTTAATAGGCTGACGTTCTGAAGACAAAGATCTAAATTGTTCAGAAGTAATTTTGCCTTCTCGCAAGTTAGTTGCCGCTGCAGCCATTTCATCATCAGGAGGTACACGGAACTTATCTTTTGCGTAGTTTTCATTTTTCCAAGAAGCTAATGTATCAGGAGTAAATCCTAAGTCATCAACAGCATCTGATGGTGCGTCAGCAAGAATATCATCTGATTTAGGTTTAAGCCTTACATTACCAAGACCAGACCCCATGGCATTAGGGTCAACCTCTACACGCTTTGCTACGTCAAATACTTCTTTAGCACCCTTCTTAATAGCTTTAGCGGCAGCATCTCCTACACCCGGCACAAGTCCTACTAAGGCAGCACCGCCCAGCGCACCCGCTAGATAGTAATTAGGTTCGTCTTTTTGTAGCTCATCGTAGACCTCTTTGGCTGCCATAGCATCACCAATAATAGGTGTCATACTAGCTACAAAGGTGGCAGCATCTTTAAGAGAAATATCCGAAGGCTTCACAGCAAGTTTCTTGCCCTCTGCAGCCCAACCTAATGCTTCTTCCGTTTGGGTGTTTTCGGCCATAAGACCGCCAGCATCAAAACCCTTTTTATTATTCTGTAATATCTCAGAAGCCTCTTCAGGACTTGTCATGTCGGTCATAGATTTATGAATTTCTGCGTCAAACTCTTCTAATTCTTGAACCGCATTTTCACCTGTACGGGTGGGCCAATCTACGCCGCTATCGATTGCAAAACGAATAGCTTGTTCATCAGAGACTATTTCACCATCCCATACGGTGGGTATCAGAGTTTCGACCCCATCGATGTTTACGATGATGGTATTCACAGTCGCTAAGTTACCATCCTCAAGAGTTTTAGCCTTACCCCTAGCAATGTTTAGATAGTGATGCTCAGTAATAGCGTCCATTATTCTGCACCCTTAATCACTTCATCACGAAGCGTTTTAAATCTACGAAGCTCTGTGATGGCTCCTTGGACTTCTAAAATACGCTGGGGATCTTTTTGTTTCTCTAAGAGGTCACGGCACCCTTCAATTCGGGCGGCAGCATACTCTTGCAGAAGGTTCATCAGTTCCCGGTTGTTCACCAAGGGCAGGAATGTGCGGTACTGTGCCTTATCCATTACTGAGGCTGCCCCTGTGGTGGCTGCGGTACGTTCCCGCCGTTGTCTCCACCACCTGCGCCTGTGAAGCCGGGAGCGCCCGGTTCAGGTGCGCTACCCGGTGCAATGTTACCATTGCCGTTGCCTGTGGGGTCAGAAGGGCTAGGAGCGCCCCCTGCCTGTGCTGCAGCCGCTGCCTGCTGGGCTGGATCAGGCTGGGGCATCATAGCTTGGATCTCAGCCATCATCTTGGCTTGGATCATCGCTTCCCGTGGATCGTTCATAATCTTGTCTTCATCTAGGTCCATGGACGCTGCGAGTTCACGCAGGATGAAGTCGTACTTAACAAATGGTGCCATCTGTTGGTTAGCGGTCATCTGCATAAACTGTAGCAGACGCTGGCTGCGGATCTCGTTACGCATCAAGCTCTCGGTGCCACGGGCTGTAACCGAAAGATCACCTTTGGTGTACATCTGATCGAAGTTAAACTGCATGTTGAAAGCGAAGAGTGCTTTGCCCAGAGGAGCCAACAGATAATCATCTAGGTTGCGTACCACCGCTTTGATGTTCTGTGCGGCTGCACCCATAAGCATGGACATACCAGAGGCTGTACGGCCTACACCCATCACCCCGCCTACGCCGTGGCTGTAGGAAGGGATACCTGTAGCTTCGTCAGACAACTGACGGGCCTTATCGAACATCATTAGAAGCTCGTTAGACACGTTAGGGAACTTGGTTCCGTGTATGGCAGCACCAACTTGGCCTCCCTGTCTCCGAAACACTTTGCCGGGGTACACAGAAAGATCCTGCCCCGGTACGAGGTTAGTCTCATCAATCTCAATCAAGAGGTTACCGGACAGCGCACCGTTATCTACAGCCATCCGCATGAAGCCATTCATCAGAAGCTGCGTGTCTTCCATATTCTCAGCAACGCCGATACCGAAGAAGCCGTATGGGTTAAGCTCATAAGGCACTGCAGAGTATGGGATGCGAGTAGGTGTAAACGGGTTGATCACTAGGCGAAGGATTTGGCCGTTACAGACCCAAACATTTACCTGAACTTCGTCACGATCTTCCATTTCTTCGGGCAGATCGATGTCAGCCTGTTCTGCAAGCTCTGCATCAAGCACACCCCAATACTCAAGAACCTCGAAGCGGTCTGGGCTTTCAGAGTTATTGCTTTCGTCTAATGCATCTTCCCAATACTCACGCTGGTACTGTGGGCCTTGCTCAATAGCGAGTTCGATACTCTCTGTACGGAAGTGTGGGCGGCGTTTAAGCGCACGAAGCTGGGTACGGTTCAGACGATGCCGTTGTATAGTATACTCAGCTTCAGCCATGTTTCGGGCGTCTGGGTCGGGGTATAGATCCCAGATAGACACATACTCCACTTTGGGGATAGTTTCATACAAAGGATCATAATTACCCTCTTCATCCCAACGTGGGTATTCCTTGTCGAAGGCAAATGGACCCTTGAGAATACCGGTGCCGAACAGGCATGTTTCAAATGCTACAGAACGAAGGTGCTTAGAGGCGCTGGTTTCATCCAACTGGTCATGCATCTTGCGTTCCATGGTCTGTGCAGCCATTTTTGCAGGCTCAAAGTAGACAGCAGAAGGGGAATCCCCGGAACCCATCTCCAATTCATCCGCAATAGGCTCTAATTTGTCCTTATATGGCCCCAAATCCTTCTCAATGTCAGGACGGGCAATAGGACGCTTCGGAGTGTACTGTACCCCGGCCATTTCCTCTACTTTTTTAGAAGTAATGGCATTTGGGTCGTAATTTACCTCACCAGCAACATTATTAGGGTACTTGCGGCTTTCAATACCCACCGGGAACTTAGAACCGGCGAATAATACGTCTACAATCTGCGCATATGCTGCCAAAACCTTGGTTTTAGTGATCTTAACAAAGGCTTGGGACTTTTCTGTGTCAGTAAACTGCACATCTGGGCCGTAAATACCCCGATAATTGCGATATGCCATTAACCAACGCTCTTCATCGGACAAACGGTGGTCTTTTGACTTGCGAAACTGCCCTTGTATAAAGGATGCGGCCCCGGAGAAGTCTAAATTCTCTTGTGCTACGTCACCATCCTCTACAAGAGCTACAACTTGCTCCGCTTCTGTTTGATCTTCTGTCAGAGATCCGGTCGGTTTATCCATTAAAGCCATATTTTAGTATCCAAATCTTGAATCTGAGGGTGTGTACCGCTGTATTGGGACGCCCCGTCCCATATCAAAGGGTGAAAAGGCTCTGGGCCTACTCATAATGCCGTACCGGACGCTGTCGTATGCATGGTCTGTTGCATATCTGGGGTCGATGTCATCGGAACCTTTGGGGTCAGAAGGTATTACAGGGAGATCCGCTATAATCTGGCGGCAGGTGTTGAAGAAAACGATGCCGGGGGTATCCGTTTCCTCGTTAATCTTGAGAACTTCGTGGAACCTGTTCTTACCGGAGACCCTTGCGCCTGCAGAACGATCACTCGGACGCCAGCGGCAACCCATTGAGACCATCTCTTCGGCTATGCTAGGGCCGATTTGACCCCGGTTGTGCCAGCAAGAGCTATCAAGAACACCGTAGTGTATGCTCTCACCACGCTCTGCTTCCATAACCGCACGGCCAAGGTCTTTGCCGGTATGCTTAGACACATACAATTCCCGGTAAACGTACAAAGTCTCGTAGCTAGGATCGATGGCAAACCAGTGTACCGCAGAATAAGAACTATAACCGTAGTCACATGACCTAAACCTGCGCCAATCATCCGGTATGTCGAAGGGTTCGCATACATGCTTGGACTGTTTGAACTCAGGGAAGGCTGCACCATCTGCTACTGCCCAATCACCCTCTAGCAACTGCCGCCGCTGCATCTCAGGCAGAGCTAAAAGGTTAGCCTCGTACTGCCCATCCTGCATAAGATACGGATTGTCTCTCAATGATGCAGGGATAAACTTGCGGTAGAAAAGAGGCTCACCCTCTTTGTCATGTCCTTTAGGGAATACCATCGGCTCCCCGGTCTCTAGATCCGTTGCAACAAAGCGTTTGTTTGCTGGCGCAGGGTCTACGAACATCTGCTTAACCCAGCCATGCCCTCTACCACCGGGGTTGGTTGTGGCTCTTTGGAACAGAGGTAGCTCTGGGTCCGTAGTACGAAGCCGTGAGCGCATGTAGTTCCACGCAAACGGTGTGGCGTACTGTGTAAGCTCGTCAAAGGCTATGTAGCTAAATGCTAGACCCTGATACCGCAGAACATCTTCATCACGCTCTAGGTAGGTCATCCACAGTTTAGCACCGCTAGGGAACACCCACTGAGACTTCTTCTCCTGCCACTTAGCACCCGGATAGATCTTCGGGTACATCTCTTGTGACTTCCAGATCAATTCCCGCAATTCATCGTTAGTACGGCGCAGGATGATCCCGTTGAAGTTCTTGTTGTGGAAGTACCGCATAGGGTCTGCAAGCAGTCCATAACTTTTTCCTCCACCGGCTGCGCCACCATATAGTACCTCACGCTCAGAGGCCGCTAGGAAGTCCGTCTGTGGGCCGGGGTTAGGCTGGAATACAACCTCACGCTGTTGTTGTTCCTGCGTGATAACACCGAAGTCCAGAGTATCAGAGATGCTCTCAAACTCTTCTTCCGCCTCTTGGGTGGCCCCAAACTTA
>Ga0209833_1000456_pt1 | contig 30025 bp, 29 predicted proteins | sample COGITO_mtgs_1105_3_FD_184797 | JGI IMG/M metagenome (GOLD analysis project Ga0209833, IMG submission 184797) | Pelagic marine microbial communities from North Sea - COGITO_mtgs_110506 (SPAdes) (version 2) | ecosystem: Environmental > Aquatic > Marine > Epipelagic ... | reverse complement strand
CCCTAAGGTTGGTCGCAGAGTCGGTTCCTGGATTGTCCGACGCCCCGTTGTAAACGCGGATGCCAATCCCACCACTGTAGCAAACGCCATTCCCTTTGTGCGACCAAACAAGATTTGCATAGCCGTCGCCGTCCCGGTCAAAATCCGAGTTGTCGCCGATGCCGTCGCCGTCCATGTCAGACCATTCGGTAGGGTTCATCGGAAACATATCTGCGCCCGAGTTGACACACACGCAGGACGCGGCGGAAGAACAACTGGTCGTAGGATTCGCGTTCGTGTTCCAATAGACTTTACCAGACGAAACGAAGCAGTTAGGATTATTCGCCGCCGTAGCAAAACTGTCTGACCAAATGGCGTTCACATTATTTGGCGCAGCTGTGTTTAATGCGTACTCGCAGAGTTGTTGACTCGTGACAGAGACTTTTCCGTGACTCGCGCACGTGCCCGAAGTCACGACAGTGATGGTCGGGTCTGCACGTCCGTCGCCGTCGTCGTCCGTGTCAGCGTTGTCGCCAGTGCCGTCGCCATCTGTATCCGTTTGCTCGTTGGGATCATTTGGAAAGTGATCGACGCCGGCTTGGTCGTGCCATGTTTTGCCGGCATTGTTTGCGGGTTCGTGTGCGTCAAAATCATTTGGATTTGGTGTTCCGTCGTTGTCCGTATCGTTGGGGAATGGATCATCCTGTTGGTCGCCGACGTTATCGTTGTCGGTATCTGACCATTCTGTGGGATCTAACGGGAACGGGTCAATCAGGTTGGTAACCCCGTCGTTGTCCGTATCCCCGGGATGTGGATCGTCTTCGTTGTCGCCGAGACCGTCGTTGTCGTCGTCGGACCATTCTGTGGGATCGTTATCGAATTTGTCAGCGTTGTTGCCGACGCCGTCGTTGTCGTCATCTTTTGATTCTGCCGGGTTGTTCGGAAATGCGTCTGAATTGTCGCCAACCATATCGCTGTCGCTATCGATCCATTCATTTGGGTCGTATGGAAATTGATCCACAGTAATTCTGTTCTGATTCTGGTCTATATTGTAATCTTCGTGTCCATCGCCATCAGAGTCAATCCATTTTGTTGGGTCATTTGGCCATGGGTCAGAGTTGTCGCCAACGCCGTCTCCGTCAGAATCTTGCGTCTCAAGAGGATCGTCCGGGAAGGCATCTGCGTAATCCATGATCCCGTCTCCATCCGTATCTTGCACCGGGCCAGAACTAGTACCCAAGCATTTTAGATTGGAACCAAATGGATTCGAGCAAGTGTTGCAATTTTCGTGCTTCCTTTTCACGTCCTCGACGCACTTTGCGCCTAAAATGTCAAGAAATGATTGTATTAGGTCGGTGTTCCCGTGCAGGGTTTTGTGGATTTTTTGCAAAATTTGTTCTTTTGTGAGCAATTTAATACCATTTTCACAGTCGTTTCCCAGGCAATAACACCTTTTTGCTGCTTCAAAGAATGGGAAAGTGCCAGATGGACACACGTCACAAAATTCAGAAGCATGATCAGGCTGGGCCCATCCAATTGGACATGCTGCGCATGTACTTTGCAGACCTTTTGAAAAGCGACCAGGGGGACAATCTACGCAACTGCCCTTTCTTACTGACTTGCCTCCTGCACAACCCGAGCACGCGGTAGACCCAGGCCTTGAGGTGCTTCCAGCTGTGCAATCTTCACAGAAGTCGCCGTTTTGGAATCTCCCGGCTTCGCATTGATGGCATTCCCGGTCAACCTCTTGGTAACCCGCGGCGCAATCTATGCAATCAGGTAATTCTTTAGAACCGAGTTGATCAGTGACCTTCCTTGGCGGGCAGTCTACACAGTGATCGAGACCAGATACTGGTGAGTAAGTCCCAATGGCACATGACTTGCATTCGCCCTGTCCAATTTCATCTTGATACAACCCTGGAATACACTTAAGACATACATTGCCATCGCCTTGTTTTCCTTTAGGACATGTGTCACAAAAGTAAGGCTGGCTGTCGGCAAAATCGTAGAACGAATAACCGATATTGGCATAAGCTATGGAGCCAGAGCAACCCGACCATGTCTTATGATTGCAGTAGCATCTTCCGACGGCATCGACTGAAAAGCCGAGAGCCGTTCCTCGCGTGGACCACGGGCCGTATTCCAGCGCCGTCGACTGGGATTTGCACGCCTTTGCACATTCCCTTTGGTTGGATGTAGAGTCGGTTCCAGGATTGTCGCTAGCCCCGTTGTAAACGCGAATGCCTGTTGGTCCATTGCAAAGGCCAGCCCCTTTGTGCAAAAACGAAGGATACTGCATCATGTCTTCGACGTATTCGCCAGAATCACATTTTTTGATAATACATTTCGTTGAATTTTGACTATCGCAAACTGTGCATGCGCTTTGGCAGAGCGCTTCGCAACCGTCGGTCATGTTTCTATTGTCATTGGAGAATCCATTATTGCAGCCGATTTCAAGACACTCTGTTGAGGAGCATTTCAGGCATTGGGCGCGATTCGAATCGAATTGATCACAAGAAAATACATGGTCTTTGTTCCAACTGGATGCGTCGTAGAAGTTATCGTCGAACTTTTCTACGCACACACTGCCGGTCCATTGACAACATTTCTGGTAGAATTCTTTTTTAGAGTCAATCCAAGACCCGCTATAGTGTTGCGACGAAGCTTGCATGTTGACGCTAGTTCCGTCACAGTACTCTTGTGCGAAACTACCACCAGACCACCGAGCGCCATCACACCCAGTATAAGTATTCCCATCCCAAACACTATTTATATTTGTGTTGCAAATATTCTCTGATTCAATGTAGGCCCATTCCAAACATTGAGACTCGAGTCCTTTATTCGTACATTGTTTACAGATAACGGCACCTGTTGGGCGATCAAATGTGTTCGTTGGTTCTTGGAACATCTGACAATCGCGACTCACTTTCTGAGCTTGTATTTTGTATGGTCGGAAATCCGAATGGAAATCGACGACAAAGCATTTGTCACTGCTGCACGCGCAAACAGACGTCGAAAGACCCACGAAGAAACCGCGGTACTCTGGATACGCCGCGAGGCACCTATTCTTGCACTCTGTAATCGGGTCACTGTCATAACCGTCGTCTGAGGCGGTGAGTCGCGATGCTGGTGCGCTGAACCCTGGCAAGTACACGGCATTTGCGCATTTACCATTTGAACCTACGTACACATGATTTAAAATGAACTCTGATGTTCGGACTGGACTCAGCGTGTATGTCTTGAACATGGCAGAATGAAACTTGATGTTGGACGGAAGGACATCTAATTGGTTTGTCTTGAATGTCGTTCCATGGGCAAGTGGCGCCACTTGAAAAATCTCATGTTCGGCTACACGTTGGCAAATGCACTTTGCGCCCATCATTACAAAGCCTGTTGCGTCGCCAAACGTATTCCATTTGTTTCCCTCAAACCCATTTGGATTTTTATACGCACAAGCTTTCCTGCACGAATCGACACGGTCGTTTTCGCCCAATCCTGGCGTTTCCAAGTACATGATTAGATCCTCGGCATCATACAAAAAGTGTCCTATGAGTTCGGCGTGGTATTCTGGTTCTTCAATATCACTAGGTTGTTCCGAATTTTCATAGTATGTCCACGAGGTTAGATAGTCTTGTTCTGGCACAGTTGTACAACAGTCAGACACGTCGCAGGAAGAAGCGTGTGTTGTATCGCATAGGACAGATTCGGGGTAAAGTGCTGCTTCCATGGATACTGGACACTCATATGTATCCAAGTAGGATTGGCATGTGACTTTTGGGAGACAACACACATCGGCCGCGCTATCCGTATCACTCAGTGTGTACTTTCCAGATATCATTCGCCTGTCGCTTGGACAATCTGTATGTGCCAAGTATTCGCTACATGTAGCTGGTTTTTCTGTACAGCAGAACTCCGCGATGCACTTTGTTGACGAATCCAATAACTGGTTTAAGGTATCACGGCACGGTGTATTCGGTTTTGCAAACGGTTTTGCTAAGTTTTTGTTTCTGGAAGCGTCTTGACACAACTCACTTGTGCATTTCGCAATGCAACATTCTGACTCTGAACAATGTGACAATTTCTCACATTTTGTTTGGCCAGCAAGACCAATTGGCATCATTTTCTCTGGGCACAAAACTGCCTCTTCCCACGCAATTTCGTTATTTTCCACAACGTGACCATCGCAATATCTTGCTGACGAGACACGAGCACTGACCTTAACAATTCCTACACGAACTCCACTAGGGAGCACTATTTCTTCAGCAATGTCATTGGCTATGTCTTCGACGTCCACAATGGATAGCTCTTTCTCATCGTCCAACAAGCCAGTGGTTTCATTCATAAGACGTAAATTCTGCATTTCATTCTCCAGAACGTTTTTATCACGGTAGTCCATGTCATCCAAAGACCCAAGAATGACTATGCGTGATCTGTGATTCGCGTTTTCGCCGGCAAGTACACCAATTAGGTTGAATTCGGAAGATTTGAACCCATCCGAAGATGATAAAATCTCAGCGTCTGGCGCGTCAAATACTGCAGAAAAATCGCCAGGAACAGTTATTTCAACGCTGTTCGAGACAACACTGCTTGCTGACGTACTGCCGTACGTTTGACACAACCCGATGCCCATTAAACCAAAAATACAAAGTGAAATCAATAATATTTTGGTCATCGTAAATGTTTATAACGGTCATGCTATATTTATAGTATAAATTTGTAGTCAGAATTACTCTCTCTGAATCTAAACAGGCAACACAATTATATCAACACAGTATGCTAATGCGTTGACATCTGACAACGGTGGAACCTGCGGTAGACCTACACGTGGACACTCCCGTTCCGTTGCACTAATTGACGCCCAGACACATTTCTCATACACTGGCCGCCGAGCCGTTGCACGATTCGACTTGAATTGAAATCCATCATTTTTGTGCCAACAGCTTGCATGAAGACACACACCACACAAACCGTCTCCACTACCAACATGCCTCAAGCATCCACATCCACGAAACTCACAGTGTGTACGCATCCTAACTCGAATAAACTTAACATTAATACTCTAACTAATTAAAGATTATGCGATCTAACTTTTTAACTATATAAACATTCAAAACATATATGAGCAAGATGTTGTCCAGGCGAGCGTTAGCGCAAGGCCATTCGAAACGGAGAAGGGTTTCGAATTCTGCTCAAAAGGCTAAGGTTTGGAAGGAAATTTTACGCTTGTGGTGCAAATTGCACCTCTCTTCCCTAGAAATGCACACACACCTCAGTTTTGTTATATTTTCCGGTAGAAAGAACGAAACAATGATTGAAACAGTCCAAGTGAACACAAAAGGATTGCACTCAGAAATGTATCACGTCTATATAAATGGGATACAGCAGGACGTTATTCTAAAAAAATTTACACCCACCAATTCTGAACAGCTTCTACCACTTCTAGAATGTCATATGCAAATATACGCTTCCAAACGCGGTCTCGCACCGCCAGTACTCGCATTCAACAACTTTGCAATGATCTCGGTCAAATGCCAAAAACACATACAAGAAAAACATCTTGAAGATGACGTCATATGGGACAAAACTCAGCCAAAACATACACGAAAGATTCTTAACACACTCAGCGTTGCACTTGGGCCATCAGCACAAAAAATTAAAGAATTCGCACTCAAAATGTACACCAAAATAGGCATGTACAACATGGACCCCAACATTGACAACTACATGTACCTAAACAATGTTATTGTCCAAATTGATTTTGGACAAAACAGATTTGACTCGCTCATACATTTGAGAAAATCATTTCAAACACAACTCGATTTACAACTCAACACAATTGGTTTCGCGCGACTCTTGGAGTCACACAAACCAATATGCCCACACAATTTTTACTGGCACGAAAACTTTGTAGCCATGACTTTCAACAAACATACAGTAAGAGACATTAACATGTGGTCAGAAGAACAATGGCAAATATACATGGACACACTACATCAAAAAAGAAAAGAATGTATTCAAATTCTTAACGATAATCATCAATCACAAAGGCTGACAGACACACGTCAGTCTGAGTAGATTTAGACTGACGGACGACATCGGGAACACGAAACGCAAAGGTTAAGTCATGCCGAAACCAACCAAGATATGGGGACGACGGTAACAGAAACGGAACCACTGCCTTCTTGTGGATGTGCTCAGGACCTGCAGCCCTATACTGAAACATTCCCAAATACGGAGACTTGGTCCACGTCGGCACTCGATGCATACACATCATCACGAACCGACTTAAGTAGGATCATTCAACACATATGTGACGAATCGTTTACAAGACAAATCTATAGCAACAGTACACATGAACTTTATTTTTCTACTCTTTGGACTGTACTGTACATACAATATGCTCCACACTTTTGTCAGAACATGCTGTCCCAAATATATGCCAATTCGTTTAGGAAGGGGAACGTACAAACACGGCAGACCAGCGTCTACATAATACAATAACATCAAATTAAAAATTGTCTTTTAACATCCAATCTACAAATTCCTCCAATTCGATTTTGCCATTTTTGTTTCCGTCGAGCTCTGAGAAAATGCGTAACCCATCCTCGTGTCCAAACATTTTCGAGAGCCGTTCCTGTGTAAACAAATAAGATCCCTTATCCCCGTCTTCTGTGACGTGCTGGACGTCGAAAAAATTTTGCAATCGAATTCGCGTGTTATACACAGGCGCTAACAATGCAAATATAAATTCATACACATTCACAGTGGCACCCACAGGGAAATCAATCAGCTCGCAGTCCTTGAGCATCTCCAAATTACCCTGCTCCTTCGCAAATTTCATCATTTCGTTTTTTATGACCTCGCAACCAACTTTGTTTGTGTCACCAGCTAAAAAACTGAAGGTGGCTGAAAGCTGCCGAATCTCATTGTTTCCTACATTGATTGGTGTAAGGACATCCAATACGTACTTGCGGAATTTACCATAATGTGCGTATTTACCGAGTCGAGGCAAAATCGTTTCATTTGGAATTCTACGAAAGGACGGTTTTGGAATTATTTTACTTGCATAGGTTCGTTTATCCTTGGAAAACCAAGGATCTACAAGCAGGGATTCCGCCTCTGGGCGTGCTCCTGTCATACGAGTCAATATGCTCAAAATAAAACGAATACTTTCATCTGACATAGACGTCCATTCTTCCTCTGTATACGAAGGATCTGACTTCATGATCTGCCGAACAATTTCACGTTGAGAATCACTGTCAAACGGAAACACGCCCGCCACAATGGAGTACATCACCACGCCAACAGACCACAAATCTGCTTTATGATTAAAGTCCCCCCTGACAACTTCGGGGGCCATGTACAGAACACTGCCAATTGCGTGATCTGGAAATTCGTCAAATGATGCAGACAGACCCCAGTCTATAATCTTTACAGGCGGAAAATTATGCGGAATTCCATCCCAAGGCCGACTCAAAACTATATTCTCCAACTTCAAATCCAAATGAGCTATGCGACGAGAATGCGCATATGATAGGCCACTCAGTACGTCAAACATAATTTGACACACCACGCTCTCTGGAAAGTGCATGTACTTTACCAAACTAGAAAATAAATCACCGCCAGTGCATAACTCCATAGATATTATCAGGGATTCCGGCCGCTGCCAAAAATCAAAGATCTTTGCAATATAATCACAGTGAAATTTTTTCAATATATTCACTTCGTGCAGTTCAGAATGTATATTTGAACGACCTCGCACAGTTTTCAGAGCTACATTCCTGGATCGCTCATTGTCAAATGCAGATTGAACCGTGCCGAAACCACCTCTACCAATCTGTTTCAAATTTAGGAAACGTCCACGAAACTGCGATGGACTCCGATGAGAGGGACTCCGTTGAGAGGGACTCCGATGAAACATTCTTGAAGCTCCTTTTCTAATCCATGTCTTTATTTTACTCAAATCAGGTTCGGCACGAATAAAATTTAAATCACTCACAGCATCCGACATTTAAATACACTAACTCTATATTTATACCGTTCATTCACAAATAAGCTCCGCGGGTCGTAACACGCTACACAGACCATGAGTGTCAGAAGACACGTCCAAAAGAACGCACCAAACGACGCGGAAACACGGAAAGAGAACTCTGCGATGGTCACAAAGCCTTTCCGGTGCTCGGTTATTGGCGAGATAAAACATACGCTCGCTGTCCTTCGCCGATATACACACAATCCAGACATTGTGCATGTTCAGCTCATTGAACAACTCGTTTCAGAGAGTGACACTTTGTCAAACATCACGAAAAACGTTTACCAGGCTCTAAAAATGCTTCGGGACGACACGAAACTTCCAAATACATGCATAAAAGCGACCAATAGTCTGCAGAGATACCTGCGCGCTCACATAAAACGCAAGTTCGTGAAAGCGACGCTGACGACTCGCAAAAAAGCCTTGGTTTTGGAATGTCCGTTGTTCAATAAAAGAGCATTCCAATACGGACCAGCATGTGCAATTGCCAATCGAGACCGAAAGCGATTCTTAGTGTATTACCCAGTGGGGTCCGGCAAAACGTTAGCGGCCTTACATGGTGCGCGCACCTTTCTTGAAATTCACCCACACGGGCACATCATCGTTATCACTACGCTCGCGAATGTCAAGACCACCTGGAACGAAGGCCGCAAATTATATTTGAAACATGTGCCAGACAAACACAATAAAATCAAACACGCATTCATACAAAATATTGACTGGTGGTTCTCAAATGCCAACACGCAAGTTGCGCACTACAACAGACTCATTCAATTGCTATTACGAGACCCGACGAACACCCTCAAGTACTTGATACAGCTTACTCAGAGACAATTGAAAGCAGCAGTACAATCGTTTCGTGGACCAGAATGTACCCAAACAGACAAGACGAGACGCAAGCTCATCAAAGAATGGAGAAAATTCAAAAAAGTTGCACAGAAATCCCGCTCCATGCTCGAAGCTGCCATGCCGGAAGGTCCTTACTTTCTCATTGTAGACGAATGTCAGGACTACATCAATCTTTCAGCAAAGTCCATGCTCATTCGAAACCTCGCCCAAAATGCACAAAATACCTTGCTTTTATCGGCGACACCGATCAACGATTCAGAGACACAAAAAACTGGGCTATATAAACTCTTAGGCACTCCAAGAGGCCACGACATCGCAAAATCAGTTCTATGGACCAACAACACTTCCGAAAAACCACAGTTGATCACAGAGCAACCACAACACGTACACATGTCCAACATTGAATGGGCCACACACAAAGCAGCAGCCAACTCGATGTCTACAGACATGCACTCCAATAATGCATACCTGGTCAAATCCAGACAGTCATGCAATTGCAATTCGAAATTCGAGCGCATGCTCACAAGAATCACACAAGATATTTCGGAACGCAAGTCGAAGAGATCGCCAATACGAATTGTAATTTACTCCTTTTTCATCAAACATGGTTCGAAAGGATTTGCACACTTTTTGAAAAAATACACACACGGTCGAACTTTTCAAAAAATCATTGACACAACCATATCCGGGCACAAAACACAAATATCTACCATGCACGACTCTGCGCTAAAATGGTTTAATCGTGTTGATGACACATGCAAAATTCTTATCCTCACTGGGCGCTCAGGAACAGGCATATCGCTCAAAAATGTCAATGTCATTCACCTTATGGAACCACAATGGTCTTTAGCAGACGAACAACAAGCTATAGGAAGATGCACAAGAAAGGGATCACACGACTTTGAGAAGACTGTTAAAGTCGTCAGATGGTTAGCTCTACCACCACACGGATTTGTTGGCAGAACAGCCGATCAAAAAGTGGCCAAACGCATGCTCCAGAAACACGACAAAAACAAAGTTTTCTTACAAAACATTGCACAGCAAGGTCATTTCTTTATGAACAAACTCTTGCAAAATTACAAACTCTAAATCATAAAAAAAAATGACTATATATATCACTTTGCATTTGACATATGCTCAAAATTATTGTTCCGTTTAGATGCACAGACCAACCGGAACGCATTTATCAACTCCAACTGTTTATTCACACAATGCAATCGTTTTTTCCAAGTGTCGAAATTCTTATCATGGACCAGTGCGGCACTGGCCCCTTCAATCGTGGTTTCTTACTCAATGCAGGTGCAAAAGTTTCAAACGCAGAAGAAGACGACATTCTATGTTTTCATAATTTAAGCAAATTGCCCTCGCCGGACTGTTTACACTGCTACACACACACACTACCCCAAAATACAGTTCGACACTTGCGGGACACTGCGTCACATTCAAAACTAGGAAACATAATATTTGTAAGATATTCAGACTTTGTAAAGATAAACGGTTACCCGAATGATTTTGACGGTTCCGTCGGAGCGGATGGCGAATTGCACATGCGGATACTCAAAGCAGGGCTGCGAATTGAGCGAATAGAGGGGACACTGCTCAATATGTCACTAATACAGCCCCCAAGTCCCACAAATAAACAAGACTACACACAATGGGATAAATTAGACTGGCACAGACAACACCCAGGACAGCAAGGCTTAGCACAGCTCTGCGATAACATATGTAACCTTACGTGCTCCGATCCCAACGTTAAAAGATACGCTGTAAACATTGTATATAGAATTCCACCAGCAAATGATTTTGATATCAGTCATTGATGAATACCTAGCGGTCACTATGCCCTGTGCAAGTTTCAAAACCGTTTTTATTAAACTCGGACATGACATAGCTGTACACGACAAACAGGTCTCGAGAACGCGCGTCATTTTGGTCAAACGTTCTACAGATGTCATAATAACCCTCATAGTTCAAAGAACTTCTCCAAAAGTTGTCTGAAATTCTTTCAGGCGCACTGTATCCCAAACGCTGGCGGAGTCTACTCAGATTTAATTTAGCACGACACGCAAGGTCATCTTCGTCGTATGCGTTCAATATATTCATAGTAGAACATATCACATTAGAAGGCGTAAACGGATTGACACACTTGGACATCTTTACATACAAAAACACAACCATACAACATAAAATATATGACATGATTACGCGAGCCTTATCTTTGTCCACTATATAAGCGCCTCGAAACATAATTGTTCAATGAGCTCGATTGGAGGAGAGTCAAAATCAAACGCTAATGGCGACGCAAACAAAAACAGCGCAGATGAAATTGATGAATTCGGCGAATTTTCAAACAAACAAAAATGGACCAGACGCAAGCTCGTCAAGGCGGCCAGGAGAAATAAACTACAAAAATACAATGTCAATGGTAACTCCAAATCCAAACTCATACGAAGTGCACTCTACACACAATGGTTGGAGACAAACGAAATCAGGAAAAAGAAAAGGCAAAACGAAGAACGAGAACTTGTACTAAAAGAAAAAATGAAAGAATTTAAACGCAGCCCAGAAAGCGTGCAAGCAGAAACTGGCGAAGATTCGGCCATTATAATAGCGTGCCAGCTCAACAACATTGAAATAGTCAAAAAAATTATAAAATTAGGTGCTGATATAGACATACAAAACAAAGATGGAATGACGCCCATAATTATTGCTGCTTTGAACGGCTACCAAGAGTTGGTATCGTATTTGATACAAGAAGGTGCAGATCCAAACATACAGGCGTTGAACGGGAGAAATGCTATTAACGCTGCAAAAGTCCATGGTCACACAGATATCGCTAACATTTTAAGAGACACTGGGGCGAAATCTGCAAACGTCGACAAGATGAATAGTTCAAAAGAATACATTTGTAAATTAAAATTTTAATGAATTGAAATCCCTAATGATAATACCCTATTGTAAAAATATTATATTTAATACACTAACTTTTGTATGTAATGAGTAGACATCGCACACTTTCGGACGAAGGTCGCAAATTGTATTTGAATGCTAATGCTCCAGTACGCTCTTCGGGTTGGCTTAGGAAATTTGTATGCGGGATCTTTCACACACAATACGACGATCACCTACTTGATGTAGTATTCAGATGCATGCAATCTACTCAGGCATTGGCCGCTCAATTCGAACACGAATCTCTACCAAAAAAACTCCAATCGGCTATCACACATACTACGCGTCTCATTCTTACACGTGATAACAAAAGAGTCAAGAAAAGACACGTCTTGCGAAGCTATAGATTCTTCACTGACGTCATGGAGTATGCATACCGATACCAAGACTACCAAACAGTACATCTTATGTACTTGGCATTGAATTCATCCGCAATTGGTGCGCTAAATATTCCGATCAGAAGCAAAGATGCCGAGCTATTCGAAAGGGCACGCCTTGAATTTGGACCGCCGACATATTCAAAGCATATTGAATTTTGGAAAACTGTCCGCGGTCATGGCGCATTGCCTTCGCTAATTGCATTTGACAGGTTTATTGCTAGGCGGGAATTCGCCGGTCTGCATCAACATGCCGAAGAAGCTAGAGAAATCATGAACATATTCAAATATTTAGAACACAATGCTGACGACATCTTACCATTGTACACACAAATAAGTCTCAATGATACACAATTAATACATCTGTCAAGAAAATTAAATATACATTAAATCAATTGGCAATCGATATTTCAAATGGCAATTGCGTTTGCGAAAATTTCAATTGGCAATTGCGTTTGCGGAAATCTCAAATGGCAATTGCGTTTGCAGAAATCACAAATGGCAATTGCGTTTGCAGAAATCTCAAATGGCAATTGCGTTTGCGAAAATTTCAATTGGCAATTGCGTTTGCGAAAATTTCAAATGGCAATTGCGTTTGCGGAAATCTCAAATGGCAATTGGCAATCGATATTTCAATTGGCAATTGCGTTTGCGGAAATCTCAAATGGCAATTGGCAATCGATATTTCAATTGGCAATTGCGTTTGCAGAAATCTCAAATCTCAAATGGCAATTGCGTTTGCAGAAATCTCAAATCTCAATTGGCAATTGCGTTTGCGAAAATTTCAAATGGCAATTGCGTTTGCAGAAATCTCAAATCTCAAATGGCAATTGCGTTTGCGGAAATCTCAATTGGCAATTGGCAATTCATCCGTATAAATACGAAGCCTCACTTTATAAATGAACATTATTAACCATTGGCCAATTGGAGAAAAGACTGATGAAATAGCGCAATTGGCACAAGATAAATATGGCGTGCATTTTGGCAGAGCGCAAAATATATTACGCTTCTGGGCCCAGTTTCATCTTCACAAAACACCTGCTAAAACACAGGACAAAAAAGACTGGTTCATGCTTTTTCGTATATTTCTTAGAGAATTCAGGTATATTAGGGTTAACCCTGGCACTAAAGAAAGATATCTCGATGGTCAAAGATACAATGAAGATTATCCCCCGCCTTGGCCAATAGTGGAATACCCAAAAGTGATCCCATTTGGGCGATCTATTATATTTTCCAGGCATCAACGGCCAGATGCGTCACGAAGATACGAGATTAACGAAATAACAATGGGCGTCAAAGTTCTGTCTGATATGATTGAGAATTTCACTTTACTCAAAAGGAGTGGAAAAATCGGCGTTAATAGAGACTATTGGAGAATTGTTGCCCTACTCAAAAAATTAGTGAAGCCGCCACAAACACCAGAAGAAATTGAGAAGGCAGCGCGTGAACTAAAAGACGCAGCAGGGCGTATACGAAGAGACACCAATAGTCTAGCTATTCCAAAACAAATAAAGCTTATATTTTAGGTGAAAATATATTTACTTAATGTACTAGTTTGTTTCCAAATACCATTTCGATGGGAAATCTTTCTTGTTTAGCTGCGTTGCTAAATATTCTACGTGTCCTGATTCATCTGTAAATTTGATACGATATGGCTGTGTACGCCCTGGATTTATTTGTGTAATTTTACCTTTGTAAAAAATTCCATTATTGTACAGAATAAAAACCATGTCACCTATTTTAGGTGTACGATACACACGAGCCAGCTTAAGCTCAGATAAAATATTTGCGGCTTGTTGACGTTCGGCCGACAGCTGGCGAAGGTTATGTTGACGATAACTAGGGGCAGTCATGTTAATTGAAAATACCACATATTTATACATTTAATTACCGTTCTTTGATTCTTATGTCGTCATGAAAAAGAAAAAGAAGAAATAATATTTGTCAGTATATATAGAAGCATTAAAATCGTATACATGTCTGCGTTCAAAACCCATATTTACGATGTTCATCAATTCGAACCAGCGGAGCCAAAAACTCCAAAAAGTGGTCGCAGTAGCAGTCGCAATAGCAATCGACCGCCAAGTCGGTCGAACAGTACTGATGGTTTTAGGCCAGTCATGGTGAGTCCTAGAGGTTCTTGCGCAAGTCCAAGAGACTCTCGTCACCAAAGTCCTAGAGGTTCTCGCAACTCAAGTCGTAATGGTCACCTAAGTCGTGATGGCAATGCATGGAATCGTCGCAATCATCAGGGCAAAAACAATTTGACAGAGCGCATGAGGAAGTCAAAACGGAGTCAAAAAAATGAACAGTGCAAGGTCATCAGGGATTTATATAAAAAACAATTACAAAAGTTTATGCCGCGTGAATCAGAGCACAAGGCATACCAAAGTGCCGAAGTATTTATGAATTTTTTCAAAACAAACAAGGAAATGAATGTCAGTGAAGATCAGTTTCAACGAGTTTCGACATTGGTTGGAATGCATTATAAATCTCGAATTAGTCAAAGAAAGCCTAAACGAATTCGCGGTGCTTTAATGGGTATCATATTAGTGATATTATTGGCTGGTTGCGAGGGCGAAGATAGTTGGATGTGCGAGGGCGAGGATCCATTGCCCCATTGCCGTTCCGTGATCGGCGGCGGGAGTAAACCCAGTGCTTTCACTCCAGCTGATGGAGTCGGCGGCGAGAGTAAACTTGATGTTCCGGGTAAGGGTGACAGTGACAAGGGTGATGCCGTGGTCGGCGGCGGCGGGAGTAACCCTCCAGCTGATGGAGGCGGCGGCGGCGGTGGAGTGGATCCACAACAGGCTGCTATTCAACGACTAAAAACGAATGTGCCACATGCACTTCAAAAAATGAACTATGACACACGATTGACTACAGAAGAAATATTAGAAATTGATAACGAACGACTAGAAGACAGTCTGGTCATATTGGACAAACAGTGTAAAGCGTTTGAAAACATGATTACTCAAAATAATTCGCAAATTTCGGGTGTTGTGCCTGCATCGGAAACATTTTTACCGTTGGTTACCGGTTATATCGACGATTTTATATCGCAAATCATTGTTAAGAATGATTATACTTTCTTTTCGTCAATGAATAATCCGAATTATTCATTAGTGCCCGCGGCAACAGACAGATTGCAAACGATTACTGGTCGTTTACGGCAAACTATATTCAACATGTATAACGCAATGGCGGTTCCAAACGCTGGTAACATTGCAGATAATTTAATCGAACGCGTTTCGGAAAAATTTGCCAACCCAGAAGCTGTTGAAGGTTGGGTCGGCAAAAAATTTAATGCATCTGATTATCTTAAAAATATGCAAACAAACTCCAGAAAATGGATTACAGATGTTCTTCAAAAAACTGGTAAATGGAGTGAATCAAATTTAATGCCAATAATCATTCTGGATATTTTACTTTCGAACGATGATCTGAAACAAGCTCGAGCTGAAAATCATCTTACAGAAGATTTTGATTTAAATAACGAAGGAGCAATGAAAAAAGCCATAATGAAGACGTTCAACGTCAGGTGTGTGGAATTGAACAACCTTGCCGAATCAGAAGAAGATAAAAACATGGTGGCGCGAATACGAGGCAATACATATCATATCGAGCCAGGTCAAACAGATTTTTTGAATAATGTTATATCATCTGCGAGATTCTTTAATCCTGACATCATGGTTGGGTATAACGACGATATATTAAGAAGTCTGAACGCCAGTGCACAAAAAACAGTAGAGTTCATAAAATCAAAGTATTCCGATGATGATGACAGAATCCCCGAATGGTTGAAAAAAGCCATTCGGGGCACCATCACCACACTTGCATTAATGTATTTTCTAAAAAATTTAATTGGCATGTGCATGACAAGATGGCCTAGAGGATATGGCCAAACACCGAATGCTAATCAAACACCGAATGCTAATCAAACACAGAATGTTGTAAGGGAGCGTATTGTAGGTGTGACTGGTGATGAATGCGATCGTCAAGGCGAATTCTGGTATAATCCCGTCAGGAACAAATATGCTGAAAAGTACGGCGATAAATTATATTTGATTCGTTTATCGGGGTATAGAACGGGGACTTACACTGGGGTAAGTGTTGACGTTAGTACCACAAACACAGGCTGGTTTAAAATAGAGCGTGAAGCAAGTGGTGACGCCGTTCCTAATATTTATTATTTTGACGACGAAGGACATAGGCAAGACTCATTAAAAAGACCATTCATAAGAAAATGATTGACTGAAATACACACGCCGATGAATGAGTTAAATATACACATGTTTTAGCAAACGATGCAATTGGGGTTGGCACCTGAATAGACGTGTTTTCCACACGTGTACGTCTTTGTTGTGTATATGCCGTTCTTGATAGCGCCCTGGCGAAAATGTCTAAACCTGTGTTTTTGGACATACGAGATGAAAGGCTTACCGTGACAAGGGTCAGTGCAACCAGCTGCAGCAGCCCAACAAATTGTAGGACTGAATATAAACGTTTTGATGTGGCGCCACAAATCGTCGCATCCGAACACCCGCTCTTCAAGATTTGCGAGTGCAGTAGTTTTCTTGTGAATCGCGTGCCAAAATCCCGGCATATAATTAGATATATGAGTGTATATATAGTGATGAAAGCGGATCGAATATATAAAATGTGTATGTTCAATTACGTTTTGTATGTATCTTGTTAGTTGCTATCCTGTTCTAGTTGTTCGTTATTGTCTTGTTCAATGTTTGCAATATCCGCTGACCTGTGTTTCATATATTCAAAGAAGGTCCAGAAATCAATGTGTGTTTGGTCGCGAGCCATTAAAGCTTTCATGAAGGTGTTTTCACGTGCATCTTTGTCTAGGGTTGCGTATTTGTCGATTTTCGATTGTGTATTGGCTTGCGCGTATTTACTCTGTTGTCTGGTGGATTCTTTTTCGGCTGCGGCTTGTCGTCTGATGTGTTCTATGCCTTGCGTGCATTTTTCTTCAATGCCGATCAATTGTCTTTCGAGAGAGTCTTTCTCTGCTTGCAAACGCTTTTGCAGTTGGACTTGGCAGTTCTTAATGTGCAGCTCTGCGATATTTGTGAGTTCTTCGCTCGATACGCCGAGATTAGCGTCTTTGTCGAGTTTGTCGAATAATGAGCAAATTTTTTGGAATTTGTCTTTGTCGTAGTCGTCCGGACATTGGAGAAGGTGTGCTTTCCTCGATTGATCAGATCCCATTTCTTAAATACATTCGCGTATGCTTATACCGGAAATTCTCGGTTCTATGCTTATGTACTCTATAAGTGGCAACAGTGATTTCTGAAGAGCCGATCTATGAAGAGCCGACATGGATGGATAATAAGAATGCTGCGAAAGATCCTAGGCTGTCGGTTGTCAGTGTTGTGACCGTATGGAGACGGTCGGATCCCGCATAGTCGGATCATATTCTAAGCGCACAATGCCGCCGACGATACGGCCAATGTATGGCTTATTCTCTACGTCGAATTGTCGAAGAGTCGATCCGTCTTTCGAGTTATCGACCTTGGAGATCAGTCAAAGGTAAGAGAGGTTGTAACAGACATTATCGTGAGAGTTTGAGAAATTTTGGTTATTTGTATAACCTTTCAGATGTTAAGCACCGTAGAGGGGATCGACGCGTGTGGGTTTGGGATACCGAAGAGGAAGCCAAACGCGCCGAAGAGTGTATGTGGGAGCATCGCGCTGGGCAAAGGACAAATCAATATGAGGCTGAAGTATTCGATAGGATCTGCCGGAAATTGCCAGACACTTATATTGTGAAACAAAGTCAACGGACAAAACGCGACAATCTTATAATTCCACATTTCCGAAAGAATCTCGAATATGACATAGTCATATACAGTATTTCTGATCCTGGTAAGCCTATTGCGTTTGTTGAGGTTGACGGAGGAACTCATTTCTTTCCGTCTTGCTACTTGAAGAACTCGCAGGCCAAAGTTGAAGCGCTCAAAGGGCAATTGAAACGTGACAACATCAAGAATAATTATTGGTCTCGCGTCAGCTTTTTCGCGCGCATTCCGGTCATGTGTTTTGCAGACAAAGACGAGCTCGACACTGTGATGGAAACAATTATAGGGTCGGTACTTTTGGGTGTCAAAGGGTTGTACCTGGCGAGGTCACACATGTATTCGAATGCAATCGAAAAGTATGGGCAATTGCGTTTGACAGTGTGAAAATCTCACAACATATTTAACTGCGTTAGGGTTAAAACATTGAAACATTTAAAACATATCAATTTAAATCATTCATTCAAACTATTCTCTGTCCCATTTTACCAAGCCACTCAAAGCATGTCCACCCTCATCGGTTCACCCCCTTCGAAGGCCTTTGAGGCCAAACAGGCTTCGCCAAACAGTCCCGCTGCCGATTCTGCAGCCTCCAAGGTGGTTGTTGGCTTCAAGAGGCCTTCGGAATGCCTTGAACCGGGGCCTGGTCACCCTGTCGAAACATCCAAGAAACTCAAGGCTTTGATAGCCACCGGTGGGATTGACAAGGGGTCGCTTCAGGCGAAGGATTCGTACGAGCCGGTTCCATATGGTACCGCGAAAATGGCTCCAAACTCGCCGGAAGGCCAATCTAAACCTTCTGGAGGTGCCTATACGCTTCCATTCGTTCCGGAAGCCGAGTTTATAAGCGCCGTTCAACAAGCCCTTTCCGAAACGAACAAGGGGGCCATTGACGAACCAGAACTGGCACGCATCTACAACAAGTACGTACACAAGCCTACTGGACGGTCTTGGTCTGCCGCCGAACTTCGCCAGTGTCGTGAGATGCTCTTGGAACTTGGCTTTGACGTCGAGGCTCCAGTGGAATTGAACCGAATGCTTCCAGAAGGGACTGTAAAGCGAAACGGTCAACCAGTCGAAGAGGCGAACCTGTTCGTTTGGCCCAACTGTGCCCAGCAGTTAGGCATTGGTATAAACCGGCTTTACGACACGCTTGAAGCGACTGAATTCGACAAGTTGAAGTGGTCCCGTCGAGCCAAAGCGACCAATGGGCTTCAGAACAAGCTGGCTCGTCATAACGGTTGCTACACTGACCTTCAAGAGCCTGTGAATCCACTGAACAAGCCAGAGCTTAAGCCCGACGAAGGCGACGTCACGCAAGACTATGTACGCCACAAGCATCCCAAGAATCCGGCCATCAAGTTTACGAACTATGGATTCAAAGGTGAACTGGCGAAGTTTCGGGAGCGCTTTGCTGCAGTACTTGGACCATTTGGTTACAAGTTTAAGCATCAGTTCGCCGAGCTAAACAAGTATTATAAGCTTGACTGTGGCATCGGACACCATGGCGATGTGGAGCGTGGGCATGGTGACGAGCCTGGTTCCGTCAACTGTCTCAAGGTCGGACGTCCCATTCCACTGGGATTTGTTTGGTACTACAAGACAAAGCCAGTTGGTAAAGAGGAACCCATTGCTTCTTGCGGTTCAGCTTCATTTGAACCTGTGACGAAAAAGAAGAAGCATTGGACCAAAACTGCCGTTTCTGTGGTGGTGAACCTTGGCCATGGTGACTTCTATATGATGAGCGGTAAAGCCATTGGGAAAGACTGGAAATCTCACGATTATGCACTTCGCCACTTCGCCGGCCATCGCAAGTACACTGGGCTGTCCAAGGCTTACTATGATTCGCTACCTAAGAGCGAATTCACATCCGCTTATTCGCTAACCTTTTCAGACTGTGTCGAAAATGATTCGGAGACCCCAGAACTTCAGTTCTCGACCCAATACGCATAAATCAGCATTAATTATAAAGACGTATATATAAGACGAACACTAAATTGAATTTGATGATTACGTATCACACTTGGGAATCCATAGGACCTCCGTATGGCGATTTTAAAGCCGACGAGATGCGACCATATAATGCTTGGAGTCCTGGCATGAATATAATGATTCGTACAACAACACTGCCGAGCACTAAAAGAGGCACCGTCCCAGAAACTGCCAATTACTATTTGACGGTTGTGTCTAACCCAGCCAAGGGGCGCGAGTTACGTTTGGTCATGCCGAGGACATGGTTTCAAAATGGAGGTGACTTGCACAGGAGACAGACTTTTGAACGTTACAGGGAAGGATTCACGATTAAATCACTTTTCAAAAAGTACGATTGGCTAGGTTTAAAATTGCACTCTTTCTACAGGAAAAAAATTCTCGACTTTATACGTCTATGGTCTCGAGATCAATTTGCTTTGGATATCAAGAAAGTGCCTCTATGGTACAAATGGATTCAACCACGCAATGGCAAGTTGATAATAAAAGAGTCGAAAATGATATCGAAAGGTGTCACACAAAATATTGCTCAAATTGAAGGTACAAATACGTTCGTAACATTCCCTTTCGGTCCAACAGGACCCTGGGCCGAATGGGACATGGTTCACGATAGGGAAGTTTTACACCCGTATTTGCAAGATGGACACTTGGACATGGCAAAAGGTATTGGCATTCTTGTCGACGAGAATTTCAAGACAGAAGAAACCACCCCGCTTTGGTATTTATTGAACCATCAAAAAGACGCATCCACGCTTACTACACAGCAATCACAAAATGGTGTGCAATTCGTTCTGATGCAAAATCTGTCACTGCGATGCCTCAGCCGTTACCTGAATGGCCAAAACTACAGCATACCTTTATCTTTTAAATATAAGCATAAAATCAGTTTTGGCGCTGGGGCGTTGCCTAGTGTATTTCATTGGACATTGAAAACTGACGAAACTTTAGACTCTTCGGATGATGACGTCAGTATGGGCTCGGATGACGACGACGAGAGCAGTAGTGATAGTGATAGCAGTGACAGTGACAGTTATCACTCGAGCGATGACGATGACGAAAATGAGGGCCAAGTGAAAGCGCGATTTAAACCACATCGTACATGGTATCCGGAGAGTAGGTACAATACATCCACATGGTCCAATCCTGCGGATGTATTGTCAGGGTCCTCGTCCGCGCGTCCGCAGGCGCCTACATTTAAACAGTTTCATGCTCTACCGCCGAAGAAAAGGCGCCCTGTCGTTCAATCGAAGGTCCGCGCAAGAAAAGGATCAACCGACGTCTAAATCATAATCCAAGAGGTACAAATGTTTTTTTTGTGTATAAATAAGCTAGTCCGTTTACAATTCGAAATGTCTCGCCGCAAAACGAAACCGGATAATATCTTGCACTTCGCAGACGACTGTCAGGAATATGCATATGTTATGCGAATGCTTGGAAACTGTCGCTGCGAGGTATATTGCTTTGATGGTATCAAAAGGTTGGCACATATACGTGGGAAAATGAAAAACACTGTTTGGGTCAATGCGTTGGATTACGTACTTGTCGGGTTGCGGGAATTCCAAGATGAAAAATGCGATATCATTCACAAATATTCAGATGAAGAAGTGCGAAGCTTGAAGTGTTATAATGAATTGCCCCAAATGGCTGACACTCTACAAAAGACTGAAGAAGAATGTAACTTTGATTTCGATGATATTTAGATGAGTTCGTCAATATTCATGTCTTCGTCTGGTTGTTTCTCTGGCATTTCGATAGACTTTGCTGGGACTGTATGCGTATCATCTTCGTCGGTCGACGCCGGCAGTTCGACTGGATAGGATGAACCCGGACCCAACGGACTGCGTTCGTGAATGGTATGGTAAGCATCTCTACGAAATGTCATTTTTTTGAGCTCTTTCCTGAATACGACAATGACTAGCATACAAATGCCGAATACAACCAGAGCTATGATAGGGAATACTGGATGGTCTTGAAGCATGAAGTTGTCTTGGGATTGGCTGGATCCTGGAGCAATCATTGGTGGCACAGTTGTTGATGCTAGGCTGGGCGAAGTGTCGATGATGATGTCACTCGAAGGACTTGGAGCATCGTCTATGAAACTGGCAACCGGGCTTGGACTTGGCGTTGCATTCGATGTCGAATTGTGCGACTCTGATGGACTTGGCGATATGGTACTGGCGGAACTTGGCGTTGCATTCGATGTCGAATTGTGTGACTCTGATGGACTTGGCGATATGGTACTGGCGGAGCTTGGCGTTGCATTCGATGTCGAATTGTGTGACTCTGATGGACTTGGCGATGTCGAATTGTGCGGCTCTGAGGGGCTTGGCGATGTCAAATTGTGCGACTCTGATGGACTTGGCGATATGGTACTGGCGGAGCTTGGCGTTGCATTCGAGGTCGAATTCTGTGCGTCTGAGGGGCTTGGAGAATGATCTATCGAAACTAAACTAGGGCTCGGCGACACACTTGGGGATAGATCTTGTACACTCATTTTCGTTGAATACACATTGTTCTAGTAAATTGAATAAATCTTATTCTGTAATTATTTGTATTTAAAGTAATACGTTTTTTCGGCGGCGGATTCTTTCTTCAATTGATTCTTTATTATTGCTTCGTTTGACGTTCTTTTTGCTGTTTTTTGAACTCGTTTTGGACGTGTCTGAAGCTTCGCTTCCAGACGAACACATGAAGCCGAGAATGAAAACAGCGAGCGCTGAAATGCAAACAACGTAGATAAACTCATCCATCTTTGATGGTATACCATATCTTTGTAAAAGGTTTATATACTATGTGTAATATATTCTAAAAGTCAGTATTTAGAGTTCGTTTGGATTTGTATATGAATGTCTCGGGACCTGACAATGTCAATGGTGGTTGACCGACATGATGTTCGTCGTGGCGTGACGTTGCGGCCGCGTGTTCCAGTCGCGTGGATCCCTGATGAGCGAGTTCGGGCATGTTTTGGGTGTTCTGTGGCATTTTCGTTTATGCGTCGTAAGCACCATTGTCGCTTGTGTGGGCGTGTATTTTGTGATGCATGCACATCATATCGCGAGAGATTACCGTCTTGGTATAATGATTCTGGCAGCAATCGTCTCAATACAGCGAACCGAATGTGCGCTTCTTGTGCGCGCGAATCGAAGATGGGATTGGAGGTGGAATGGATGGTGGTCGCGTTGTCTGTAATGCCTTTGACATTTCCTGAATTATTCAAACTCCGGCTTTTGGATCGAAATTGGAATCACGCTGTCAATACTATGTTGAGTTTGTATCGGGGCTTACAGTACATGCTGCCTGGGAAAAGATATTCGCGTATAGAGTCTAATTTTTTATCTGCTCATTACGCTGAGTTTGGTCATCATATTCCTTGGCAAGTGCATGCATTTTGTTCTGCCGCCGAAAGAGATGAGTTGTCAAAATTTTGTGGTCATATGGATATGCATCACCATCTTAATTGCCGGTGGCTTCTTTGTTCGAGGGTTTGTTCGCCTCGATTATCAATTGACAATATTCTTCGCTTAGGCACTACGCCTTGTGTAGAAAGTCCGTATATTGTCCGGGCAATCGTGGATACTTGGCGATCAATACACCCCGATGTTCACTGCAAGATGATGTTTTGGTGGGTGTATTTGGCTCTAAAAAACCCAATGTTATTTCGGATAGGTTTGATTCCCATGTGCTCAACGTCCATTCAATTGACATATGCTTTATGGTTCGAGTGTCAACTCCAGAAGGAATCTTCAAGGCTATCAGACATAAGTGGTGTCCAGGATCTTTTTTTGTCGAGGGTGTCTGTTCGTTTCCGAAATGAATTGGGCGTATCGCGGCGCTTTGTCAAACTGCTGACGAGCATTGTGTCAAAGAATGGCAAACGGTTACATAATAAAATGATGGGCGAATTTTTGTTGCGATATCCCCGAATACGTTTGCCCTGGAATCCGTCAGTAATAATTGTGAACATGCAATCCACAAAGCGATTTCGATCATCTTCAAGTCCTCTTTGCATAACATGCACTACGACAAAAGGTCGGAGTTTGAAGGTTTTGATAAAGCAAGAGGACGTTCGAACAGATCGATTGGCAATGGTGATCGCGTATTGGATATCTTGTGTAACTAAGCAATATATTCGGACATACGCTGTGTTCCCGTGTTCGTTATCGATGGGTTGTCTGGAGATGATTGATTTTGCGTGTACGTTGTATGATGTCCGCCAGTCGTCAAGTTTGCTGAATTACATCATGAGTCGTAATCCTGGAGAAACTGTTCAGCAAATCCGTGCGAATATTGTGCGTTCTTGTGCGGGTGCGTGTCTGTTGGCGTTTACTGTTGGGTTGGGCGATCGGCATTTGGAGAACATCTTGGTTGCTTACGATGGTTCTTTGGCTCATGTGGACTTTGGATATGTACTTGGCGAAGATCCAAAAATGATGGCAACGCCTATGCGCATAACTGAAGATATGATTGACGCTATGGGTGGTCGATCGTCTTCAACATTCATGTCGTTTGTAAAACAAACCCAAAGTGGCTACGAGACTATGCGTCAGTACCCAACCCTCTGGTATCACTTATTAGCTGCAGAATCGTACATTCATCGAAACCCAAACAGGTCGCTAAAACACGTGCGTGAACATATCCTTAACCGTTTTGTACCAGGAGAGTGGAACGAAGAAGCGTCATTGCATATACAGACTGTCGTTCAAAGAGCGGCCATTCCTTCTTATTTCCAACAAGCTGCAGACATGTTACATTTAGCATCGAATCAGATGACACATTTTTTTCACACAGAACTATAAATAAATGAATGCTTTTTGTACATGTCTGTAATAAAACCTTTTACTCAGCGAGTTTATAATGCACCTGTTGTGGCGACGTCCGCGGCTATATCTTTAGCTGGCTCCTGGAATAACGGGAGAGTTGCGTCAAATGTCGTTTGCACATACCTGGTTCGCCATTGGACGCAAGATATTCGAGGCAATGAGATTGAAATGTCTTTATACCAGTATGTGGTGGAGCACGAGAGCATTCCGGGACAACATAAATTTTTCGCGCAATTCGAAATGCACGGACAGTCCAACGTCAATCCATTTTTCAGAGAGGCGTCTGAATGCGTGCAGGCGCTTCTTCACAAATCAAAAGCGAAAAGCATATGTGTATTGTTTCAACAGGAACAACCTGGAGAAGGTCCTTGAGACGGTTCGACTGGCAGAGCAGGCAATGACGGGGCCATCCAATCCGTTTGATGCACCAGAATTGCGTCTCTAATCTTGCTGAACAGTGCTTCTATGTTTTCGCCCGTTTTGGCAGACGCGTGTACATGATCGAACATATTCGATTTGCACCAAAGGCGAATATCTTCTGCACAGAACGGCTTTATGTCAGTCTTATTCGACACCACAATGACAACAGGTTCGTGGCGCGAAGGTCTCTTGTTCAGTATATCTTGATACCATTTTTTTAAATCCGTATTCAAAATGCTATCACTAATATCATGAACAAGTACAAACACGTGCCCCCGCATGAAATAAGAACTCGTGATAGATAGGAAACGCTCCTGGCCGCATGTATCCCATATTGACATCTCCACATCATTGATTATAGTTGGGATAAAGTCTACCGCTATCGTAGATACTTGTGGCGAGACGTCAGAATCTTTGTGAAAATATTTCTGAATGATGGACGTCTTGCCACCTCCAACAGATCCAACAAACACAACATTGAAACGCATAAACATAAAACGTGCCAAAGAATATATATACTCTGACCCGCACACGACTCTCAAACTTCATCGCGGGGCAAGCCCCTGGCGACGCCAGAATCACAAGGCAAAACGCGCGTGCTTCCAGATCCCCGAGAAAGTTTTCGCCTTCTTTCCACGTACAGAAGACAACTAATTAAACAAATAAAAACTACGACACATATTACCAATAACCCTAACATAAGAACAGTATATGGGTCTAATAAATAATTTTCATTTGGTACTTTGTCTACTGAATTTGTTGTGTGGACAGTAGATTCATTCATAATTAAATAACCTTTGTATTCTATTTAATCATTCGCACATTCTTAAAATATTCAAGAACACACACCCGAACTGATGCCTGCAATCGAGCTCCCTTTTGACATCATCTATCTCATCCGTTCATTCTTGAAATGGCGCGAGCGAACGAAAATGATATCCCGCGAATGGTTGCGCGGGGCATTGAGACAACGTGTTCGGCTGACGACCTGGCGTGACAAGGTTAGAATGGCGACGTACATGAAAGTATTTGGACAAATGTTTGCCCAATTGTCATGGCATTCATTTTGTATGAAACTTTCAATGACGAGACGATCGCGCAACGTGCATTATAGATTAACATGGAAAGCGGCAGGCATGCGATACCTGGGAACACACTGCAAATCGTGTGGCCGGCCGACGCGGGCGTCGGTTATGGGAATGCCCATTTGCCTCCGCTGTCGCGAAAATCCTAGACGCAAGTATGCATTTATGGTCATGGTTTGCCAGGCAAAACGAATGGGAATTCCAAAACGAATCTTAGATATGATTCCATATCATACTCAGGGTCAAAAAAAGTTACGCTTTCACCATGCTATCCTCTCCGTCAGCCTTCGCTAGAGAGGCCAGCCTTCGCTAGAGAGCCATGCTCCGCGATGCAGAGCTAGGCGGAGCATACTTTGTATCTACAAATCTTCGAGTTGTCCTTTCATTACAAGAACATTCACATGCTATGAAAAGTCCATACATTGCCATTGATATTACGACAATGGCCCCAATGATGAAATACGCGTCTTCGTCTGACATGCCAGGCCGTGTGACAGAACTACGCGGTCGACATTTTACCATGCCAGTGTTATTCGCAGTGAAATTTCGAGGACAAATGTCACAATCAATCTCCCATCCATCCTCTTGCGCAGTATTTAGCGGACACGGCTGACATACATCGGCTTGACCAACATTGCCTGGAACACATGGATAAAGTCTCTTCAATGTATTTTCAGACAAACGAAGACCATGAACCCATTGCTCAGACCCTTCCGACGTCCCAAGCACACCATTGAAGGAGTGCGACTCCCTAATTTCAGACGTGAGGGCAGCTCGGTACACTTTGCCGTTAATAATGTCTGGTATCAGAATATTTGATCCCACGATATGCACACTGTTGCCGATGAATGCATTTTGGAAGTCGCCAAGTTGATCACCTTCAACATCCGCTGCAATATATTGTTGAGATTTTCCGTCTGTATACGATAGCTCTGCAGGTGTCAGATATCCCAAAACGTTTCCTGGCAAGTTGTTTATGGAAATGCCTATGTTTGCCGATGGTACACAATGTGCATTTTGGCAATCGTACACGTATACGAAGGGGTTGCGAGTGACATCGTACAGCGGGTAAGATGCGACGACGAAGTTTTTTTCAGAGGCGGATATGGAACGACCATACGCCCTGTACGTCGCTCCTGACAAATCTGGAGCTGACATAGGCGAATTCGAAGTCATTTGCCACCACACAATATTTTGTTCGGGTACTGCTAGCATGGACTTCCAAGAAAAGACCTGACCTATATTTTGGCCTTGATTGTCCTCCATGAAGCGGTTTGTGTCGCCTGGTGCGGATACGAAGAGCCCTGTAGTTGCCCCGTCGAGGGGCCCAGTCAACACAACATCAAAGCCAAATTGTTGGCCCACGAAAATAAACGACTCCGTCAAGTAATTTGGCGTGCCAGACAAAATACATTGCTTCTGGAAAGATGGAACAGAGGCATCTGAAAGATTATAATTGTCTTTCATGGCCTTGTATCCGGTTTCGCATGTTTCGTCGACCTTGAAACAGTACGTATCGTATATAGAACGACATGAATGAAGTTGTGTGCCTTCATAGACAAAAGCGTACCCAGACGATGCGTTTTCTCCCAATTTGTTGTTTGGTTGGCCGGGTGCACCAACAGCCCACGTTTGATTATGTATGTCTAGCGCAAATCCGAATCTTTCCACCTGCACATTGAAATCCGGCCGAATATTGATTTCGATCCCATGGTATGGGTACCACATCACAACTTTATTTTGTTGCGGGTATCCAAACAAGACCAGGTCGCATTGGTTGTTCACCGCCATAATATGCGACGTTGTGTTCGTGTGAACAGACCACCCGTCTCTATGCTTTAGCCTGGTTTTGTTGGAAAACCCGATTACAGAACATTCATCGCTCGTTCTTGCTGACAATGGTTTGTCTGTGTATTCATCAACCATGGTTTCGTACGCTTGTGATAGTAGAAACGTACATCCAACTAGAATGACATACCACATATAAATTGATTTATATATATTTTATACGCTAATTTTGTTTCTTACGCATGATGGTGAATTCCACAGTGGGTTTGTTTGTGGCTTTGCGTATCTTCTGAACCCAAGTCTGGAAAGTGACAGGGTTGAATCCCAATGACACAGTGTTGCGATCAACCTGGAATATGTAGTCGTTTTTCCTGATACCAGCTTCAAAGGCTTTCCCGTTTGTCTTCACGGAATTTATGACGAGTACGCCTTTCTTAGAGTCGGAAATAGTGATTCCCCAAGACCCGGTGGACGATAAATTGAATCGGGTTGTCGTGCATTCATTGAAGAGCGCCATCCTCGAGTGTTGTAGCGCCGACGACTTTGGGTGGAATCGCAGTGTTTCGGCGCCAATGTGCGGGACCTTCGCTCCACAGATCCCTGCATTCTTGAGCATATTTGTGTACCGAATGATTTTTACATCGGTCACATCTCTTGTCCTGCGGTTCGATTTGACGTCACGGGAGCTTTGCGCAGACTCCTGGATTGCTGGTAAAGTGCATACCGTTTTAAATCCTACACGTTCTTCGAATTCGAGGACGGATGCGTAAACACAAGAAGCGGCCAAATCGGCAGTCCCGTGAGGCATCTTCCTCTCGTCATCCTCATCCTCATCTGAGTGGATGGTGTAATAAAAAGCACGTAACTTTGACTTGGCTGACCGAATAATGCTTTCGATTGCGGCAAAATGCCACGCGTCACAAATTTGATCAATTTTTTTGCGTATATTCCAGTAGTTACGCTTGTGTGATTTGACTCTCTTTCCATAGGACACGACAACTTTGCCTTTGCACCTTGTTTCCGTGTCATTGTGGTTCATGCCTGGCGTAAAATTCCACATATTTTTGTTTGCTTTCTGTGTCTCGTCCGACATGTGCAAACTGAAATGCTCCGATGCCGCATGGCTTTTGTTGCAAGTCCCACATCGCTTGCATGTCGAATGCCCGCGTTCAGGATAATCTATGAAATTCCACGCCGGTTCCTCACAGTGCACGCAAAACCGAGTCGGGTATATTTCAGTAATCAACGTGGAATCGTCGGCACAATTCAGAGCTGCCACAAGTTGAGCTGTAGAAATGGTCTTTTTGGCAATTTTGTCACCTAGCCGGGTGATGTAACCGTGCTTCTTCTGCACGTCAGAGCCTGTTTGGTAGCTCTGTGTGGTCACAAGGCCATTGTCGTTCGCTAGGACGACTCCATTACGCTCGCGCCACTCTAGAACCGTTTCGGTCACTGCAACCATATCTCGGGCATAGGGGGTGGTGGTCATCGTGTGTATGTGACTATGAACTATATGTGTTCGGTATAACTTAAATGACATATTCTTAAACTAGTCCTGACATTTAAATGACCGGACATTTTATTCAATCGGAGTATCTAAAATCTAAAATTTCAATTGGCAATTGGTCTTCGCTCAGCAAATAGTGTTTGCCCAAATCGCAATTGGCAATTGGTCTTCGCTCAGCAAATAGTGTTTGCCCAAATCGCAATTGGCAATTGGTCTTCGCTCAGCAAATAGTGTTTGCCCAAATCGCAATTGGCAATTGGTCTTCGCTCAGCAAATAGTGTTTGCCCAAATCGCAATTGGCAATTGGTCTTCGCTCAGCAAATAGTGTTTGCCCAAATCGCAATTGGCAATTGGTCTTCGCTCAGCAAATAGTGTTTGCCCAAATCGCAATTGGCAATTGGTCTTCGCTCAGCAAATAGT
>Ga0209833_1000451_pt1 | contig 30131 bp, 34 predicted proteins | sample COGITO_mtgs_1105_3_FD_184797 | JGI IMG/M metagenome (GOLD analysis project Ga0209833, IMG submission 184797) | Pelagic marine microbial communities from North Sea - COGITO_mtgs_110506 (SPAdes) (version 2) | ecosystem: Environmental > Aquatic > Marine > Epipelagic ... | reverse complement strand
ATGCGTATCGAAGGCAAAAAACACAAAGGCGGGCCAGCCATCCTCTCCGATCCCCTACGCGGCCGCATGGAAGCCAAACTTGCCGAGGGAGAGCAAGTCATCCTGTTTCTCAATCGCCGCGGATTCGCCCGCTCCGTGCAATGCCCCGGCTGCGGCCATGTCTGCGAGTGCCGCCACTGTGCTATCCCGCTCACCTATCACCGCGCTGATGACCGCCTCATCTGCCACATGTGTGGCCACCAAGCACTGCCCCCCAAGAAATGTCCCGAGTGTGGTGACGCCGCCATCCGCAGCCAAGGCTACGGCACCGAGCAGGTAGAGAGCGTCATCAAAAAAGTATTCCCACAGGCAAGAGTCGCACGCATCGACACCGACACCATGCGCCGTAAAAACGCCCTGCGTGAAACCCTGCAAAAATTTCGCCAACGCAAAATCGACATCATCATCGGCACCCAGATGATCGCCAAAGGCCTGCACTTCCCCAATGTCACCCTCGTAGGCGTGCTCAACGCGGACCTCGGCCTGCACGTTCCCGATTTCCGCGCCGGTGAGCGCACCTTCCAGCTGCTCACCCAGGTCGCAGGTCGGGCCGGACGTGGTGAGCTTGAAGGAGAAGTCATCGTCCAGACCTACACACCACACTCCCCCTCCATTCAGTTTGCCCGCCATCACGACTTCTGCGGCTACGCCGACCAGGAGCTCGACTTCAGAAAACAATTTGGCTACCCCCCCTTCACCCACTGCGCGGTGATTCAGACACGCTCCACCCACGAGCGGCGCGCAGAGTTCACCCTACAAAACCTCCACAAGCGGCTCAAAAAAAGCCTGCCTGCCGGCATGGTGCTGCACGACCCTCTACCTGCCCCCATCACCAAGGCACATGGACAATACCGTTTTCAGCTCATGATGCTCGCCCCCTCAGCCCGCCTACTCTCCCACCATATCAGCAGCATCCTCGCCCAGACCCCTCCACCAGAAGACGTCACCATCATCTTCGACATGGATGCCATGGGATTCTAGAGAGGGTTATAAAGAGGATTCTAAAGAACCACATTTTGGTATTTAGTAATTAGCATTTAACGTTTAAAAAACTGCATGGCCTTTCTGGAGCTCAACAACATCAAGACCCACTTCCCTGTATCCAAAGGGATATTGATGCGCAAAGTCACAGACACCATCAAAGCCGTCGACGGCATCGACTTAAGCATCGAAGAAGGCGAAATTCTTGGTCTTGTAGGAGAATCAGGCTGCGGTAAATCCACCCTCTCCCGCACCATCATGCAGCTCATCCCTGCCACTTCGGGATCGGTCATCCTTAAAGGGGAAGATCTATCTGCCCTAACGCGTAACGAGATCAGGAAGCGCAGACTCGACTTCCAGATGATCTTTCAAGATCCCTACGCATCGCTAAACCCGCGGATGACCATCAACTCAACCCTTGCTGAGGCCATCAAACAACGCCACAAGGGACTCAAAGGAACGGAGCTTGATCGTAAAATAGCAGAACTGATGGAACGCGTCGGCCTTGATCCTCGCTTCAAACAAAAATACCCTCATGAGTTCTCAGGCGGGCAGCGCCAACGTATCGCCATCGCACGAGCCCTAGCTCCAGAACCCAAGCTCATCATCGCAGACGAACCCGTCAGCGCGCTCGACGTCTCCATCCAATCCCAAATTCTCAACCTCTTGCTCAAGCTGCGCAAAGATCTCAATCTCACCATGATTTTCATCTCTCACGATCTTTCCGTGGTGCGCTACATTTCTGACAACATCGCCGTCATGCATCAGGGCAAAATCGTCGAATACGGCGACGCCGAAGACGTCTTCAACAAAGCCCAACACCCTTACACGCAAAAACTCATCGAGGCCATTCCCCACATCAAAAACATCGCCTGAACTCACTTTCCGAACTACAATCAGCCCAACGATAATCCCCCCAACGCCTGATCCTCGCAGCCATCACCACTCACCTATCTATAGCATCATGAAATCCAAACCACTCGCCATCGCCATCTTCGTCTTGGCAGTTGCCCTTTTGATCGGTTTTTACAGCACCAAGAAAACTAACTCTGAGAACAACACCCCAGCTGAAATATCTAACCAGCAAGAGGCACCAAGATCGGCTCAGGCTCAGCCAAGAGATCCTCGCTCAGCAAGCCTGCCTGGTTCATCAAGGGAAGCCAACGACCAAGAAGAAGCAGAGATGCCCAAAAAATACGGCGCACTCTTCAGACAATACCTCGGTGACGACTCCATCTCCATTGAAGACGCTGCTAGCGGACTCTTAGAAATGGCCGCCGACCCAACAGCCCCCATGAATGTCCGCACCGACGCACTCGAACACGCCCTCAACCTCACCAACGACGCCAACTTCGAAAACGTGAACGCCATCCTGAGCTCACAACAAAGCGCCATCCCCGAATTACTCGTTCAAACCGTGCTCAACGACAGCTACAACAGAAGACACATCACCCAAGTGGACACCGCCTTCCGCATCCTCACTGGCGAATACTCCGAAGAGCTCGTTGAAGAAGCCCTCGAACTGCTCGAATTCCATACTGACGAAAACCACGGCAACGACATTGACGCATGGGCACAAGCCGTCGAAAGGTATCGCCTTGAGAACCCCACACCTGCGGAAGGCGACACAGCAGGAGAAGGAACAGAGGAAGACGATGCTGCAGGAGAAGACGCCCAAGAGCAGCAATAGATAGAGGCTGCTAGTTTCTAGATTCTCTCGCTTCTCCTCTGCCTTGCGGATATCACACAAAGCTCCTGCATGACTCCGCATAAAACAACCGCCCCACAAAAACCCACCCTCTCTGACAGGCTCGCCTACCTAGCCCTGATCATCATTGAGAAATTACTGGGCCTCTTCCCATGCTCTCTCGTATGGAAACTAGGCGCCTTATTAGGAGCTGCAGCTTATCCCCTATCAGGAAAAAGACGCGCCATTGTTCATCACAACCTGAGTATGGCTCACCCTGAAGCATCTGCGGAAGAATTAACACAACTAAGCAAATCAGTTTTCAGAAGCTCATATGCCAATCTCCTCTGCTCGCTCAATACAAGTGGTCGACCGCATAGAAACATCGAGCATATCCTCACTCTCGCAGACCTACACAATATCGAAAACATCCCCAAAGAGCAGGGCGCCATCCTACTCCTCTTTCACATGGGAAACTGGGAGATCCTCACAAAAATGCATGAGTTGATTCCCAATGAGAACCCCGTTGGCGGCATGTATCGCCCGCTTAAAAACCCGCTGATTGACGAGCACGTCAAAAAACAAAGAGAAACAGGCGGCTCTCAACTCTTCTCACGTAAACGAGGCCTCATCTTGGCTCAAAAATTCCTCAAAAAAGGAGGATTCCTTGGCATCTTATGTGACCAGTGGGCGGGTGGCGCAGGCACCATGACTAAGCTCTTTGGCAAAGAATCCTCAATCACGCCGCTTCCTGCTATTCTGGCACTCAAGCACCAGTGTCCTGTCATACCCGTATCTCTCTCAACCACTTCACCTGGCCAATGGGAAATGCGCTTCCATGAAGCCGTTTATCTTTCTCCCGAACTCGATAAGATCAGCGCTACAGAGGAACTTGTCAAAACCATGGAAAAGATGATGAGAACATACAGCAAAGACATTTTCTGGATGCATGATCGATGGAAAATCAAACGAAGGGAACGAAGATAATACAAAAAGCCTGAGCTCCCACTGCTTATGAAAGTCATTCAAATTTTACCAGAACTCGAGTCCGGAGGCGTCGAACGTGGCACCCTAGAAGTTGGACAATACCTTATTGAGCAAGGACACGAATCCATCGTCATCTCCAATGGCGGTAGACTTGTCGAGCAGCTCGAAGCTGAGGGAAGCCGGCACATCACCCTCCCCGTGCACAAGAAGCGCCTTAGTTCGCTAAAACAGGTAAAAGTGCTGCGCGCTCTTTTTGAACAAGAACGCCCTGATGTCATCCACCTCCGCTCCAGAGTGCCCGCATGGCTCGCATGGCTCGCATGGCGAAAAATGGACCCCAAAACCCGCCCACGTCTCGTGACCACCGTTCACGGCATGTATTCCGTGAATTTCTACTCAAAAATCATGACCCGAGGCGAGGCTGTCATCTGCGTGTCCAATAGTGTCAAAGATTACGTAATCAAGAACTACCCAGACGTGCCAGAAGATAAGCTCACCGTCATTCACCGCGGCGTGGATCCGGCCAAGTTGATCTATGATGCCCTTCCCTCAGATGAATGGCTCGCGGAGTGGCATGCTCAATTCCCCGAAACAAAAAACAAAAAGATTCTCACACTGCCTGGACGTATCACTCGATTAAAGGGACACGAAGACTTTCTTAAAATAATCGCAGCCCTAAAGGACTCTGGCTACCACGGACTCATCGCAGGCGGAGCACATCCAAAAAAAATACAGTATCTGGAAGAAATCAAGGCACTTGCACAGGAGATGGGGGTAGCAGACCGCGTGACATTCACCGGACACCGCAGCGACCTTCAAAATATCATCTCCATTTCCTCCATCGTCCTCTCGCTGACTCAGCAGCCGGAATCCTTCGGCCGCACCACCCTTGAGGCACTCGCTCTCGGCAAACCTGTCATCGGTTACGAGCACGGGGGGGTCGGCGAAATCCTCGATGCGCTACTGCCATCGGGAAAAATTCCTCTTGGCGATACCGAAGGCGCAATCAACCTTATCAAGGCATGGGAAACCCACCCTGTGAAACCAGAGAAAACATACCCTTTTACACTGACTAAGATGCTCTCTCAAACCACAGACCTTTATCAAACCTTGGCCGCCAGCCGCCGCTAGAACAGCACGGCAGAATTTGACAATAAGCTTGGCAACAAACAGGTCCAATCTACACTGCCAGCAGATGGACAACGAAGCGTCACCTACTCCAGCAGAGCCAGAAACCATTGCCATCATAGGCCTCGGCTATGTAGGCCTCCCTCTCGCTATCCAATTTGCAAATGCCGGATTGACGGTAATCGGTGTGGACGTTGACCCCCGTAAAATCGCAACACTCGACAAGGGAGAATCTTACATTGGTCACATCGAAACAACCCGAATTAAAGAGCTATATTCTAGGGGAACCTTTTCCGCGACAACTGATTTCACTTCGCTGGCATGCTGTGATGCCGTGATCCTCTGTGTGCCCACACCATTAAATCAACACCGCGAACCTGACCTTTCATACGTGCTAGAAACCGGAGCATCAATCGCCCCCTACTTGAAAGACGGCACTGTCATCTGCTTAGAATCGACTACCTACCCTGGCACCACCGAAATTGATCTTAGAAAAGTCATCGAAGATAGCTCCGGAAAAACGGCCGGCGTCGACTTCCATCTCGCCTACTCCCCCGAGCGTGAAGACCCCAGCAACCCAGACAGCAAGGTTGAACGCATTCCCAAACTTGTCGGAGGCCTAACTCTAAAGTGTCGTGACAAGGCCGTTGCCATCTACAGTCACGCGATCCACACGATCGTGCCCGTTGACAGCTGCAAGGTTGCCGAAGCCGCCAAACTACTCGAAAACATCTTTCGCTCAGTCAACATCGCCTTGGTCAATGAGCTCAAGGTCATCTACGACGCCATGGGCATCGACATCTGGGAAGTCATCGAGGCGGCCAAAACCAAACCCTTTGGCTTCATGCCCTTCTACCCTGGCCCAGGGCTCGGTGGACACTGCATCCCAATTGACCCCTTCTACCTCACATGGAAAGCTCGTGAGTTTGATCAACATACACGATTCATAGAGCTCGCTGGCGAGATCAATACTGCCATGCCCCAATATGTTGTCGAAATTTGCACCCGCGCCCTCAACGAGGACGCCAAAGCCGTCAAAAACTCAAAAATCCTCATTCTCGGCCTCGCCTATAAACCCAACGTAGACGACGACCGTGAATCACCAACTTACGTTCTAATTGAGAAGCTCGAAGCTCTTGGCGCAAATGTCAGCTACAATGACCCCTATATTCCAAAGATCCCACAGACTCGCGAGCACCCTCATCTTGCAGGGCGAAGCTCCACGGACATCAGCGACTCATTCGATCTCATTCTGATTGCAACAAATCATAACCAATACAGCGACTTTGACTTTTCAAAATTCAAATGCCCTGTTGTTGACACCCGTAATTGCGTTCAAAGTAAGCCGGCACGCTACTACAAAGCTTGAGATGCATGCCTCCCTGTTGCCAACATCCAAACAAAACACTAAGTGAATAATTCTGAGCCACAACCAGTCAATATCATATGCATCAAATGGGGACAGCGCTACCCAGCATCATACGTCAACAAGCTCTATGCAGGAGTTCAGCGCAACCTAACACGCCCCTTCATTTTTCACTGCTGCACGGACGACGCCACCGGACTAAACCCAGCAATCAACGTCATTCCTTTCCCTGAAAATCCAGGCATCAAAAGCTGGTGGCCACATGTTCTAGTAAAACTCTTTACTACGAAAAACGGGTTTGGCGACCTTAAGGGTCCAACGCTATTCCTTGATCTGGATGTGATCATCATGAACAACATCGATTGCTTGTTTGATTATAAACTCGGAGAAAATTGCATCATCCACAATTGGGTAAACTGGCGCAAGCGTCTTTTAGGCCGTGTGCCTTTCGTCGGTAATTCCTCCGTCTTTCGCTTCGATGCCGGACCAAAGTCAGATTACATCTACCAAACTTTCCTCAAGGAAATGGCAAGTGCCGAAAACACTTCCATCTTTAACACAGAACAAGCATTCCTAACCTATGCAATGAAAGAGGTCAACTGGTGGCCTAAAGAATGGATCCACAGCTACAAGTGGAACTGCCGCCCACCATGTCCAATCAATCTGATTCAACCACCTAAAGAGCCTAAAGAATGTAAAATCCTCGTCTTTCACGGTCGTCCAGATCCGGATCAAGCAATCGAAGGATTTAAAGGGAAACGCATTTACCACAATACGAAAGCGGCTCCTTGGATTGAACAATATTGGCGCGAATAGCTCAGGAAACTTTGATTAAACACAAAAACAGTCCATTGAATTCACAATCATCGAATACAACAGGCAAGCAGTCGTTCTGGGATCAGATTGATGCTATTTTAGTGATTAACCTGAAGCATCGTAACGATCGATGGGAAAAGCTTCTAAGTGAACTCAAGGTATTTGGAGTTGATAAAAAAGCGGTTCGCATCGAAGCTATCGATGGCAAGAAGCTCCCTGGTTATAATCAGAAACCATGGTTCACAAAAAAAACCCCTGAAAATGTAGCCAAGATGAAAGCGGGATCTGCCGGTTGTTGTTTATCCCACAGAAAAGCGATCGAATTTGCCAAAGCTCAAGGGTATAAGCGCATTCTCCTTATGGAAGATGACGCCAGATTCAAAGAAGAATTCAATGAAGCCGCTGATGATTTTTTAAGCCAATTTCTCCGAAACATCAATCAGTGTGACATGTTATATTTGGGTTTTTATCAAAAAACTTGTGTTCACGTCCCAACCCAAAAAGTTCACCAAGATGGCCTAGACTATGAAATTTGGAAAATCCGTGGACCTCTCATGCTTCACGCGACTGTCATCAATGAGCGCATTTACAATCGGCTTTTGGCTGGGCTGCCTACTGCCAAGGTCATTTGGCCATGGATGACATACTGGGGATCTATTGATTCTTGGATCCAGAACAAACTGGGGCGCCAGAACGATGTATACATTTATGGATGCAGGCCTAATTTAGTCGTGCAGCACGCCAACTACTCTGACATCTGTGGCAGAATGCTCACCGTCGAGGAAAGTGAAGGCACTCATCGCGAATCAAAGTTAATTCCTATCTCAGAGAAAAATTTTAACGAGTCTGTTGAGCTCCCTCTGATACAGAAAGTTCAACAAACTTTCAAAAGGACTGGTCGAGTAGTAAGAGCTTATTGTTTTGGATACAGCAAAACTTAATTAACCCATTCAGCGTATTTTGCAGCACATCAGGGTCAAAATCATTGCACGTGGTGAACCAAGCTATCCTTGGAAATTACAAGCTCCGGGAAACACAGGCGTGTGGGGTAACTGCCAATTCATATTCGACCGTGATCAAGGTAATTATGACTGGCTAGTTGTAGTCGATGATTTATCGCGCAGCCATGCATCCCAACCCGAGATACTCAGCTGCGCTGATGAACACACCCTGTTAGTTACAACAGAACCACCTACCATTACTCGTTACGGGCGATCATTCGCAGCGCAATTTGAGCATGTTCTCACAAGTCAAAGCGATCAAGCACTGCCACATCCCAGTCGAATCCATTCACATACTGGCAATCTCTGGTTTAACGGACACTCTTATGATGAGATTGTGGACAATGGCATGCCAAAAAAAAACGCGCCCCTCTCTACTGTGTGCTCCTCAAAACAACAAAGGCACACCATTCATAAAAACCGATATGATTTCACATATTGGCTCAAGAAAAAGTTGCCCGAACTTGATGTTTTCGGGCATGGCGTTCGGTTTATTGAAAACAAATATGAAGCCACGGACGCATACCGTTATCACCTTGCCATTGAAAACTACATCGGCCCCCACCACTGGACAGAGAAGTTGGCTGACCCCTACTTAAGCGGCACAGTGCCCATTTATCATGGCTGCCCCAATATCCATAAATATTTCCCCAAAGATAGTTATATTGCCATCGATATCAACAATCGCGAAGAAGCATATGACACCATCAACTCATGCATTACAGATTCAAAAGACTATGACAATAGGCTCGATGCCCTCAGAGAAGCTCAGCGCTTAATTCTCAACGAATACAATCTACTAGCCATTCTCGATCAGATGATCTCCACACACTATTCATCAACCCGCAAAACATCAGGAAGATTACTCTACAACCGCAAGCAAATGAGATATCGTCACCCTCGAGACTTGATAAGCCACTTATACTGGGGTGCGAAAAGACACTTTGATACTCATATATAACAAGATGACTGAAGCCTGCAAAAATAATGAAGAGCCTCCCGCGCACACACTTCGAACCTTCGTTATCAACTTAAGAGATGCCACTAAACGCTGGACTCACATGAAAGAGGCCCTTGATAAGGTAGACTTGGGCTACACTCGCATTGATGCCGTTCTGGGAAAGAACCTAGAGGAGCCCATTGATGAGTTCAACGAGCGACGCTTCAACGTCTTAACGGGAAAGCATAAAAACTACGGTGAAATAGGATGCTATCTGAGCCACATCAAAGCTCTTAAAGAATTCCTCGAATCTGGTTCGGATTACGCACTTATTCTGGAAGATGATGTCAATTTACCAGACCACCTGCCAGAACTCATTACCGAAGCGATCACCCATAGCCAGCATTGGGACCTTCTTCGCCTGAGTTCTTCAAGAGATGGGCAGTATATAAAAATTGCAAACATGAGCTCGGACTCAGAGCTCGTCTACAATACCAAGGTATTAAAAAACACCGGAGCTTATGTTATCAACCGTAAAGCCGCACAGGCCTGCATCGATAAAATGTTACCCATGTGCCTTCCTTACGACGTCGCTCTTGATCGCGATTGGGACTTCGGCTTCAAAACCGCATGTATCATTCCTTTCCCGGTAGCCTGTGAAGATTTTGCCACTCAAATCAACAAAGCAAAACGTATCCGCCTCTACCGCAGCACAACCTTTCATCTATTTCATACCTTGACCCGCTATCAGCGGATCAAGCACCGTAAAAGATATGCCCGAGAAGCTGGGATCATCTAAACCATGAGTGTGAAACCTAAAAAACGCATCGCTATCGTTGACTGCGGGAGCCCTCCTCATGCAGCTCACGGCCTGCTCAATCTAATCAATGAAGATTATGACATTGAGATCACCGATGACTTCAATGCCGATTATGTCATCCATTCATGCATGGGCTATGAAGTGCTGAAATATTCGGGGGTACGCATCTATGTTTGCGGTGAATGTGTTTCCCCTAACTTCAACACCAGTGACTATGCTGCAGCATTCGACCGCATGGTTTATGGCGACCGAAATCATTGGTTCCCACTCATCAAACTCTATGTAGATGCTTACACCGTTCTGAAAAGCCCGCGTCCGCCTGCAGATAAGATTATCCAGCAAAAATCAGATTTTTGTGCTTATGTCATGTCCAACACCAAGAACAGCTCAGATGAGAGAGCCAAAATCTTCGACTTGCTTAATGCATACAAAACTGTCAGTTCAGGTGGTAAGTGGCGAAATAACGTGGGAGGTCCAGTAGCCAACAAGTTAGAATTTCAGACCAAGCACAAATTCGCCATCGCCTTTGAAAACAATTCCCACCCCGGTTATCTTACAGAAAAATTTGCCGAAGCAGCTCAGGCCGGTGCCATCCCGATCTACTGGGGTGACCCCGAGATTGGAAGCTATTTCAACAGCAAAGCATTTATCAATTGCCACGACTACCCCACCCTCGATGCAGCGGTATCACGCATTATCGAGATCGACCAAGATGAAGTCCTTTATCGACAAATGCTCGCAGAACCCTGGTTCCCAGATAACACCGAGCCCGAGATTTTGAGTAACAACTCTATCAAATCATTCCTTAACAACATCTTCGATCAACCACTCGAGCAAGCTTACAGAAGAAACCGAAGCCGTTGGGGTATTAAATACGAAAAAAGTCTCAACAGAATGTATTTTCACCCACTACAGCAGTTTGGCCATAAGATCAGGGCATGGTTACGAGGAAAAGCATAACTAAACTGCAATCAACTCACAACATGAGCGTTTCTTCCAAGGGGGGAAATGCCTCAATAAAATACCATTACGTCAGATCGAATCGACACGAAACCACTGCGGCAATGGAAAAATTTTTATTAATCGGTTTGCGTATCCGAAATCATCTCACCTTGTTCATTTTCCAAGGTATTTTCAAAACCGAGATGAAAAATTTCAGCAACAGTGTTTTGTCCTCGGAGAAACGGGGCTTAAAAAGCGCAAAGCTATACTTGATCATGGCCATACCTTCACCACATCGTCCATGCATTATATATTTCGCACCCTTCCAGACCAATTTCTTTCCAGCACATCGAAATAAGAAACGATAACCCGCTCGCTGAAAATTTACTTTTTCTTCTTCAGGTAATAATCGCAAATTTTGACGAATAACAAGCTCAGTATTCTTTGCCATTTTCTCCAAATTGAGTGAAGCATTAGCATCATGAACTCTATAATACAGAGCCAAATGATCATACTTGCGTATTTCCCCCATACGAGATAAGCGAATCCATAAATCTAAATCATCAACCCCCCATATAGCCTCATTGTAACCACCAACAGCATCTAGAGCCGATTTTCGGATCATGACCTGACCGGGCGACGCAAAAGGGTTACCGAGAAAAAAATCAATCGTATTCAATAGTTTGAATTTATCATCTACAAATGAGCCCTCGTCAGCATATTCATTACCTAAAAAAATATGACTTGAGCCTCCAACCATTACAGCATCACAATTTTTCATCTGATTAATTTGCGTATCTAGCTTATCAAGCGGCCATAGATCATCATCATCGAGAAAAGTAATGAATTCACCCGATGCCATGGAGAGACCATGATTACGGGCGGCTGCAACGCCCTTATTCCCTTGGCAAACATACCTAATCTGACTTGATCGAATATAAGGTTCCAAAACTGACTCAGATGCGTCAGGACTGCCATCATTAATCACAATGACCTCAAAATCATCATACGACTGGGCTAAGACTGAATCTAATGCATCAGATACGTACTCGGCGTGGCCATAAACGGGAATAACAACTGAAATTTTTGGCATGATTTTCTGATACACCAATCATCAAAAAAAAACGACAAAAACAAAAAATATAGAGTATTACCAGGCATTTAAATGATCCTAACACAGTAAATACTTGCAGATGCTATCATCACCAATCTAGCATGAACACACACCGCTAAATTTGAATCAGTGCAAAAAAATCTCATCAAAAACATATGATCTACTTACTCGGAGGCTCTGGCTATGTAGGCCAAGCCTATCAAAAACTACTCACAATCAAGGGTATCCCCTTCAAGAACCTGCGGCGCAAGGATCTGGACTATACGGACGTCCCGACACTTATCGAGGCTCTCAAAGCTGACAGACCCGCATTTTTGATCAATGCTGCAGGTTACACCGGCAAACCGAATGTCGACGCTTGTGAAGCTGACAAAACGAACTGCCTATTTGGCAATGCGATCCTGCCTGGACGTATCTCAGAAGCCTGCGAAGCGACGGGCACTCCCTGGGGCCATGTTTCATCAGGTTGCATCTACACTGGTGCCAGAGAAGATGGCACTGAGTTTACTGAAGAAGATGCGCCCAATTTCACTTTCCGCCAGAACAACTGTTCGTTCTATTCAGGCACGAAAGCGCTGGGAGAAGAAACACTGCAAGACAAGTCGCAAGTCTACCTTTGGCGCTTGCGCATTCCCTTCGACAACATAGGCAGCCCACGTAACTATCTCACCAAGCTAATGCGCTACGACAGCCTACTGGAAGCATCCAACAGTATTTCTCAATTAGACGAATTCGTAGCTGTAACCTTCGCTTGCTGGGAAAAACACATTCCTTTCGGCACCTACAATGTCACCAACCCCGGCTATGTCACCACCAGAGAGGTCGTCGAGCTGATTCAAGCGAGCGGCGTCTGTAGCAAAGAATTCAAATTCTTCAAAAACGAAAGCGATTTCATGGAAAAGGCTGCGCAGACACCTCGCAGTAACTGCATCATGTCATCCGCCAAGCTAGCAGCTGCAGGAATCCAAATGACTCCTGTCAAAGAAGCCATCCGCCAAGCCCTATCTAACTGGACGCCTCAGAGCTAAAGCAAGCAATACACGAACAGGATGAAAATACTAATCACAGGAGGTGCCGGCTTTATCGGCAGCAATTTAGTTCGGCACATTATTGAGACCACTGAACATTCAGTGTTAAATATAGATGCGCTCACTTACGCTGGCAATCCACACTCATTGAGCGACATTGAGGGAAATCCCCGCTACGCGTTTGCACAAGTCGACATCTGCGATGCCGCACTGGTTGAGCAAACGATACAAGCATTCCATCCAGACTGGATTATGCACCTTGCAGCGGAGAGCCACGTCGATCGCTCCATTGACGGGCCAGGCGCCTTCATCCAAACAAACGTAATTGGCACGTTCAATCTACTTCAATCCGCCCGTTCGCACTATGAAGCGTTGGAAGGAGACGCCAAAGCCAACTTCAGATTCCTCCATGTCTCAACCGATGAAGTATACGGCTCTCTTGGCGAATCTGGGCTCTTTACAGAGACAACTCCCTACGATCCACACTCCCCCTACTCAGCCTCTAAAGCATCATCCGACCACCTCGCTCGCGCATGGGCTGACACCTACCGACTCCCAGTATTAATCACAAACTGCTCCAATAACTACGGACCGTATCAGTTCCCGGAAAAACTAATCCCAGTCGTCATTCTGAAAGCTCTCAGAGGCGAAGACATCCCAGTATACGGCAAGGGTATCAACATACGAGACTGGCTCTACGTAGAAGACCACGCTGACGCACTCTACACTGTGATTTCGGAGGGGCAAATAGGTGAAACCTATAATATCGGCGGCTACAATGAACGAAAGAACATAGATATTGTTGAACTTCTTTGTGAGCTACTGGACGAGCTGAAACCGCGTGAAGACAGAAGGAGCTATCGCGAGCAAATTACTTTTGTCACAGACCGCCCAGGTCACGACTTGCGGTATGCCATCGACGCCTCCAAGATCAAACGAGAACTCGGCTGGACTCCCAAACAAGATCACACCTCCGGCTTCCGTAAAACAGTTCAATGGTATCTCGATAATACCGCATGGACCCAACAAATACTTGATGGCAGTTACCAACTTGAGAGGCTGGGCTCTCAAGCTGGTTAGAGGTTATGGGATCGAGGTAAGAGGTATTATTATGACGAATGGATTTAAAAGTCTTAAAGTTTGGCAAGAGGCCAAACAACTGGCGGTTGATGTTTATCACCTCTGAAGAACAACCGAATTGGCGAAAGACTTTGGCCTAAAAGATCAAATGTCCCGCGCGGCAGTAAGCATCCCCTCGAACATCGCAGAAGGCGATGAACGTGACACGAACAAAGACAGCGTACGTTTTTTCTTCATAGCAAAAGGCTCACTGGCCGAACTACAAACCCAACTCGAAATCGCTGCTGAAGTCGGGCTCATCCCAACGCAACGACAGGAAGAACTAGAACAAAACTGCCAAAAGATCGGCAGAATGCTAGGTGGACTCATCAAAGCCAGACGCCTCTAACCCATCACCAATCGCCGATTACCCCGAACAAAACTTCAATTTCTAATCACCCATGACCAATCACCCATCACCCACTTCCGCTTCGCGGAAGGGCATCATTTTAGCTGGCGGCTCAGGCACTCGCCTCTACCCACTCACAATCGCAATTTCTAAACAAATCATGCCGGTTTATGACAAACCCATGATCTACTACCCGATCTCGATTCTGATGCTGGCCGACATTCGCGAGATTCTGATTATCTCCACCCCCTACGACTTACCGCTCTTTCAGAGACTACTAGGTGATGGCAGCCAATTCGGCCTCCATTTTTCCTACGCCGAACAACCCTCCCCCGACGGGCTAGCGCAGGCCTTCACAATTGCCGCCGACTGCGGATTCCTCAGCGGTAAAGAGCCCACCGCACTAGTGTTGGGCGACAATCTATTCTACGGGCACGACCTCGATGAATCGCTGCTCGCCGCCAGCGCCCGAACCCAAGGCGCTACGATATTTGGCTACCATGTTGCCAATCCGACTGATTACGGCGTGGTGGAGTTCGACAAAGACGGCAAGGTACTCTCACTGGAAGAAAAACCAGCACAACCTAAATCCAACTACGCCATCCCCGGCCTGTATTTTTACGATAACAAAGTGGTGGAATATGCCCGCGCACTCAAACCTTCCGCGCGCGGCGAACTCGAAATCACCGATTTAAATCGAGTCTATTTGGAACAAGAGACCCTGCATGTCGAGCGCCTCGGCCGAGGCACAGCTTGGCTCGATACAGGCACACATGACAGCCTACTCGAAGCCGCACAATTCGTACATGTACTCGAAAACCGCCAAGGACTCAAGATCGCCTGCCTAGAGGAAATCGCATTCGAAAAGGAATGGCTCGATGACGCTGGACTAAAAGCCCAGATTGAAAAACTAGGTAAATCTAGCTACGGTGCCTACCTTAAAAATATCTGTATAAAAAAAATACGTTGATTTGCATGAATTGTACAATGACATCGGCTCCACTCGTCACGATTGTAATGTGTACTTACGATGGAGAAAGGTTTCTGGCCGAGCAACTCCACAGTATAGTCAATCAAACGTATAAAAACCTTGAAATTATAATTCAAGACGACGGAAGCACGGATAAAACTCTTGAGATAATTCGATCATTCGCAATCCAAGATCGAAGAATAAACTACCGAAAAAACGAAAAAAACCTAGGCATTATAGAAAACTTTTATGACGCTATTAGTCGATCAAAGGGGGAATTCATTGCGATCTCCGACCAAGACGACATCTGGAAATTAAATAAAATTGAAACTCTACTTCTACAATTAGGTGGCGCGGACCTTATCTATACCGATTCCGTATTGATCGATGAAAACAGTAATTCTACAGGTAAAACACTGCTCGACACGCTTGAACACAATCCAAAAGACGGAAAGTTTTTAATTAGTCTTTTTCAAGAAAATACAATATCAGGCCATTCATGCCTATTCCGAGCGACCCTCGTTAATTACATCATACAGAATAGATACAAAAAATATCATAAAAATTTCATGTATGACCAATTAATTGGAGTTATCGCATCATTTAACGGAGGAGTGAGATACCACAAAACTCCACTAACACTCCATCGATCGCATTCAAACAATAATCACAATAAGATAGGTATAGATAATATAGAGGATAATATAGAGCCACGCGCACAAACACAAAGAGAGAAAAGGTTCATCCAACGTAAAATAAACCGCGTAGCCTTAAAAATTAAAAATGCACGAAAAGAACTTAACAACGTAGAAGATTTTTTCAGCCAATTTTCCCCCGAAAAAACAAACCCCTTCAAAAAAGCTCCGAATGCAACAAGACATTTCAGCAACTGCATGTTCAACAAGCATCTATACAAAGAACTGCGAAACTCCGGCCTAAATGCCGATGATGCTCGAAAGCTTAGCCGTGGCCAACTACACTATATATTTTTCGGTTTCTTCTAAATTCGACGTATGCAAGACACCCCATCATTAATCTATACGGCAGCTAATATTGAATAATTATTAAAATAAATTACCTCTAGAGCGCGAAAAAAAGACACATCCACACACACCAAATCCAAACATCACATGTCATTAAATTACGACCGAGATTATGAGTCATTAAAGAGCATAATTAGAACGGGGAAAAACAATTCCATCTCCGCAATTTGCTCACTCATAAGAGAAAATAGTAGTGTGTTAGAATTTGGCACTTCAACCGGCTACATGACTCGCTATCTAAACGAAGAACTCAATTGCACAGTGACTGGTGTTGAAGTTTGCGAAGAGAGCTCCCGAATAGCAAAAGAATTCTGCAAGGCTATGCACTGCTGCGACATTGAAAGCACGGATCTCAAATCAAGCATCAGTGACACCTTCGACTATATCTGCTTTGCAGATGTACTCGAGCACTTACGCAATCCATGGGAAGCACTGAGAAGCATCAAGCCCCTACTTCGCCCGCAAGGTAAGGTTTTAATATCGATCCCAAACATTTGCCACAACTCGATCTTACATAGTCTTTTTAAAAATGAATTTAAGTACACTGAAACAGGATTAATGGATCGCACTCACTTGAGATTTTTCGGACCAGAAAATATTGAAGACCTTTTCGATGGCACAGGCTTTGAGATTGAAAGCTTAAACTTCACATACAAAGACCATGATAAGTTAATCAAATCCGATAAAAAACTCACTCGCACACAAAAAAGCGCACTGTTAAAAAGGGATAATCGAAATGCCTACCAAATTATAATCTCGGCAAAAAAAGTCTAAAAACCTGATGCCCCCGACACAGCATCCAATTCCTCAAGGCAAATGATGATTATACTCAAAAAACTATTATGCGGCGTAATTCCAAGCTCAAAACTTAGAAAACGCGCAAGGAATCACCTTAAAAAAAAGAAGGAGAAAAACGAAAACCGGCGAATAGGCGCATCTTACTCTGTCTGGGATGGGGAGGAATTACTCGAAGCATCCATTAAATCCATCAGGGACAATGTTAGTTATATAAATGTTGTATGGCAAAGGCTTTCTTGGCATGGCAACGCATGCAACGAAGGCTTATTGGATTTGTTAAATGACCTGCTTAACAAAGGTTTAATCGATGAACTAATAGAGTGGGAGCCAGATTTATCCGGGAAAATTTCTCACAATCAAAATGAGCTCAACAAACGAAACGTTGGATTAGATTACATCAAAAAGTCAAAGTGTGCATATTTTCTAAAAATGGACACAGATGAATTTTACGAGCATTCAGAATTCAAAAAGGCCATCAATTTCGTATTCGAACATAAAATCACACACAGTTTCATCAATCAAATTTTATACTATGGAATGCCAACATACAGAAAAATTGAAATGGCTGACTTCCACATGCCTTTCCTCTACAAGATTAACATACACAGCAGGCTCACGATACCATCAACGGACATATTTCCAGTGCGAATAGATCCGTCACACCACATGGAGCTATTGCCCTCGTCAAAACTATACATATTTTCAGCTGGCGAATTCCAGATGCATCATATGGCTGGAGTAAGGAAAAACTTCCATAGAAAGATCTTCAATTCATCCGTTCTAAATAAAGATACTGAGTCTACATTAAAGATGATGGCCACTGATTACGGCAGCATCTCATCCGAAAACTACAAAGACAAAGGATTCACTGATGTCGCCAACACATTCAAAATATCAATATGATAAATCAGAACTATTTATTTGAATACGACAAAGTCAGGCAAGACATCCTGCTTAAAAATAGAAATTCATCTCATGCAAAAATTGCGAACCTAATTACCCCCGGATCCAGAGTACTTGAATTTGGACCCGCCAGCGGCTATTTCACCAAATTCATGAAAGAAGAAATGAACTGTGAAGTAGATATCATCGAAATATCCGAGTCATACATTCTAGAAGCAAAAAAACATGCGAAACGTTCATACTGTGGAGACATTGAAAGATCAGCATGGTTCGACTTCATTAGTGGATGCCGCTACGATTATATCGTATTTGCTGACGTGCTAGAACACCTCGCAGATCCATGGTCCGTTTTAAAGAAAGTTCAAACGCTCCTAAAAGATAAGGGGGAAATTCTAATTTCATACCCAAACGTGTGCCACAATGACGTGCTCGCAGCCATGATAATGAACTACTTCACTTACACCAACGTAGGAATCATGGACCACACACACCTGAGGTTCTTTGGAAAGAAAAACATTAATGAATTATTCACAGGCACCGAATTAAAAATTACACACGAGGACTACACATACACAACTTGGACGCAAATAAGAGAAAAGATATCAATCCCTTGGTACCTGAGATTATTATTATCTTTTAGAACCCATGGTCGGATATCACAATTTATTTTAAAGGCAAGGATTGATGGATGAATAAAAAAATACTTAAATTAATCATAAAAATAATTCCCTCTAGTAAAATCCGTAAACGTATAAGATCACGAATAAACAAAAAAAGCAGCGGATCAATCACAAGCCAATTTACACCGAGCTATGAAGACAGGAAATACTTTGGTGAGAACACATCTGAGGTAAAGGCGATATGCTTTCACCTCCCACAGTACCATAAGATCAAGGAAAATGACTATTGGTGGGGCGAGGGGTTCACCGAATGGACTAATGTCAAAAAATCAGAATCCCTATATCTTGGACATTTCCAACCAATGGAACCCCATGAAGACATAGGCTATTATGACTTGTCGTATCCCGAGGCGATTTACAAACAAGCAGAACTTCTCAATGCGCATGGCTTACATGGCTTTTGCTTTTATTATTACAAGTGGGGCAAGACAAAGCTACTACAGAAACCTCTCGAAATCATTTTAAACAACAAAGATATTAAAACTAACTTCTGCCTTTGCTGGGCAAATGGCGACTGGACTCGAACTTGGGAAGGAAAGGAAACCGAGTATCTGGTACGCCAATCGCATGATGAAAAATCTGACCTAGAATTCATTGTGGATATTGAAAAATACTTGCGCGATGAGAGGTATATCAAAATCGACAACAAACTTCTAATAGTAGTATTCGAGACTAAGTTATTTCCCGACTTCCAAAAGACCACCGAAGTTTGGCGTGCTTACACTAGAGATAAAGGGATCGGTGAGCTCTTTATCGCAAGCGTCGCTGAAAGTGGGAATTACTACGAAACGAATAATACGGGCATTGACGCAAACATCGAATTCCCTCCTCACAATATGGGACAAATAGTGAAAGATCCCATCTTTGGTAAGCATTTTAAGGGTAATGTTTTTGACTATAGTCACCTAGTAAATTCAGTCATATCAGCCAAAACCAAGGTAGACACGATTAAAGAAAGTAAAAACATTTTCAGGTGCGCCATGTTAAAGTGGGACAACTCTCCCCGAAGGGGAGAACGCGCGCATATTTGGGAAAACTTCTCATTCAAATTATACCAAAAATGGATAGCTCACCTAAAAGACCAAACTAATGAGACATCTTTCACAAATGATAGAGTCTTTTTTATTAATGCATGGAACGAATGGGCCGAAGGCACAGTACTTGAACCTGACGCTAAAAACGGGTATTCGGCCCTAAACAGAACAGCAGAAGTCATCCTAAACTCAAAAATAAATACACACAGCTCACTAACCGATGCAGATATAACGTAAGGCTGCGGTGGGAAGAGTCCCGTAAATTGTTAAAAGTCTCAGGTAGTTTCCCTTCTGACAGCGACCAAGCTGCCTTGGAGTTAAAACCGAAAAGGAAACGTATGCGTCCGACACTAACCCTTGTATCACTCAGCCTGCACTTCAAAGTTACATCCGCCTTTTATCATCCTGCGCTGGATAGCTCCTTAAATTTATCAAAACTCATCAAGTTGAGCGCTTCTTTCCGGGTTTTAGACAACTCTGAAAACTTGAAAAATGGATTCACTCCCTTAAAGCTCTGACCGATCACGCGATTTTTAGAAAGGATACCTACCCCCCAATCCGAGTCGATGCAGCAAGAATATACAGACTCATCAGAGCGCCACTTCATAAACGCCTTCCAAGTCGTCCCGTTCCAATGAGCACCAGCTGGAGTAAAATGATAGCCGTAATTTTCTCTAGCATGCCATTCACTCGGAGGGTTGCAATCATGCAGCACGACAAACCCATCTTCCTTTATATAATTCAATGCGTTTGCAATGTCCCGATCCACTTGATCTGCGAGATGCAGTCCATCAATAAAGATCACATCGAACCGTGTATCCGTTGAGAGTATTTCTCCAGATCATAGCAGCTCGAAGAATTCATCGCTCGTCACCTTAAAGTCTACTGGATTAGCCTTAAACTCAACCCCAGGGTCGACGCTATACTTTTGATCAGCAACAATATGATTATAATTATCATCAGGATTCCTGACGCCGACTTCCAAATAACATTTACTTCCAGTTGAAAGAGACAAAAGGAAGTTAATAATCTCCGTCCTCGCTGGTAGCTTCAGCAACTCTGCGTGATTTTGCTTCTGCCCTTCCTGATAATAGGAATCGTTCAGCAACTTACGTCCCTTTTTTAAATATTTAATAAACATAATCTAAATCTATATGGTTTAGTTCACTTCACAGTAAGCAAGAATCACAGTAATAGTAAGCGAAACTACGCCCCAGCGCTAAGCCATCGAACTCTCAGAATTCACCAACTGAGCGTAGCCGGGCACTGTAGAAATCAGATGCGAATGCCCACCATCGCCTGCGAGGAAGCCCTTTTCAAAGTAGAGACGTCGGCCCACGTCTTTCAAAGTGCCCATTCGGTGTGCAATGATGAGCGTGGTCCGGTCCTCAGCCAAACGCACTAAGGCCTCCTGGATCAACTGATCACTGGTATTGTCTAAGGCTGATGTCGCCTCATCTAGAATTAGAATCGGCGCATCTTTCAAAAACGCCCGTGCAATGGCAATGCGCTGCCGCTGACCACCAGAAAGTGAATTCCCTCGCTCACTCAAAACTGTATCGAACCCGTTTGGTAGTGACTCGACAAATTCCAAGGCATTAGCCTGCGCTGCCGCGGCCTGGATTTCCGCATCCGTGGCATCCGCCTTACCTACTCGAATGTTATCCGCGACCGAAGCATTAAACAGCATCGGCATCTGCGGCACGTAGGCGATCTGATTGCGCAGATCCTTGAGACGAAGTTTTCTGATGTCGATACCATCTATCTCGATTGAGCCGGAACTGATATCATAGAAACGCGGAATCAGGTTCACAAAGCTAGACTTACCCGCACCACTCGACCCTACGAGACCAACACTCTCTCCCGCGTTAATCTTGACACTCACTCCGTTCAGAACCGACTTACCCTCAATGTAATCAAAGTTCACATCCTTGTAGATAATTTCACCTCGCGCAGGCTTTGCCATCGTCACGGGATCAACAGGTTCTGGCACGGTATCAGGCTCTGCCAAAACCGACTCCAGACGATTGAGCGGAGCCTCCAGCGCCTTCAGTTGTCCATGAATGTTGCCGAGTTTTTTAATAGGTGAGTAGGCCATGTAGAGCGCCATAATGAGGGCCAAAAACTCGCCCTGGCTCATGCCTGATTTTACCCCCAAGTAGAGTGAAAGCCCGATGCCACAGGCGGAGACAAACTCAATACTCGGAGATATGAGTAGACTCATCCGAGTGCTCTTCATGGAGAGTCTGAAGATATCCTTGAGCCGATCAACGAATCGTTTTACTTGAGAAGCTTCTAGATTGTAGGCGCGAATTTCAAGGGGTGACTGCACGGACTCGATGGTCGCCGAATTCAGATTCTCTCCCTGTGCTACGAGTTGCTGCGAGCGTTTGGCAACATAGATTCCAATCCGGCGAATAGGAAAAACCAAAGCCGGAACACTCAACAAGCCGATGATGGAAACAAAAAAGCTTTCGCTGACAAAAGACTTGTAGATGAGGTAACTGCAAGCCGAGAGCAACGTCAGCGGCTGCTTGACCAGATCATTACTCATGTCCACCACTACCCCTTTGATTTGCGCGGGATAGCCCATGATACTGGCTATTAATTCACCCGTCTTATACTTCTGAAAGAACGCCATGGGCATGGCCTGCACCTTTTCAAAAACAGCAATTTGGATAGCCTGCACCACATAGATGCCGCTGTAAGTCATGAAGTATCCATTACCCACCGCACTGACCGCTCGGATGCCCATCATCAGGGGTAAAAACATGCAACACAGAATCAAAAAGCCTCCTTGGGTGTCATTTCCAAACCAGCGATCAACGATCACCTTCAACCAACCGGGGGCCTTATCCGGGCTGCCAAATAAAACAGGAAATACCGTCTCCGCCATGATGGGTAGCCCCAGACCGCTCGACACAGAGAAAATGACGCCGAATAACACGCCCAAAGCAAACTTCCACCTCACAGGCTTGAGATACTTATAATAGGGTAAAAATGGCTTGAGTTGATTCATACGGAGACAAAAACTTGTAACTACTTATGTTGTATAGCTTCTTCTATCAAGCTGATATATCAGCACCTCTTCAGCGTCGGCATTATCACGACGTCCAATCATCAATCCCGCTAGGTTTACCAGCTATCTTAGGGCTGATAGAATTAAGGTTGCACACCGGTCAGCCTCAGCAAGAACATCTTGGTTCACAGGCAATTGATGACTAGCTTGCCAGCTCGAATAGGCAATAATTCGCTGCTCCTCGAGCAAGTTCTCAACACCCCTCGCAACCCTTCCTGCTTTTTTGATCCTCGGCATGGGCAATAGGCCAACCTGTGCTCCACAGCTCAGCGCCTCATAGATCATCGATACACTATCCTCAGTAACCCAGACCACGCTGGCTCGGCGAAGCTGTTCAGGCAACCAGTCGGAATCCGTTGTCTGGTTTGGGTATGTAGAAATGGGGGCTTCTTTCAAGCTCTCAATGAAATCCTCAGGTGTCCTTCGTGAATCAGTCAGGGTCCATTGCACATCCCCACCTTGCCCCACGATCTCACCAATCGCTTTGTGGAGAGCTTCACCATCGAATCCAAATTCTGAGCTGCTGCCGCCGACCAGAAACAAGCCCGAGCCGTCTTTTGCCTCCTGATCATAAGCGATACGATTGAGCGCGCCCTTCGTGAGCATCACGTTTTCAGGTGTTTTCACTCCTTCTGCAAAATCGTGTTCTGGAATCAGGCAATGATCAAACCACTTACATGGCAAGGATGGTTTCATCAGAACCACGGAGCGCGCTCCTGTTTTCCAAGCTAAGTAGAGCAGTGCCACATGTGTCTTGTGCCCAGCTGCAATCACCAAATCCGGTTTCGGCAGCTGCTTGGCCTGCTCACACGCCTTTTTCATCCGTGAAAAAAAGCCCGCATCATGAGGCAGTGATATAAGGTGTATACTCGCGTCTTGTATGCGACCCATCGCCTCAGCTAGCCCCAAGGACTGATTACGATGTCCCGGCTTGCCGTCATCAAGAATCCATATGGTCAGAGGTTGTTGTTCAGACTCCATGTGAAAATACGCCCACCTCGTTGATCACCCAACACCAGCGCATGACTAAAGCATCACCTCTCACTCTACAAACTGCAACCCTAGATTTCTCATCCTGCAAGCCGCTCTTTCGTCTTGTCGAAAACAAATAAATCGTTAGCTTATCGAGAATTATAACCACTTTGAAACGCAGCTCTCTCATCCTCATAGCGCTTTTCGCCCTCCTTCTTCAATCCTGTGTCTTCCGGTCCTCGATTGATGAACAAGGCAACATCACTGTGCGCACAGCCAACAAGCTCATGCGCAGTCACGGTGTGCGGCAGTTTGAGAAAATGAAGCGCAAGAAGGTCATTTCAACGGACCCGCGCTATACCGAACCCGTAGCACGGGTGGCAGAGCGCCTCAAGCAGGTGATCGTGCTGCCCAAGGCTGAGTGGGAGTTTGTTGTCTTTGAGGATTTGTCACCGAATGCATTTGCCCTTCCTGGAGGCAAGGTGGGAGTCAATACGGGTCTTTTCCAAATCATTGGTGATGACGATCAAGCCGATGCCATCCTTGCCGCTATTCTTGGGCATGAGATATCACACACAACGGCAGCACACGCTCAGCAGCGCATTATTAATGCTATTGCACTCATCGCGGTGGGGCAGCTGCTCTGGTCTTCCCTTGATTCCAGTGAGCTCGACAACCCTGAGTATGCTCTGGCGGGCTTTGCTCTCGCCGGCTACTTGGCTGAGGCCCTGCCCTTCTCCCGGAAACAAGAATATGAGAGCGATAAAATGGGAGCGGTGTATATGGCACAAGCAGGCTACAACCCGCGAGCATCGATCGAGCTCTGGAAGCGCCTGCGGGATTATCACCGTATCAATGGCGGCCAGCAGCCCGAGTTCCTGCGCACCCACCCTCATGATGATTCACGCATCGAGGCATTAGAAGCTTTCATGCCCGTAGCTCTTCGTTTTTACGCATCATCAAAGTGAATCACCCACTGATTTGACAGTGTTTAACACGGGGTATAGACTCAATATATGAAACGATTGTTCACCACAGCCATTCCAATCGCGGCGATTGGAGCCTGCCTCATTTACTTTGCCAGCAACCAAAATCTTCAATCAAAAGAAACCATGGAGGATAAAAAACCCGCCGCAGCCCCAACAACGCCTGAAGGTCACCAGACAGCTACACTCGCCGCAGGCTGCTACTGGTGTGTCGAAGCTGTTTATCAGCGCCTCGACGGCATCCATTCAGTGACATCAGGATTCATGGGCGGACATGTGCCCAACCCAGCCTATGAGGATGTGTGTGCAGGAATCACAGGCCATGCTGAATCCGTGCAGGTCATCTTCGACCCCGAGGTCATCTCCTACGAAAAAATCTTGGATTGGTTCTGGCGTCTCCATGATCCCACCACCCTCAACAGGCAGGGTGGGGATGTCGGCACCCATTACAGGTCTGCCATTTTCTTCCACAACGAAGAACAAAAGAAGGTCGCTACCGCATCAAGGAATGCCGCGCAGCAAAGCTTCCCTCGTCCTATTGTCACCGAAATCACGACAGCCAAAACATTCTACCCTGCAAAGGTTTCCCACCAGGATTATTACCGTATAGTTGGTGAGAAGAATCCTTACTGCCGGGCAGTCATCACCCCTAAGCTCAAAAAATTGAAGCTCGATAAGGTGAAGGAAAAAACCACGGACTAATCCCCCGCCATCGTCATAGAGATGGATACCCTGACTGCGACGGATGAGTCACACCTTGATGAGTAACAAGATCGCCCCAGCTCATATTCATATTCTTATTGTTCTACTTCTGAGCATAAGCCAAGTCGTAGCGGATGAAGTCAAGGTGGCCACGGTCAACATCGACAAGCTCCTGCTTCACTATCGAGCTGCAGACAAAGAGCTGTCCTATTTGAAATCCGGACGTGATCGTTACTTGAGGGATAGCAACACACGCCAAAAAAAAATCAACAGCCTGGCCCTCGATATTAAAGAGGTATACGCCAAGCTAAAAAGCAAAGCGATACCACGCTCTGAGCGAGATCAACTTATCGACCAACGGGAGAATCTCATCAAGCAATACAAGGCACTAGCCAATGAGATCAAGCAAGCTGACGGCGCACAGGCAACCGCCACCAAACAGAAAATCACTTCAGCCACGCGCCGCATACTTGATCAATGCAAGCTCACCACCGATGAGTATGCCAAGTCCAATGGATATCAATGGGTGATAGAAACTTCAGGCACCACAAGCAGTCAGGTATCACCACTGATTTATGCACGTCATGCCATCGACATCACCGATGAGGTCCTCGCTGTGCTCAATGAGGTCAAATCCCAGTGAATAAAGCGCACGGGATAGCAAGCTCTCGGGACAGCTAAGGCTCAGGACGGCAACATCCAACCGGCAATACTAGACTCTCCCACAAGCACCTCTCGCCACTGGATGTTTTCACCTTCAAAGACAAATTTACCGAGGAACTTTTTCCCCTTCAGCATGTGAGGTAACCAGTGAGGATCGTCTGCCCACATCCTCTCCCACGGGATCGCATCTAGAGCGGTCCATGCAGGAATGGCTTCATCAGTAGCCGTGGGCACACCGTCAAATTCATGCGCCATAAACACATGGCAGTGTATATCCTCCATGTCAGACATCGCAAACCAGAGCTCGCCCATTTTAATGGGATCTTTAGGAGTAATATGGAGTTCCTCCTGGCACTCCCTTATTACACACTCCGCTGGTGTCTCACCTGGATCGATCTTACCTCCCGGACCATTGATTTTGCCCATACCTATGCCACGCAGCTTTTCGATCAGCAGTATCTGCCCATCACGCACCACAAACATGAGAGTAGCGAGCATCTCACCTTGCCAATTGTGCCAATCCACGTTGCAATCCTTCATGCGCACCTTTCTAGCCGTGACCACTGCGTTATCAATACAAATTGATGTCACAACGACATAAGCCCTAAAAGCAGAGACCTTGAAAAACATTACCATTATCGGAGGAGGTCCTGCAGGGCTCTTTGCTGCTGAAGTTGCTGCTAAGCTGGGAGCCAAGGTTGACCTTTACGATGCGATGCCATCTGTGGGTCGCAAGTTTCTTGTAGCTGGAAAAAGTGGTCTCAATCTCACCCATGATGAGCCTATCGAAGGCTTCCTCAAAAAATACTCGGCTACAAATCTTCCCGAACAACAGTGGCGAGATATCATCACCAGCTTTGACAATCATGCGCTCAGGAAATGGGCCTCAGATCTTGGCATTGAGACCTTTGTTGCCAGTAGCGGCAAGGTCTTCCCCTCGCCTGACAGAGGCTCGATCAAAGCCGCCCCTCTACTGCGCAACTGGATTAAAAGCCTGCGCGACCTCGGGGTCACCTTCCACACCAGGCACACATGGACCGCATTTGAAAAACCTAACCAGCTTACGTTCTCTCACCAAGATACCATGCTATCGGTAAAGCCTGACGCCACCATCTTAGCCCTTGGTGGCGCATCGTGGCCGCAAACAGGATCAACCGCAAGCTGGGTAGACATCCTCAAAGGCCATGACATATCGATCACTCCCCTCACCTCGGCAAACTGTGGCTGGGAGGTCGCTTGGCCCATGCCGCTACTCGAAGAGGCCGAAGGCCTACCTCTCAAAAACCTCTTGGTGAGCAGCGGTAACAGCTCGCGCCACGGAGAGCTCGTCATCACCCGCCAAGGGCTAGAAGGCGGACCCATCTACCACATGGGGCCCAGCATTCGCCAGCAGCCAGAAGCTCACATCATCATCGACTTCAAACCCGACACCAGCCACGAGGACCTAGTATCACGTATGGGCAAGGTCAAACGCAACTTCGTTCGTGAGGCCCGCCGCCGCTGGAAGCTTGACCCTGGCACGTGCGCCATTCTCAAATTCATGCCAGATCGCGGCCCCTGGAAATCCGCCGAAGAACTTGCCAGAGAAGTCAAACACTGCCGCATCCCTCTCACTGGCCCGAGACCCATTGCTGAAGCAATCTCCTCCGCAGGTGGTATTTGCTGGGATGAAGTCGACCACTCACTGATGCTCAAAAAAATCCCGCATCTCTATATCGCAGGAGAAATGATCGATTGGGAAGCACCCACCGGGGGCTACCTCATGCAGGCATGTTTTGCCACAGCTGCCCACGCGGCTAAGAGTGCGATGCAGGCTCAGTGAAAGCGGCAACATCCATTGTCGCTACTTTCCCCGGCCCTTGACCTTGTATTTCGGCTTTTTATTCTGCAACGGCCTCGAGCGAATACCTTTGGCAATCCCTCCTTTTTTACGAGGCGGCTTCGAATTCATCGGCTGAGTAGCATACACAAATCCCTCCGCCGTTTTGCGTGGTAAATCAAAGCCTAGCATCTCTTCAAATTTATGCAGCGCTTGGAGATTCTGTGTCTCCACCAAAGTAAGTGTCTCTCCCCCCGCCTGCTGCGTTAGCTCAACACGGGCTAGGTAGTCTTGCTTGAGCTCCGGAATATCATAATTGAGCATATTCTTCACACCTGAGAAATCGATAGCACGAGCCACGCCTTCTGTCATCACCAACACCTGAGTCTTACCCTCGTGAAACTCTTTTAATGCCCGTTCGCGCAGCTCAACTTTTTTGTTGGCATGCAGCGATTGCGCAACCACCCCTGCATGGTTCAGGGTCGAGGTTAATTCATGGATCACATCGAGCTTACGGGCAAAGACCACCATCTGGCCAAAACCTGAGCTAGCACTAAGCAAATGAACTAAAAGATCCGCTTTCTGGTGCTCGAAAACCTCGTAAATGGATGTATTGCTTGGCATAGGATGAGTAGGATTGGCAGAATGGTGACTGCCGACAGCTCAATGCATACATTCCTCCTGCCCTTATGTCGAGACTCTCGACCAATGCAAGGGCTACTCAACAGGCAGAGAAATCACAAAACAGGTTTGCTGACCAGGAATAGAGCTTGCTGTGATTTTTCCACCATGAGCTTCGATCGCCCTGCGCACGATCGACAGCCCCAAGCCCGTGCCCTTGATCTCACTCTGAGAATGATGTTTCTCAACCCGGTAAAACCGTTTGAAAATATAAGGCAAGTCAGCCGCCGGTATACCCACGCCATTGTCACAGATCGAAATCTTAATCTGGTCCTCAGATTTTTCAGCCTGAACCACTAGCTTCAGTGGCCCCTGCGGGTTTTGTTTTAGAGCATTCTCCATCAGATTGAAGATGACCTGAGTCCAATAAAAGCGATCTCCCATCATGCACAAATCATCCGGCACCACGCTGATGTCCACCACCGCCTGCTGCTGGGAGATCATGGCCTCTAGGCGATCACAGACATCGTTGACACACTCCTTAATGCTAAAGCTGTCCATATTGAGCAGCATCGCATCACCTGACTCCATCTTGGAAATGACCAGCATGTCCTCTACCAACAGCGAGATCCGCTGGCCGTGCTTACGCATCGTTTCCAAAAAGCGCCGCGACATCACCGGATCATCCAACAAATCATCATCAAGTAAGTTTTCAAGGTAGCCGTTGATGATCGCCATCGGTGTGCGCAGCTCATGGGAGGCATTCGCTACAAAATCACGCCGCACCTGGTCCGCTTGATGTTCTGTTGTCACGTCACGGATCACCACACGCGTCAGACCTTGCTCACTATAACTTGCTAGCGGAGCAGCATCGATCACCCATGCGCTCAGCCCCTGTTCACCCACCGACCCCAGCGGAGTGTAGGTAGAGTGCAATACCACCCTCTCCTGCATCGGCTTGCCCGTCCGGATACATCTCATAATGGCCACTGACAAGGCATCATCCAGAAAGGCCTCCATGATACTGCGCCCTTGGAGCCGGCGTCCTTTTACCAGCTTGCGTGCACACTCATTGGCAAAAACAATCTGACTGGTTTCACTGACGAGTAAAAAGGCATCCCCCAAGGCATCCAACAACTGGTCACGTTCACGCAGCACCTCTTTTTTCGCCTCACGGCTGCGCGATTGCTGCTGACTACCCTCAGCCGTATGCCGTCTACTCTGGTTTACCAACATCCAAGCTAAGGCAAGGATGATAACGATGAGGGTGATTTCGAGCATGGCCGAGTTTCAGAATTGCACAATCATGAGCTAGGGATAACGACCTGATAACCTATTCCGCGCACTGTTTCCAGCATATCAGCACGTTTACCCAATTTGCGGCGAAGTCGCTTCATGTGGGTATCCAGTGTCCGGCTATACACTTCGCCGCTGTAACCCATGACCTCCACCAAGATATCATGTCGGTCCTGGGGCACGTTCTTTCTCTCACAGAGATAAAGCATCAGCTTGAACTCCGTTGAGGTCAGATCCACTAACTCACC
>Ga0209833_1000433_pt1 | contig 30721 bp, 29 predicted proteins | sample COGITO_mtgs_1105_3_FD_184797 | JGI IMG/M metagenome (GOLD analysis project Ga0209833, IMG submission 184797) | Pelagic marine microbial communities from North Sea - COGITO_mtgs_110506 (SPAdes) (version 2) | ecosystem: Environmental > Aquatic > Marine > Epipelagic ... | reverse complement strand
TGTAAAACTGCTGTTTTAGATTGAAATTAATAGGACTGTTATGAGCCTTCAGGATAATCGCCGCGAATATGATTACGGCAAACTAACCCGCGAGTCGCTGCTGGATAATCCCTTCGAGCAATTTAAGTTGTGGATGGATCAGGCACTTGAGACGGGTATTCAGGATCCGACCGCGATGTCTGTGGCGACCGTCGATGGTTCTGGCAAGCCCTGGCAGCGGATGGTATTGCTCAAAGAATTTGATCAGCGTGGCTTTGTTTTTTATACCAATCTTGGCAGTCGCAAAGCTCAGGATATTGAAGGCAACCCTCAGGTCAGCCTGCACTTTCCCTGGTTGCAGTTGGATCGTCAGGTCATTGTTGGCGGTCGTGCCGAGCGTCTATCGACGGTTGATGTAATGAAATATTTTCTTAGCCGTCCCAAGGGTAGCCAATTGGCGGCATGGGCCTCTAAGCAGAGCAGTCGGATTAATTCCCGTCAGGCGCTGGAAACCCAGTTTGCCCAGGTTAAAGAGAAGTTTTCCAAGGGCGAGATTCCACTGCCGGATTTCTGGGGTGGTTATCGGGTGGTGCCTGAAGAGATTGAGTTTTGGCAGGGGGGTGAGCAGCGTTTGCACGATCGCTTTAGCTATGGGCTCGATGATGGCGATTGGGAAATCTCCCGTTTATCGCCCTAATAGCGGACATTGACTACGATAAAACACCGGTCTCCAGCCGGTGTTTTTACATTGACCTCATCATCAATGCCTTTGCCGACCAAGGCTCTGGCCATGGGCGAGTCGATGCTAATCCAGTTTAGTTTTGGGTCAAGTTCATCGGAGCCAACCAGTCTGTAGGTTTCTTCGCTCAAGCTATCCTGATCTTCAATGGTTACCCAAGCGGCAAAAAATACCTTTGAAGGATCTCGAGGTTTATCTTCAACAATAGTGGCATTTTCAATACGTTTGGTCAGGTAGCGCACGCGGCTATCAATTTCCCGCAGTCGGCGTTTGCCGTAAATATAATCGCCATTTTCTGAGCGATCGCCATTTTTGGCCGCTTCGTGAACTATCTGGGTGACCTGGGGGCGCTCGACTTTCCAAAGCTGGTGCAGTTCTACACGCATTTTACTGGCACCCTCTGGTGTCATATAGGGTGAGCTTTTTGGTGGGGGTGGGCGATAGCGCGACATACTTAAGCGCTCTCGCTATTTTTATTCTCTAGATCAAATACATCTGTATAGAAGTCTAATTCTGATTCCATGGCGCGAATAATATTGGTGGCTTTTCTAAAGCCATGGCCTTCGTCGGCGAAGGTGATATGACCGACTTTAATGCCCTTATCCTCAAGTAGCTTGACCATCATCTCGGCTTGATTGGGTGGCACGACTTTATCTTCTAGTCCCTGCAAAAAAATCACCGGGCAGTTAAGTCCCTCGGCATGATGGATGGGTGAGCGGGCCAGATAAATATCCTTGCGCTCGGGGTAAGGGCCAATTAGGCTATCCATATAGCGTGATTCAAATTTATGGGTGTCGGTGGCCAGTGTTTCCAGATCACCAATACCATAGAGACTGGCACCGGCCTTAAAGGTATCGGTAAAGGTCAGGGCGGATAAAACCGTGTAACCGCCGGCACTGCCGCCGCGAATAATACAGCGCTCGGGGTCGATCTTTTTCTCTGCGGTTAAATACTCGATGGCGTGCTGGCTATCTTGTACATCGGCAATTCCCCAGGCTCTGGCCAGTGACTGGCGGTAGCTTCTGCCAAAGCCGGTGCTGCCGCGATAGTTAATATCCACAACCGCAAAGCCACGGCTGGTCCAGTACTGAATTTTGAGATTAAGGCCACTGTCAGTGGCGCCGGTTGGCCCGCCATGACAGAGGGCAATCACCAGAGGCAGCTGATTTTTATCCGCGCAATACTCAGCATTGGTGGGTGGGTAAAAGAATGCATGAACCTGTTGGCCATCGGCGCTGGGAAATAGAATTGATTGCGGTTGTGAGAGGTTTTCAGGGTTAATATCCAGAGTTGCCGGTGCGTAAATAGTGTCCAGGGCTTGTGGCTTGGCGCTAACTATTTCACTGGGGACTGCAGCGGCTCCTGCAACCATATACAGCGAACCCTGAAAACAGCAGGCGCTGTGCATACTGCTGTAGTGGCTGTCGATCTTACTTAACTGCCCGCTGGAAATATCAATAAAGCCATTGTGCCATATCCCCTTATCTGTCCATAGGCAGCCAATGGTCTGTGCATCGATAAAATCATAGGTGCTCATACCAAACTGCCACAGCGGCGTGGCAAATTCAGTGGCTATTTCCAGTATCGGCGTGCAGCTGCCATTTTCGGCACGATAGATATTCCACCAGTTATTTCTATCCGAGACAAAATAGAGCTGATTGTCCGGCGACCACTGGGGCTGAAAGATCGATTCATTATTATTGTCACCAGCAACCAGGTTGGACTCCGAAAGGCTGCCATCGGCATTAATGGTTGCCTGCCATAACTGGGTGCAGTCCCAGGGCATATTGGGATGCTGCCACTGAATCCAACACAATGTGGTCTGGTCTGGGCTAATGCGTGGGTAGGCATAAAAGTCTGCTCCGCTCCGGAGTTTTATAACGCTGGGATTGTTGCTGTTAAGCGAGGCTGAGAGAGAGATTGCGACTAAATAGTTTTCCGGTTCCTGCTCGCCGTTATCTCCTCCGTGCTCTTCACAAACCGCAATCAGGCGTTGGTTTTTGCGATCAATAGTCAGATCCGCAAAGCGCTGCAGGCTTAACCCTGTGATTGGCCTAGGCTCGTTCTCGCCATCTAGACCGGTTTTATAAATACGCTGGTCGGAGGCATTAACAAAATAGAGGCTGTCGCCGCTTATCCCATAGGCCATACCGCCATATTCATGGACGCGACTAGAGTGGCTGTAGGGTTTGGGCAGTAGGTCTTTGATGCTGCCATCGGCTGCGCGGCACATAATCACATTACGGCCCGCTTCCCAGGGTCTGCTTTCAACCCAGTAAAGACTGTCGTCATAAGACTGCAGGCAGTTTAGACCGGGTGCTGCACGGGTAATTAGTTCTGCACTGATCGGCGAGGGCCAACTGCCGAAGGGTTTTTGCTTTTTTTCTGTCACAATCTATCCACCCGCCAGTTTTACAGTATGGCCGAGTTTTTCCAGTTCGATTTTGAGTTTATCGCGGTGGTCACCCTGAATTTCAATTACGCCATCTTTTACTGTGCCGCCCGTCGAACATTTCTGTTTAAGCTGCTTGGCTAGGGTTTTTAGTTCTTTATCGGCAAGGCCAGTGCCAGATACAGTTGTTACGCCTTTGCCTTTACGCCCCTTGGTTTCACGGCGAATACGGACAATGCCATCGGTCTCAATAGGCTGTTCGGTTAAGGTTTCTTTAATACGTCCCGCATCGGTTGAATAAACCAGTCGCGATTCTTTGTTGCTCATATGTTTTTCCGATTGTATTGCCTGTTCTCTAAAGATGGGAGTTTAGCCGGATTAGCGGGAGATTTGTGAAGTGCTAAGACTTTTAAATTTAGCCCAAAGCCGCCCATCTATAGCCGCCAATCCAATGCCAATAAACAGCATACCCATAAAGTGTTCGCTGTTAAGTCGTTCATCCAGTATCAACCAACCCAACAGTATCGCGGTTACCGGGGCAAGAAAGGTTACCAGGCTGACATTGGTGGCACCGGCTGAGGATAAAATTTTAAAGAACAGAATAAACGCAAGGGCAGTGGAAAATGCCCCCAAACTAATCACTGCCATCCAAACCTCAGTACTCGGATTGGCTAGCTGATCGGGCCGCTCTATAAAGAACATGATTGGCAATAGCATGATTGTTGCGGCAGTAAGCTGCCCGACTGATGTTTGCAGAGGAGTGATTCCAATGGTTTTAAAACGTCTGCCATAGGTGGTGGAAAAACCATAGGAAATGGTGGCGCCAAGAACTGCCAGCTGGGCTAAGGTATCGCTGCCCAACTCTTTTAAGGCTGCAGGGCCGATGAGTACGGTAACGCCAAAGAACCCGATAACTATTCCGATTATCTTGCGGGGGGTCATACGTTCGTCGACTAGAAGTAACCCGGCAATTACTACGGTAAACATGGGGGTGGTGGCATTTAAAATGGAGGCCAATCCAGATGCTATATAAGTCTGCCCCCAGACTATTAAAGAGAATGGAATAACATTGGTTATCAGGCCCATTATAAAAAGGGATCTCCAAAGGGCTGCTGATCTGGGTGCTTTCTGCCCGCTAAAAAATAAAACTGCCCATAGGATAAGCGCGGCAATACCGACTCGCAGAGTGACAATGGTCAGTGGTGGTAACTCTGAGACGGCGACGCCGACAAAAAAGAATGAGCCACCCCAAAGCATGGATAGGGATAGCAGCATTCCCCAGTCTTTAAGTGTCATAACGCTGTTGATAGCAGTATTCATTTAGTATGCTCTTGGGACTAAGACTTTTAACTCCGGTAAAAGCAGTGGGTTTTGCCTTATTAATTATTTTTATTTTGAACTATCTACTGTTTTAATTTTAAAGTCGATATAAATCTCGGCCTCATACTCTATCTCATCAAAGGAGGGTACCTGTTTGGCTGCTGGTCGGCTAAGTGCCATATCTTGCATCTTGCCTATACTGCGTTTGGTTGCAGTAACCACAATTTCTTCCAGCATATTGGCACCCTGAGTTCCCCTAAAGCGAATATGACTATTCCTAAAACCCACCGGAGTAAGGGTGACGCCGAGGCTCGATTCATAGAATGCCTTCTGCGCCATGGCTTTTTTCAGCGCCTGCTTTTTAACCTTATTTTTATACTCGTCGGCTTTGCTGTGTTCAAAGCTGGTATCAGAGAGCTCTATCTCTGCTTTGCTGTCGGCAACGGTGGCGATAGTTTTAAGCTGTGATTCATCGTTGATGGTTATCGCCATTCGGTTAACCACTTTATAACTATCGGGCTTTTTGCCAAACCAGCCGTACTGGGGTGAGGTAGAAAATTTCGAGCTTTTGATACTGTCACTGTCTATTCCTTCAGAGGTCAGTTGCTCGCTAATAAATTCCCGCAGGCTGCTATTGGCAGCGATAGAGTTGGATAGCTGTTTATCTTCTGTAGTGATCACCAGACTGATAATGGCTCTATCGGAATAAGCTTTTTCTTGGGCCTGTCCATGCAGGCTGACAATTCTTTCGCTGGGATGGAGGAATTGACGCAGCTCTTCCGGGCTGCCTTTGAGTTCGGGTGTGGCCAAGGCAAAGGATGAAGTACAGATAAGTAGAAAGAGTGTCAGGTTTTTCATAATATTCTCGCGACTTTGAAATGGGGGTTTTAACGATTGCAGTTGAGTACTAAAAATAGACCCTCTGTGCCGGAATTGCGCGGAAAAACAGTGGCTAATTTCTTGGCTATTTAATCTATCTAGTCTATTTCCATATTAGTGCCTACAATATTGGCATTGGCTTAGATCATCAGATCATCAGATCAGCACTTAAAATCAGGCGAGCGAATATGGTTGAAGTAACAGCGAGAGAAAAACTCTATCGGGTGATTTTTGGCACAGACACATTGGCGGGTCAGCGTTTCGATATTGCGCTGATCTACCTGATTGTTTTGAGTGTGCTGGCGATTGTTTTTGACTCTATAGAATCTGTGCACAATCAGTTTGGTCACTGGCTATTTCGTCTGGAGTGGATTTTTACCCTGATGTTCACGGTGGAATACCTGGTACGAATCTACTCTTCCCCCAAGCGCTTGAGCTATATATTTAGTTTTTACGGCCTGGTCGATCTGCTGGCAATACTGCCAACCTATCTGGCGATATTCCTGCCCGGTGCCAGCTATTGGTTGGTGCTGCGTCTGTTGCGGGTTCTGCGTGTGTTCCGAGTACTTAAGCTGGTGCGCTATCTGTCCGAGGCGAATATTTTACTGCGCTCTATGTACGCCTCGCGGCGCAAGATATTGGTATTTTTTACCGCGGTATTTATTCTCAGTGTGCTGTATGGCAGCCTGATGTTTTTTGTCGAGGGGCCGGAGAATGGCTTTACCAGTATTCCGCGCAGTATCTATTGGACTATTGTGACTATCACTACCGTTGGCTATGGGGATATTACGCCGCAGACTACTTTAGGTCAGGTGATAGCGACTCTGGCAATGTTGACCGGTTATTCAATTATCGCTATTCCCACGGGTATTTTTACCGCTGAAATCGCCCGTGAGATCAATGCCGAGAGCAGTCATAAGCGCTGCAATGTCTGCGAGCGCACCGGCCATCATCCGGATGCGGAGTACTGTTATCACTGCGGTGTGCTACTTCCAGAAGCAGATGTTTAATTGGTCTGTTAGTTGGTCTATTAGTTAGCCTGCCTGGACTCAGAGGTGATTCTGTAGCTCAACGCCTCTTGATAGTCTTCGGTGGCGACTGTCTCTCGACTCTCGAGATCGGCAATACTCCGAGCTACTCTTAATACTCTATAAAAGCCCCTGGTGGAGAGAGCGAAGCGATTGATGGCGTTGTCCATCAATGTCTGCTGCTCGCTATTCAGCGGGCAGATAGTTTTCAGTTCCAGGCTGCTCAGCTGATTGTTAATTTTTCCCTGTCTGTTTATTTGCCGTTCACGGGCGGCGCTGATGCGTTGCTGTATCTGCTGGTTGGATTCTCCTTTAACCTGGGTTCGCTGATTTAACAGTTCACGGTTTTCAATTTTGCTGACCTGAACCTGCAGGTCTATGCGGTCTAGTAGGGGGCCAGAAATTTTACTGCGATAGCGATTGATCTGGTCGGGGGTGCAGCTGCAGCGCTGACTACCAAGGAAGCCGCAGGGACAGGGATTCATGGCGGCAATCAATTGAAAGTTAGCCGGGTAGCGAGACTGGGCGGCAACTCGCGAGATCATAATCTCGCCAGACTCCATAGGTTCTCTTAATACTTCTAATACTCTGCGGGAAAATTCTGGCAGTTCATCGAGAAACAGTACACCTTGATGGGCCAGGGATATTTCTCCGGGGCTGGGTTTGCTGCCGCCTCCCACCAGCGCTGCCGCCGAGGCTGTGTGGTGAGGTGCGCGAAAGGGGCGCGACCAGATCTGCGGCCTCAAGCCTTTGCCGGCCACTGAATAGATAGCGGCAACCTCAAGGGCCTGCTGATTTGTTAGCGCTGGCAGGATACCGGGAAGGCGACTGGCGAGCATGGTTTTACCGGTTCCGGGTGGGCCATAAAACAGCAGGTTGTGGCCGCCGGTGGCGGAAATTTCCAGCGCTCGTTTGGCGTGGTGCTGGCCTATAACCTCATTGAGTTCGTTATCTAATGGATGGCCTAATTGATTGTCTAGCTTTTTATCTGGCTGTTGGGTTGTCGCTTGATTAACCCAGGGTTCTAGGGATTGCCGTTGATGAAAATGGGCTGAGATTTCCAGCAGGTGCTTGGCAGGTAGTATAGAGAGGTTATCGACCAGAGCTGCCTCAGAGGCATTATCACTGGCGATAATTAACTGTTTCCCATGACTGGCACAGGCCAGTGCCGCAGGCAGTACGGCATCTACAGGACGGATTTCGCCGGAGAGTGCCAGCTCGCCGATAAATTCATAGTCTTGCAGTTGATCTCGGGGCAGCTGATCGGAGGCGGCGAGGATGGCGATGGCTATAGCTATATCAAAGCGGCTGCCCTCTTTAGGCAGTTCGGCGGGGGCGAGGTTAACGGTGATTCGTCTGGCGGGAAATTCAAAATGGGCGTTGATAATGGCACTGCGAACACGGTCTTTACTCTCTTTAACCGCGGTCTCCGGCAGGCCGACCATATGAAAGCCGGGCAGGCCATTGGACAGATGGACTTCAATGGAAACCAGTGGGGCATTGATCCCCAGTTTGGCGCGTGTGTAGACCACGGCGAGTGACATAACATACCTCCCTGTATGTTTTATTCTTTTTGGCAGTATCAGTTGCCAGCAGATTTATTCTACTTGGCAGTCAATTGCTGGATGATTTCTTCGAGTTCGGCTATCTGTTGTTCAAGGTTGTCGAGTTTTTCGCGAGAGCGAGTCAGTACTGCTTGCTGGGTATCAAACTCTTCCCGGGTGACCAGATTCATCTTTTGCAGTGCGCTGGTTAGGGCTGAGCGCACCTGCATCTGCACTTCATCGCCGAGCGCCTGGGCACCTGGAACAAAGGCCTGGTTAAACTGCTTTATAAACTGGTTGATCATATTGTCCTGATTCAAGGGGCTATCTCCTGCCTACACGTTTTGCGATGGCAGGCAGTTTAACAAATTGCACTGTATTGCCCCAGAGTTTCGCGGTTTATGTGATTTGTACCTGTAGTTTGTCCATATTGGTGCGTTTTTCGAAATAACTTGGGGGGATTGCGCACTATTTTGGTTCCTGATGGCGCTTGGTGAGCGAAAGTCCCTTTGAATGCACTAAAAATAAAAGTTGGCACGGTATATGCATTTCCTATGGCGCAAGACAAGAAAAACAACAATTCATTTTTTTTAATTTAATGTATCTTGGGAGATCATTATGAAATTTGCTAAATCTGCTTTATTCGCTGCAACTATGTTGTCAGCTGTATCTGCATCTGCTGTTGAAGTATCCGGCAACGTTGCTATTGGTTCAGACTACTTTTTCCGTGGTGTTGATCAGTCTGGTGGTCCAGCTGTATCTGGTGGCTTTGATGCTAGCTTTGAAAACGGTGCTTATGCTGGCACTTGGGCTTCAAGTGTTGGTTTCGGTGCTGATGATGCCGGTAACCAGGGTGGTTTAGAGCTGGACTACTATGTTGGCTACGGCGGTTCTATCTCTGAGTCTGTTAGCTATGATCTGGGATATGTTTACTACGGCTACCCACAAAACGCTAGCTCAGAAGATTTTGAAGAATTTTACGGCAGTGTTTCTTACAGCGACGTTACTATTGGATTCGCTACTTCAAGCGATTGGTACAACTCAACTGGAGACTACACTTATTTCTACGCTGACTACGGCGTGGCACTGAGCGAAGACTTCAGCCTGGGTTTCCACTACGGAACTTCAAATGCTGATAATGCAGACAATGAATATGATGATTATTCAGTTTCATTGAGCACTGAAGCTGTAGGTCTTGGTTTTGATCTTAGTCTGATTACTACTGATAACGATGCATATGCAGATAATGAGCTCGTACTGACCATTTCTAAGTCTTTGTAATTTTGCATTAAAAGTTAGACATCTACAAAACGGGTGGCTTCGGCCACCCAACCCCTTTAGGAGAAAGAATATGAAACTGATAACAGCAATTGTTAAGCCTTTCAAACTTGATGAAGTTCGAGAAGCTTTAGGAGACCTCGGCGTAGCCGGTGTGACAGTAACAGAGGTTAAAGGATTTGGCCGACAGAAAGGGCACACAGAGTTATACCGTGGTGCTGAATATGTGGTTGATTTCCTCCCTAAAGTAAAGCTGGAAATCGCCCTTGCAGACGAGATGGTAGATAGCGCTGTAGAAGCAATTACCAATGCTGCACAAACTGGAAAAATCGGCGACGGCAAGATTTTTATCTCAACACTTGAAGATGTTATTCGTATTCGCACCGGTGAGACCGGCGCTGAAGCTGTATAACAGGAGAACAAACAATGAATTCCGATATAATTGAAGTCAAATACGCACTGGACACATTCTATTTCTTGATGTCTGGTGTACTGGTAATGTGGATGGCAGCTGGTTTCTCAATGCTTGAAGCTGGTCTGGTTCGCTCTAAGAACACCACAGAAATTCTTACTAAAAACGTTGCCCTGTTTGCAGTCTCTTGCTGCATGTACATGGTGATGGGTTATGCCATTATGTACGGCGGCAGTGAAGGCGGTATCTTGCCTGATCAATGGTTCGGTAACATTATTGGCAATGCTACTACTGAAGAAGTACTGGCTAGCGGTGGTGATACTTACTACTCAGGCGCATCTGACTTCTTCTTCCAGGTTGTATTTGTTGCTACTGCAATGTCTATTGTTTCCGGTGCTGTTGCTGAGCGTATGAAGCTTTGGTCTTTCCTCGCATTCGCCATCGTTATGACTGGCTTCATCTACCCAGTACAGGGTATGTGGAAGTGGGGCGGCGGTTTCCTTGACGCAGCTGGTTTCCAAGACTTCGCAGGTTCTGGTGTTGTTCACCTCTGTGGTGCTACTGCTGCACTGGCTGGTGTACTGCTGCTTGGCGCTCGTAAAGGTAAGTACGGTGCTGACGGTAAAGTTAATGCGATTCCAGGTGCCAATATGCCTCTCGCGGCAATCGGTATGTTCATCCTGTGGATGGGCTGGTTCGGATTCAACGGCGGTTCTGAGTTGATGGTATCTAACATCGCTGAAGCAAACGCTGTATCTGACGTATTTGTTAACACTAACGCTGCTGCTTGTGGTGGCCTGATCGCTGCTCTGGTTCTGGCTCAACTGCTGTTCGGCAAGGCCGATCTGACTATGGCAGTTAACGGTGCTCTGGCAGGTCTGGTTGCTATTACTGCAGAACCTCTAAACTGGACTGGCGGTGCAGCAACTCTGGTTGGTGCTATCGGTGGTGTGATTGTTGTTCTCTCTGTCACTCTGATGGACAAGATCAAGATTGATGACCCTGTTGGCGCAATCTCTGTTCACGGTGTTGTAGGTATCTGGGGTCTGCTCGCAGTATGTTTCTCGGGCAACGACAGTGCCACACTGGTTGGTCAGTTGACTGGTATCGCAGTTATCTTTGCTTGGACTTTTGTAACAAGCTTTATCGTTTGGTACATCCTCAAGATGGTTATCGGTATTCGTGTTAGCGAAGAAGCTGAATTCGAAGGCGTTGACGTCCTTGAATGTGGTATCGAAGCTTACCCTGAGTTTACCAACAACTAGTAGTCTCCTTTCGTTACATCCTTCCGGGGCCCCTTTTAGGGTGCCCCGGTTTTTTTTGCCTGCCATTTTTCGCTGTAAAAGTCAGCGTGGGTTGCTGGAGAACTTGATGGAGAACTTTAAAACGTCAATACTCTTAGTCAGAGATGCAATTTATTGATTAAACAGGTATCTTTGCAGAAACAATTCTAATAAAAGGAGATTGGTAGCAATGAAATTAATTACAGCGATTATTAAGCCATTTAAACTCGACGATGTTCGTGAAGCGCTTGCAGATGTAGGTGTTCAGGGAATCACCGTGACAGAGGTTAAAGGCTTTGGTCGACAGAAGGGGCACACGGAGCTATATCGCGGCGCAGAATATGTTGTCGATTTCCTACCGAAGATAAAACTTGAAATCGCCATTGGCCAGGAAATGGTCGATAGCGTTGTTGAAGCAATTGCCAAAGCAGCGGCTACCGGCAAGATTGGTGATGGCAAAATCTTTATCTCTTCACTGGATGAAGTTATCCGTATTCGCACTGGCGAAACCGGCGAACAGGCTGTTTAGTAGTAACTTTTAAAGTTATTAATAAAAAGCATTGATAGATCTAGGGGCAATGGAGTGCCCTTTTTTAAAGAAATTTTAGGTACTGAAAATTTTAAGCGTTGAGTTATAAGCTGTTGGGAACCCCTGGCAGAATACAGACTCAAACAATCGACTCAGCATATTCAATAGACTCACATATTATTTAGGAAGGCATCTTGGCTTATTCAATCGTTCGATCAATCCTTGTCTTGGCAATCAGTTGCGCTTCTCTGGCAACCACTGCCGTCTCAGCCGCTGAAAAAACAGCTGTAGAAACTGCCCCTACTATTATTGAGCGAAAGCTTTCAGCGGTAAGACCTGACCTTGCCTTTAAGGTATTGGGTCAATCTTCAATACCCGATATCTATGAAGTACAGGTCGACGGTGGCCCACTGCTATTTGTCACCAGTGATGGCAGCCATTTTATCGATGGCAATCTCTACAAGATTACTCCGACTCAGTTTATCGATCTTAAAGATCTGCGTTTAACTGAGATGCGTCGCCAGATATTTGCCCAGCTCAGCACTGATGAGATGATCGTGTTTAAGCCTACGGGTAAGCCTAAAGCGATCATGAACGTGTTTACTGATATCGACTGCGGCTACTGCCGAAAACTGCACAAAGAAGTACCTATGTTAAATGCCTTGGGTGTGGAAGTTCGCTATCTGGCCTTCCCCCGCGCCGGGCTGGAGTCCGAGTCCTATTTAAAAATAGCCACCGCCTGGTGTGCTGATGATCCCAATCAGGCTCTGACCAACTTTAAGAATGGCAGAGATAGCAGTATCTCAATCTGCGATGATAATCCTGTTGCAGATCACTTTAAGTTGGGTAGTTCCATAGGCGTAACCGGAACCCCGGCAACCGTTTTGATGGATGGCACTCTGCATCCCGGTTACCGAAGCGCCGTAGATTTTGCCCAACTCCTTGGGATAGAAATTCAATCTAACTGATTTAGTCACCTTCTAAGGTTATAATACCGCAGCATTAAGGCCTCTTACCGCTCCTTTGATTGACAGGAGAGGGTCAGGCATTTAATGTTGCGCGTCATTTTATTCACACATATTTAAGTTGGGGAAAGACCTTGAGATTGGTACAAGTTGGCATTTGCGGGTTGGGCACAGTTGGCTCTGGAACTATCAATCTTCTGCAGCGAAATGCAGCGTTAATTAATCCGCGCTCAAACTGCGAAATTGTTATCTCAGAGGTTGGCGCCCGTCGCGATAATCCCAATTGCGACACATCATCCTTAAATGTCTCGCGCGATATTTTTGATGTGGCAAAAAATCCCGATATAGATATTGTTGTTGAGTTGATTGGTGGCACTACAGTTGCCCGCGATCTGGTGATGACTGCACTGGAAAATGGCAAGCATGTAGTTACAGCCAACAAGGCACTGATCGCCGAGCACGGTATGGAGATTTTTGCCTATGCCGAGTCACGCAACCTGATCGTTGCTTATGAAGCGGCTGTGGCCGGCGGCATCCCTATTATTAAGGGCCTGCGTGAAGGTCTGGCCGGCAATCGGGTTAACTGGATTGCCGGTATTATTAATGGCACCACCAATTTTATTCTTACCGAGATGGACAGCAAAGGTCGTGATTTTTCCGATGTGCTGGTTGAAGCTCAGGAGAAAGGCTACGCAGAAGCAGACCCAACCTTTGACGTTGAGGGAATCGATGCGGCGCACAAATTAGTTATTCTTGCGTCACTGGCTTTTGCCATGCCGCTGGATACCAAGCAGATATTTACCGATGGTATTACCCAACTGCAGCCTCAGGATGTTTCCTATGCTCGCGAGCTGGGTTATGCAGTTAAGCATCTGGGTATTGCACGTCAGACAGAACAGGGTGTTGAGATTCGTGTGCACCCAACGCTGGTTCCTAAAGGCTGCCTGATCGCCGGTGTTGATGATGTATTAAACGCGGTCATGGTCAATGCCGATGCCGTGGGAACAACGCTTTTCTCCGGCCCAGGTGCAGGTGCAGAACCCACTGCGTCCTCAGTGGTTGCAGATATTATCGATGTGGCTCGCACTATGGATAGCAGTCCGGACAGCTGGGTTCCAGCGCTGGGTGTTAAGGCTGATGCCCTTGAAGCGCGCCATATTCTCGATATTCAAGATATCGAAACCAGCTTTTATATGCGTTTTTCTGCCCTGGATAAGCCCGGTGTACTATCTAATATCACCAAGATTATGGCCGATGCTGGTATCAGCATTGAAGCGATTGTCCAGAAAGAGCAGCCGGCAACTGAAGAGTATGTCGATGTGATTATCCTGACCAATGTCACCTATGAGAAATCACTGGATGCAGCGGTTGAAAATATTGAGCAACTTGAAACAGTGCGCGGCAATGTCAGCTTTATCCGCGTCGAACATTTGGATCAGTAAATGAAATATATCAGCACCAGAGGCGGCGGCGAGCCACAAAATTTTGAAGATGTTGTACTGACGGGTTTAGCACCGGACGGTGGACTCTATGTGCCCGAGGAACTGCCGAAATTCAGCCCTGAAGAGATTGCTTCATGGGCCGGACTTTCCTATCAGGATCTTGCTCTAAAAATTATTTCTCCCTTTGTGGATGGTGCCATCCCCGAGGCTGATCTCAAGCAGTTAATCGACAAGTCCTATTCGACCTTCCGTCACGGTGGTATTGCGCCACTGATCCAGACCGGTCACAACGAATGGATTATGGAGCTGTTTCATGGCCCAACTCTGGCGTTTAAAGATTTTGCCCTGCAGTTCTTGGGTAACCTGCTCGACTATATTTTAGCGAAGCGCAACCAGAAAGTAGTCATTATGGGTGCCACCTCTGGTGATACTGGGTCTGCGGCTATTGAAGGCTGCCGTCGCTGCGAGAATATCGATATCTTTATTCTCCATCCCCACAACCGTGTTTCCGAAGTTCAGCGTCGTCAGATGACCACAGTTGCCGGCGATAATATTCACAATATTGCTATGCACGGTAACTTTGATGACTGTCAGAATATGGTTAAAGCGAGTTTTGCCGATCAGTCGTTCCTGCCGGAAGGTCGTCAGCTAGCCGCGGTTAACTCGATTAACTGGGCGCGAATTATGGCTCAGATCGTCTATTATTTTTGGGCATCCCTGTCATTGGGCGGCCCCCAGCGCAAAGTTTCTTTCTCTGTGCCGACCGGTAACTTCGGCGATATTTTTGCCGGTTATCTGGCTCATAAGATGGGTCTGCCTATCGAACAGCTGGTTATTGCCACCAACCAGAACGATATTTTGCACCGCTGCATTAGCGACAATGATCACAGTACTCGTCCCCTCGAGCAGAGCCTGGCGCCGAGTATGGATATTATGATTTCCAGTAACTTTGAGCGTCTGCTGTTTGATCTTTACGATCGTGATGGCGCAGCTATTGCAGAGTTAATGAAAGATGCCAAAGCAGGGCATATGCAGTTGACTGACTCCGCGCTGGTTGAAGTGCGCAAGTTATTCTCCAGCTATCGCTGCGACAATGACGGCATGCTCGAGATGATCAGCTCAGTCTACAAAGAGAGCGATTACCTGATGGATCCCCATACTGCTATTGGCCTTGATGCCGCGCGTCACTGTCGTGCCAACCTTGAAACGCCAATGGTAACTCTGGCCACTGCACATCCAGCCAAGTTCCCGGATGCGGTCAGGGAAGCGGGCTATCCCACTGATCCTGAATTGCCGACCCATATGGCCGATCTGTTTGATCGCGATGAGCGTTTCAGCGTATTGGATAATGATCAGGATGCAGTGCAGCAGTTTATTGCGGATCATATTTCAGCTTAAAATGTCATCCCGACAGAGCGTTAGCGACGAGGGATCTCCTGCCGGTTCCAGAGATCTCTCACTTTCGTTCGAGATGACAGCCCTTCACTGTTAACCAAAACTCCCAAATATGGTTGACAGTGACTCCCGCCGCCCTATCATAGCCCCATCTGAATAAAATACCGCCCGCAAAGAGCGCGGCAGGAGCATGATAATGGCAGCCCAGGAACAAAATATAACCCGTCACGACTGGACCCGCGAAGAAGTACTCGCGATGTTCAATCAGCCCTTTAATGACCTACTGTTTGACGCGCAGGTTATGCATCGTCGTCACTTTAATCCCAATAGCGTGCAACTCAGCACATTGCTGTCGATTAAAACCGGCGCCTGCCCGGAAGACTGCAAATACTGCCCGCAGAGCGCAAGGTACGACACTGGCCTGGAAAAAGAAAAACTGCTGGAAATCGAAACGGTTATCGAAGCCGCCAAGGTGGCCAAAGCCAGTGGCTCAAGCCGCTTCTGTATGGGTGCCGCATGGCGCTCACCCCACGATCGTGATATTCCCGCCGTCGCCCATATGATTCGCGAAGTTAAGGCACTGGGTCTTGAGACCTGTATGACTCTGGGTATGCTCAGCGAAGAACAGTCTGGAAAACTCGCCGATGCCGGCCTCGACTATTACAACCACAACCTGGATACCTCGAAAGAGTTTTACGGTGAAGTAATCACCACCAGAACCTACCAGGACCGTCTAAATACTCTCGCCAATGTTCGCAACTCAGGCATGAAAGTCTGTGCTGGTGGTATTGTCGGTATGGGTGAAGAGCAAAAAGATCGCGCCGGTCTGTTAATGGAGCTGGCCAACTTGCCTCATCATCCTGAATCAGTGCCGATCAATATGCTGGTAAAAGTGGCTGGAACACCGATGGCCGCTGAGGAAGACCTCGATCCCTTTGAATTTATCCGCACCATCGCCGTGGCGCGATTGATGATGCCAAAATCCTACGTTCGACTGTCAGCTGGTCGTGAAGAGATGAATGAACAGATGCAGGCGATGGCCTTTATGGCCGGTGCCAACTCGATTTTCTACTGCGATAAGCTGCTCACCACGCCAAACCCCAAGGCCAATAGCGATATGCAGCTTTTTGAGCGACTGGGTATCAAGCCTGAAGAGTATCAGGTGGACAAAGATAGTCAGGAGCAGGAAGCTGATCTGCATCGGTCGATCGCTGAAGCGAAAACCGATGCACAATTTTATCGAGCCAGCTAAGTAGTTCGATGAAGTCTATGGACGCAGAGCTACAGGCACAGTTGGATCAACGACGTGCCGAGCATCTCTATCGGACGCGGCTCAATGTCGCCTCCGGCTGCTCATCAACCCTCGAGGTCGATGGCGCAACGCTGGTTAATTTCTGCAGCAATGACTATCTGGGTCTGGCTGCGCATCCGGATGTTAATAGCGCGTTAAAAAAAGCTGTCGACCACTATGGTACCGGCAGCGGAGCCTCCCATTTAATCAGTGGCCACTCGAGCGCACATCATCAGCTTGAAGAGCAGCTGGCAGAGTTTACCGGACGACCGCGAGCACTGTTATATTCCACGGGCTATATGGCCAATATGGGCACGATTAATGCGCTGGTGGGTCGTCACGACCTGGTCTTGCAAGACCAGTTAAATCACGCCTCACTACTGGATGGTGGGCATCTGTCCCGAGCCACCTCCCAGCGTTATAAACACGCTGATCTCGATAACCTGCAACAGCGCCTTGAACAATCCACGGCGGCCCGCAAGCTGATTGTTACCGACGGTGTCTTTAGTATGGATGGCGATCTGGCACCGCTAAAAGAACTCAGTGCTATGGCCGCCAAACATAATGGCTGGTTGATGGTCGATGATGCCCATGGTTTTGGCGTACTCGGTGAGCAGGGTGGTGGTCTGGTTGAAGAATTAAACCTTAGCCATCAACAGGTGCCTGTCTTGGTTGGTACTCTGGGTAAAAGCTTTGGTACCTTTGGTGCATTTGTCGCCGGCAGCGAGGCTTTAATTGAAAGCCTGATTCAATTTTCCCGCAGCTATATTTACACCACGGCGATGCCGCCAGCGATTGCTGCGGCCACTTTAACCAGTCTAAAAATTCTGCGTGAAGAAACTTGGCGACGGGAAAAATTGGCTAGTCTGATCGCCCAGTTTCGTCGCGGTGCTGAGCAGATTGGTCTGCAGCTAATGAATTCCTCGACGCCGATTCAACCGGTGGTGGTCAATGATGATCAAAAGGTGATGCAGATCAGTGCGGTGCTGCGCGATCAGGGCTTTTTGGTTGGCGCTATACGTCCACCCACGGTTCCTGTGGGCAGTGGCCGTCTGCGGATTACCTTCTCTGCCGACCATAGCGAAGAGCAGGTGGATCAGTTATTGGCGGCGTTGGACGGTTGTGGACTAAATAGTTCGGACGTTGGACGATGAATGCATCGGCCACTATCAATCCCCAAGCCGGGTTAACCGCCTACCCCTGTTCTGGCGTACGCCTCTACACACAGCCAATTGTGCTGCTCCATGGCTGGGGTATCGATAGTCAGATATGGCAGTCACTACCTGAGCAACTTAGCGAATTTGCCGATGTGCTAACCCTGGATTTACCCGGTTTTGCCCAGTCACCAAGCCTAAATGATTATTCACAGACAGCGGTTATCAATTGGCTGGCCGAGATATTACCCGAGCGCTGTTATCTGCTCGGTCTCTCTCTGGGTGGCATGCTGGGCTGTGCCTTTGCGGCAGAGTATCCAGCCAGAGTTGCAGGGCTAATTACCATTTCCAGCAATCTTAATTTTGTCGCCAGTAGCAGTTTCTCTACGGCGATGCCCGTCGAGCAATATCAGGGTTTTGCGGCTGCCTGGGAAGAGAGCAATAGCGACTGTCTAAAACGTTTTTGCGGCCTGCAGACCCAGGGTGATAGCCAACAGCGACAGCTGATTCGGCAACTGCGATCTATGGGCGGTGATCTGGACTCAGAGAGTGGCGCGGCCCTGCTAAAGCTTCTGGGCGAGATAGATAATCAGTCTGCTATTGCAGAATTAAATTGCCCAACACTGGCAATTTTTGGTCAGCAGGATGCGCTGGTACCTGTTGCCTGCACAGAGCAATTTGCCCAACTCAACCCTCGAGTTGAGATTGCTGTTGTCGAGGATGCCGGGCATCTGCCAAATTTAAGCAGTGGCGAGAAAACTCTGGATTTAATCAGCACTTTTTTGCAGCAACAAAATTACAAACTGGATAAGGCTAAAGTAGCTGAATCCTTTGGGCGAGCCGCCCAGCGTTACGATAGTGCAGCGCTTTTGCAGCACAGCGTTGGCGAGAAACTTTTAGCCGATATAAATCCAGATGATTCTATTAAAACAGTAATCGATTTGGGCTGTGGCACCGGCTACCATTGCCCACAGTTGCAGAAGAATTACCCCGATGCAGAGGTTACCGGGGTTGATATTTCATCAGAGATGCTCGCCTATGCCGCTAGCCAGTATCCCCAGGGAAACTGGCTCTGTGCCGATGCAGAGGATCTTCCTTTTGAAGACAACTCTCAGTCACTGATATTTTCCAATTTCGCTCTGCAGTGGTGTGAAAATCTCGATCAATTAGCTGGCCAGCTCTATCGGGTGTTAAGGCCCCAGGGCCAACTCTGTTTTGCCGTGCCAGGGCCAGAAACCCTAAATGAATTGCGCAGTGCCTGGCAGCAGGTCGATGGCCGGGTACATGTTAATCGCTTTAACAGTTTGCTGGATTGGCAGAATGCACTGCACAGTGCTGGTTTTACTGATGTTGAATTGCACAGCGAAACTATGATTCAGCAACATCTGTCAGTTCGCGAACTGTTGATGGAATTAAAAGATGTCGGTGCGCACAATAATAATGCCGGCAAACAGAGCACCATGACCGGCAAGCGACATTTAAAAGCGCTGTATGCAGCCTATGAGGGTTATCGACAGGCAGATGGAACCTTTCCTGCCACCTGGGAAATTATTAGCGGCACGGCTTTTAAATAAAGCTCGTGAATAAAAGCCCGTAAATAAATAGAGAAAAATTATGCCAAAAAAATGGTTGTTTATTACCGGAACAGATACAGATATTGGCAAGACAGTGATTGCCACAGGCTTTCTTGCCGCCGCTAATCAGGCCGGTCTGCGCACCGCAGCGATCAAGCCGATTGCCGCAGGCTGTGAATTGACCGAGCAGGGCATGACTAATACAGATGCACTGCAACTGCAGGCCGCCGCCAGTCATCAGCTCTCCTATCAACAGATTAATCCGGTTGCCCTTGAACCGGCCATTGCGCCACATATTGCCGCTAACGAAGCAGGCAAGCGTTTATCCGCAGCACGACTGACCGGATTTTGTCGCGGCCTGTCGCTACTGCCCGTGGATCTGGTGGTGCTGGAAGGCGCCGGCGGTTGGCGTGTGCCAATTAATGAGCGAGAAACCCTTGCCGATGTGGCCCGCGAACTCAATTGCGCCGTAGTAATAGTGGTGGGTATGCGTCTGGGTTGTCTCAACCATACGTTGTTGACTATCGAAGCCATCCGCCGCGACGGTTTGAAAATCGCCGGCTGGGTGGCGAATATTATCGATCCGGATATGCCACGCCTCGATGAAAATATTGATACACTAAAACAGCGTATTGCCGAACCCTGCTTGGGAACTGTGCCTAAACTTAAAGATATATCGCCGCAACAGGTCGCCGAGTATCTAACGGTTCCCGAGTTATAAAACCAGTTGAGTAGAGAAGAAAAATGACTGAAGAAAATAAATTATCCGAAGAAGATCAGGCGCGCGTAAGCTCTGTGATCAACAGTGGCTATAACCGTACAGAACGAAAGCCTTTCCGCCCCCTAAGACTACTCGCCGTGCTCTGGGTTGTAGTGGCGATTCTCGGTGGCGTTAGCTGGCTGATCGGAAAAAATTCAGGGTTTATCTAATAATATAGAGATATTCTATGCCGTTTCCACGCCCGACAATGATTGCCTGCAATGGCATTGAGCTTGAAGTTTTTCAGGCCGGGCAGGGTGGTATTCCGCTGGTACTCTGTCATGGCTGGCCGGAGCTGGCCTACAGTTGGCGCTACCAGATAAAACCTTTAGTGAACGCCGGCTATCACTGCATTATTCCCAATCAGCGTGGCTATGGTCGTTCCAGCAAGCCTGACCATGCAGAAGCCTATGATATTTTCCACCTGACCAATGATCAGAATGGACTTCTCGATGCGTTGGGTATAGAAAAAGCCATCTATGTGGGTCACGATTGGGGCGCGATTATGCTCTGGCAGCATGCGCTGCTAAATCCCCAGCGGGTGATTGCCCTGGCCAATCTCTCCGTACCCTTTAGAGGTCGAGAGCCAACCGAGCCGGTGGCGTTTTGGGAGAAGATGCTCGGGCCAGATTTCTATCTGGTGCACTTTAACCGTCAGCCAAATGTGGCAGCGCGCTCTTTCGAAAGTAATCCCCAGCGCACATTGCGCAATCTCTACCGAACCAAGCATTGGCTTGATAGCGAGAATCGACCAGCTGATGGTTTTAATATTATTCATGCCGCGGAAATTGATTATAAGCGTGGCGAGCTGATCCTCAGCGAAGAGGATTTAAAAGTCTTTGTCGATGCCTTCACCGAAGGTGGTTTTGTCGCCCCCTGTAACTGGTATCGCAACTTTACCCGCAACTGGGAGCTCACTGCCGATGTGGAACAGAAGATTACCCAGCCAACACTGATGATTTACGGCGACTACGATATGGTGCCGCAGGTTGATATGAGCGATAAGGTGGCTGACCTTGAGATACACTCCTTGCCCTGTGGTCACTGGATTCAGCAGGAAGAGCCTGAGGAGACAAATAAAATTTTACTCGAATGGTTAGAGCGTAAGGCAAGCCCCTTATGTTAATTCAGGCGCGTTCCTATAACGCAGATATCGGCGATTTCGATGATCAGTTAGATCCCCTTTTAAAACGTATTTATCAGGCCCGCGGTATCAGCGATAGCGCGGCTCTCGAACGCAGACTCGCCTGCCTGCCAGCGCCTGCTGCTATGCAGGGTATTCCCGCAGCCGTAGACATATTAGTTAAAGCATTAAATCAGCAGCAGCGAATTTTAATTGTCGGCGACTTTGATGCCGACGGTGCAACCAGCTCGGCGCTAATGGTCTTGGCGCTAACGGCGATGGGCTGCCAGCAGGTCGACTTTTTAGTCCCCAATCGTTTTGACTATGGCTATGGCCTGACTCCGGAAATTGTCGATCTGGCCCTTGAGAAAACGCCGGATCTAATTATTACCGTCGACAATGGCATCTCCAGTATTGAGGGTGTTGCCCATGCTAATAAGCTGGGTATACAAGTGATAGTGACCGACCACCACCTGCCCGGCGCTAGTCTTCCCGATGCTGCGGCTATTGTTAACCCCAATCAACCGGGCTGTGATTTCCCGACCAAAAACCTCGCCGGTGTCGGTGTGGCTTTTTATCTACTCAGCGCACTGCGCGCCAAATTGCGCACCCAGGATTGGTTTACCCAACAACAGCTTGCCGAACCGAATATGGCAACCTGGCTGGATCTGGTTGCTCTAGGTACAGTCGCCGATGTAGTACCTCTGGATCAGGTAAACCGTGCGCTGGTTTATCAGGGATTAATGCGTATTCGCGCCGGTCAGTGCCGCCCCGGTATTCAGGCGTTGCTAACGATTGCCGGTAAATCACCGCAGCGGCTGGTGGCGACAGATCTGGGTTTTGCTATTGGCCCACGGCTAAATGCTGCCGGTCGTCTGGATGATATTTCCCTGGGTATCCAATGCCTGCTCACCAATGATCCCCAACAGGCCATGTACAGCGCACAACAGTTAGATGAGCTCAATCAGGATCGCAAGTTAATTGAGCAGGGCATGCAGCGCGAGGCGCTGGCGATAGTTGAGGAAATACCGCTCTCTCTCGAGGGTGAGGTTCCAGTGGCACTCTGTCTGTTCCAGCCGGAATGGCATCAGGGTGTGGTGGGCTTATTGGCCTCGCGGATTAAAGAAAAATATAACCGCCCGGTGGTTGCCTTTGCGCGGGGTGATGGCAGTCAGCTTAAGGGTTCATCGCGGTCGATTCCCGGTCTGCATATTCGCGATGCGCTAGATGCAGTGGCAACTCAATCTCCAGGCCTGATCAGCAAATTTGGCGGTCATGCCATGGCGGCAGGGCTAAGTCTCGATGAAGATAAACTGGCCGAATTTGAAAAGGCTTTCCAGCAGCAGGTGGGAAAAAGTCTAGGTGCTGATGATCTGCTGGCGCGTATGGTTACCGATGGCGAACTGGAATCTGCTCAGCTATCTATGGATACCGCACAGCTACTACGCGACGGAGGCCCCTGGGGTCAGCAGTTCCCGGAGCCCTGTTTTGAGGGCTTGTTCCAAATTAAACAACAGCGTATTGTCGGTGAAAAGCATTTAAAGCTGGTTCTGGCTCACGAGTCTGAACCCAATCGTGGTATTGATGCTATCTGCTTTAATGTCGATATTGACCAGTGGCCCAATCATCGCGCAGAGACTGTACGCTGTGTCTATCGTCTGGATATCAATGAGTACCGTGGCCTGGAAAAACTGCAATTATTAATCCAGTTTATTGAAGCCACAAATTAAAAAAATAATAAAAACAGACTTCAAAAGGATATCCCGTGAGCATTAAAACTGATCTTCGTGCTGATTTTATTCTTCTGCTAACGGCCTTTATCTGGGGCCTGGCATTTGTCTTTCAACGCAGTGGTATGGACCATATTGGTCCGATAACTTTTACCCTTGGACGTTTTCTTATTGGCGCCCTGGCGATTCTGCCGCTCTGGTACCTGATGGAAAAACCTAAGCGGATTTTTGAATTTTCCGAGATTAATAAAAAGGCCAGCTTGCTGGGTCTGGTCCTGACTGCAGGTATGTTATGCCAACAGGCCGGGTTAATTTACACCACGGCGGGCCGAGCCGGATTTTTAACCGGTGTGTATATTATTTTTGTGCCGCTTATCGGGCTGTTCTTTCGCAATAAAACTCAGTGGCCAACTTGGTTGGGAATACTGATGGCTCTGGTGGGTCTGTACTTTATGGCTCAGGTAGATAACAGTGAGTTTTTTACCGGCGATATTTTAATTTTGGCTGGCTCGGTGCTGTTTGCCGTGCATGTGATTTTTACCGGCCGACTGGCGCACCAGACATCACCTTTTCAGTTAATTTTTATTCAGTTTACGGTTGCGGCAATTATCAGTGCCTTACTGGTGCCGATTTTTGAAAGCTGGGATTGGCAGGGAATTAAAGATGCAGGCGTTGCACTGCTGTATGTCGGTGTGCTCTCCTCCGGCGTGGCCTTTTGCCTGCAGGTGGTTGGCCAGCGCACCGCACCGGCGTCTCATGCAGCGATTATTCTCAGCTTCGAGGCGGTGTTTGCGGCTATCTGTGGCTGGTGGTTGCTCGGCGAAGTGCTGAGTGATTCGGAACTGCTTGGTTGCGGGCTGATATTTGCCGGCGGAATTGTTTCACAGCTTAAAGTGCTGCTTAAACAAGCTCCGGGGGAGCCAATTCAGCATCCCCATGGCGTAAATTAAAACTTTCTGTGGTCATACTGCACAGAGCTTTTTAATAAGTGCAATTTAATCATTGGATGAATTATGCATAGACGACAGTGGGTAAAAAATATTTTGTTGGCTACGGTTGGTACCTTGGCTGCAACCAGACTTTGGGCGTTAGAAAAGATTGAGCGTCTCGACAGCGAGTGGAAGCGTTTACTGACCCCAGAGCAGTATTATATTTTACGTGATGAGGGTACTGAGCCGGCGGGCAGTAGCCCATTGAATAAGGAGTATCGAAAGGGGGAGTATCGCTGTGCCGGTTGCGATCTTCCGCTGTTTACCTCGGCAATGAAATACGAGAGCGGCACTGGCTGGCCTTCATTTTTCGATAAGATCGAAGGCCATCTGCAGACTAAAAGGGATTTTAAATTGATCTGGCCGCGTACCGAATATCACTGCGCCCGCTGCGGCGGTCATCAGGGCCATGTATTTGATGATGGCCCCAAACCTACAGGGCTGCGCTGGTGTAACAATGGTCTGGCGCTGCGTTTTGTCCCTGCGGCTGTAGATCAGTCCTAAGGGTTTTATTTCAATATTTTCCTAACTTCAGTCAACACGGCCTGTTTAATAATTGGCTGCGCCAGTTCGGTGGGGTGTATGCCATCCTGCTGAATCATTCCTGCAGTTAAAACAAGCTCTTCAAACTGGAAAGGCACCAGGGGAATACCCTGTTCCTCCGCCAGAGTTGGAAACAGTCGCGCAAAGGTGTCTGTATAACGCTTGCCATAGTTGGGCGGTAGGCGCATAGCAAAGAGAAGTGGCTGGGCATTCTGCGCACGACAGAGGTCGATCATGGTCTGCAGATTGGCTTTGGTTTTTGCCAGTGGGTGGCCGCGCAGACCATCGTTGCCGCCGAGCTCGAGCAGCACATAGGTGGGTTTAAATTTCTTGAGTAACAGTGGCAGGCGAGCCAGCCCATTACCGGTGGTGTCACCGCTGATGCTGGCATTGATAATTTTAAGTTTTGGCTCTAAATCCGCGCGCAATAGATTTACCCAGCCATTGTTAGGGTTGATGCCGTAACCGGCACTCAGGCTATCGCCCACAATCAACAGTGTCGATGCATAGCTGTTGCCAACCAGTAGAAGCATTATTATCAGCAGTTTTGGGAAGCGCATAAATTAGCAGCTCTTAAATTAGTTCGACAATTAATTGAGTGGATACAATTGCATTTATAATACGTACTTTAGTTAACAGTGTATTTTATAAAGCCAGCAAATAGGGACAGCAACGGAATTTTTTTATGATTGAAGTTAACAATATCAGCAAACAGGTGGTTACCTCGGAGGGTACGCTGAATATTCTCCAGCAGATCAACCTCTCAGTCGCCAAGGGCGAGTCTCTGGCGATTATTGGTCCCTCGGGATCGGGAAAGTCGACGTTGCTGGGGATTCTGGCGGGTCTGGATATGCCCAGCTCCGGCACTGTTTCCATTGATGGCGAGGATATCACCGCCATGGATGAAGAGGGCCGCGCTGCGGTTCGCGCTGGCCATGTGGGCTTTGTCTTTCAATCATTTCATCTGCTGCCGGGCTTAACCGCATTGGAAAATGTTGCGCTGCCCCTGGAGTTGCAGGGGATTGATAATGCCCTGCAAACCGCCGGGCAGTATCTTCAGCGTGTTGGTCTGGGTGAGCGAGTGACCCATTATCCGCGCCAACTTTCCGGCGGTGAACAGCAGCGGGTTGCCCTGGCTCGCGCCTTTGCCTGTCGACCGGCAATCCTGTTTGCCGATGAACCCACCGGCAATCTGGATACCGGCACCGGTGAAAAAATTAATGATCTGCTCTTTGAACTAAATGCGGAAGAGGGCACGACATTGATATTGGTTACCCATGAAAAGACTCTTGCCGCGCGCTGTGGTCGCAGGTTGGAATTGCAGGCCGGCCGTCAGGTAGAGCAGCTGGCGGAGAGGGCTTGATGCTGGCATTAAAAATGTTGCTGCGCAGTTGGCGCGGCGGGCAGCTGGGACTGATTTTTTCATCACTGGTTTTAGCCGTCGCGGTTGTTACCTCGGTTGCTCTATTGGCCGAGCGTGTCGAGAAGGCATTAGTCAAAGAGTCCAGTTCCTTTCTAGCCGCCGATCTGGTGGTTTCCAGCTCTGTAGCCATTGACCCTGAGTGGTTAGAGCGCGCTCAGAAGATGGGTGTAAGAACAGCACAGAAAGCCTCCTTCGGCTCAATGACGTTTGCTGGTGATGAGATGCACTTGGCTTCGATCAAAGCCGTAGAGAGCAGCTATCCACTGCGTGGAACGGTAAAGCGCTCCAGCGTTCCCTTTGCTACCGACGAGTTGGATATTGAGAGTATTGAGTCGGGGCCACAACCCGGTGAGCTCTGGGTCGATTCGCGATTGTTGCCGCTACTGAATATTGAACTTGGCGATACCATTGATGTTGGCGATGGCAGCTTTAACGTCAGCCATATCCTGATTGAAGAGCCGGACAGTGGCAGTTCATTTTCCGCCTTTGGTGCGCGGATCCTAATGAACTGGAGCGACCTGCCAGCCTCTGGGGTTATTCAGCCCGGCAGCCGGGTTAGCTATAGATTTTTAATTGCCTCCAGCGAGGGGCAGGAAGATAACTTTGATGCCTATGTGGACTGGCTAAAACAGCAGCTGGATGTCCACGATCGACTGATTACGCCGGATGAGGCTCAGGCCAGTATTGCCAGCACTATGGATAAGGGTCGGCGTTTTTTGCTGTTGGCGGGAAGTATTGGTGTGGTGCTGGCGGGTATAGCACTGGCGCTAGCCAGCCATCATTTTGCCACTGGGCAGTTGCTGCAGGTGGCGTTGTTTAAAAGTTGGGGGATCTCTGCCAATAGAGTACGCCAACTTTATTTTCAGCAGATTATATTGCTGGGAATAGCGGGCTCAGTCGTTGGCTTATTGATCGGCTGGGGTTTTCACCAGCTGTTAATTTCAGTGGTTCGCGACTGGTTGCCGATCACATTGCCGGCGGCGGGATCGCGCCCCTGGATAACCGGTTTTGCCACCGGCATTCTCTGTCTTTTAGGCTTTACCCTGCCGGCACTTTGGCACCTGCCAACCCAATCGCCGCTGGCGGTATTGCGTCGCGACAGTCAGGCCAAATCCCTTAATAGTCTGATACGCGGCTCCCTAGGTGTGTTGACCGTAGCGGTTTTGCTGTACTGGTACAGTGGCAATCTCTACCTGTCTATGGCGATTCTGCTCGGCTTTGCGATTACTGCTGGCGCCTCTATTGGGGTTGGTCTTGTGCTACTGCGGCTGGGTATGAGCTACGGTCACTGGATGGGTAGTATCTGGCGTCTGGCACTGTCAAATTTGTGGCGACGCAAAAAGCCCAGCCTAGTTCAGATGGTTGGTTTCTCCGGAGCTATTGCGCTGCTGATGATTATGACGGTGGTCAGGACATCATTGGTGGATGAGTGGCGCTGGCAGTTAGCCGATGATGCGCCCAATCATTTTTTAATCAATGTTGCCGCCTATGAATTGGGTGGGGTAAAAGCCCTGGTTAATGAGCGCGAGCTGGAGACTGCCGGCTGGTATTCGATGGTCCGCGGGCGCATTACTCACCTGAATAATCAGCCGCCCAGTGAAGTGGCCAAAAATGGCCATGAGTCACTGCGCCGCGAGCTTAATTTAAGTTGGACTACTGATCTGCCTGAGGGAAATAAAATTATTCAGGGGCAGTGGTGGGGCGAAGAGGCTGCTAATACCACTGCTAATAATTTGGCGCCAGTTTCTCTTGAAGAGGAGCTGCTTCACGAGCTGGGGTTGGCCCTTGGTGATACGGTTAGGTTTAGTGTTGGCGGTCTGACCTTTGATGCGGTGATTACCAGTACTCGCAGTCTTAACTGGGACAGTATGACGCCGAATTTTTATTTTCTGTTTCCGGAAGGCTATCTGGAAGATTATCCGCGCACCCATATGACCAGTCTGTATATTCCCGCTGAGGAAAAGCTGCTGGTCAATGATCTGTTACGCAGCTATCCCACGGTGCAGGTTATCGAGCTGGATAAAATTATTGATCGTATCCGCACCATCGTTTCCCAGGTGACTCGCGGTCTTGAAATGATGACCTTGCTGATTCTCGGCTGCGGTATTCTTGTGATGTTTGCCGCGGTGAGTTTGTCGATGAGTGAGCGTTTGCAGGAGAGCGCGATACTGCGCACATTGGGCAGCTCGCGGCGTTTGATTCTGGGTGTACAGTGGGTTGAATTCACTACCTTGGGCATGATGGCCGGCTTGCTGGCGGCGCTGGGAGCGGAGTTTGCCGTGGCTATGTTGCAGCGCTTTATGTTTAGTCTGCCGTTTAGTTGGCACCCGTGGCTGTGGATTGCCGGTCCGCTGGGTGGTGGCTTGCTGGTTGGATTATTGGGGGTTGTCTACAGTCGCAAGGCGGTGACGCAGCCACCATTGCGGGTTTTGAATAGTCTTTAGATTTCTCCCTCTGGTCGAAATGACAGCAAACTAACTCGAAATAATATTAAGCATCCGCACTTTTAAGCGGCAACTGGATATGGAAAGTAGTACCAATCTCAATATCTGAGGTAACTGCAATCTGCCCCTGGTGCTGCTCGGTGACAATAAAGTGAGCAAAGGAGAGACGATCTGCTGCGCCGTAATAGCCTTTATCTCTATTGTTGGACAGCGTATTAGACACACCATTAGATGAGGTGTCGCCAGCGGTTAAGCTGGTATTTTCATTGGCAAAAAACGGTTCGAAAATATACTGCTGATCTTCAATGCTAATGCCTAGACCATTATGTTGTACGCGCACCCAGATAGCCTCATAAAACTCGCTGATCTCAATATTAATGATCGGTGTATGCCCTGGGTCTTCAACCTTGCCCAGCGCATGACAGGCGTACCTGAATAAACTTAAAAAGACCTGCTGCAGTTCCGGTGCATGGCAGTTGAGTTCCGGCAGGTCATCTGCATAAGTTCTATTGATAGTCACATCTTTAAAGCGCAATCCCCGGGTAACTGAGAGCACATCTTCTGCAAGTTCAATACTGTGATCCATCACCTGGGTGATATTGGCAAATTGTTTCTCTTCTGAACCGCTATCGGAAAATGCCACTAGATTCTGGATAACCGTGGCTGCCTGGCGACCGCGGATAAGGGCATCTTCGAGTAATTCATTGAGGCCGATAGGGTCTATATGCTCTTCGGTAAGATCCTGCCGCACGGTCTGGACATCTTTTAGAATTGCCTGCAGGGGAATATTGATATCGTGGGCCATAATCGCCGCCATCTCACCCATAGATGACATCTTGTCGCGCTGGATCAGCATATTTTCGCTCTGCACTCGCTGGGTCACATCGTCGACCAAAATAACCACGCCGGTATCACGCTGATCGTGAAGAGGGTAGATAGTAATATCAAAATGGTACTGGCCACGCTGGCTGTATTTAATGGTCAGGGTTTTATCTTCACCCTGAGCCTTTTTAATCTGTGCCGGTGTCACCGTCATCGTCGGGTAGGCTTCCCAGAGGTTTTTGCCCAGTACGGTATTCTCAGGCAGGCCACTTATCTCTTCGGCACGGCTGTTCCACTGAGTGATCTCGCCCTCTTTGTTTAGGCCGATCAACATCAGTGGCATAGAGCGCAAGATGCTGGTGATATAGGATTCCGAGAGGCGCAGGCGGGTAGTGGTTTCCAGGTGCTCGTCGATTTCCTCTTCCAGTGCTTTATTGCTGTCCTGGAGCTGAACATTGGCTTCATCCAAGGTAGCGGTGCGCTCGATAACGCGATCTTCAAGTTCGGCGCGAATCTTCTCAAGCTCATGGTTATAACGGCGGGCAGTGCGACGGGTAAAGGCGAGGCGAATGGCGGTTACGGAGAGGGCAATAATTAACAGGCTGCTGGAGAAGTTTGACACATACTGCCAGTTGGTGGAGCCATCGGCTTCGCGGAAAGCCCAGAAGATATCTACAGTAACTAGCTGGCTATAAACCACCACTGCAAGCAGTGCTGAAAGAGCACAAGTAATAAGAATATGTTTTACTGGAATCAATTTTTTATATCTCAATAGCCATCGTCTGAGCTCCATTATAGCCATGTAAATCGAGTTGTCAGTGCCTGTTATTACAACTAATCTTATTTTATGAGTGATTGTTGTAAACCGAAGCCATCCAAGCCAACTTCCCCTTGCTGCGAAACCGATCAGACAGCGGTTTCCCGACCGGATTATTTACTCTGGATATCCAGTCTTATTGTTACCTTTAGCTATTTAACCCATCTGATTACCGCAGGCCAACCTGAACTTTTATCAGAGCTGCCCAACTGGCTGGCCACTATAAGCTCTGGTGTCTACGAGTTAATTAATAAGATGTGGTGGGGCCTGGCAATGGCAGTAGTCTTTGTTGGCTTGCTGGAGCGTGTGCCCCGGGATCTGGTGATCGCTACGCTGGGGCAGGGCGGTACAGTGAAAGGTATAGTGCGCGCTACAGCTGCAGGTGTACTCTTGGATCTCTGTAGTCATGGAATACTGATGGTCGGCACCAAGCTCTATGAGCGCGGTGCCAGCCTCGGGCAGTTGATGGCTTTCTTAATAGCCAGCCCCTGGAACTCCTTATCCCTAACGATTATTTTACTCACCCTAATTGGCTGGGGGTGGACGCTGTCTTTTATCGCGTGCTCAATGGCCATAGGCATAGTGACAGGATTTATTTTTGATCGACTGGTGGCCAGAGGTGTATTGCCCGCCAATCCAAACCATATTGATAGAGATAATACTTCAGCGATTCTGCCGCAAATAATCACCTTAATAAAGCAGGCCAACTTTTCGCCAAGATCTGTAGGTGCCTTACTCTGGGACGGCCTTAAAGATTCGCGAATGGTCTTCCGCTGGTTATTTTTTGGCATCGTACTGGCCACCGCCATCCGAGCTTTTATCCCCCTCGACACCTATCAGGCATTATTTGGCCCGACGGTAGCAGG
>Ga0209833_1000432_pt1 | contig 30740 bp, 29 predicted proteins | sample COGITO_mtgs_1105_3_FD_184797 | JGI IMG/M metagenome (GOLD analysis project Ga0209833, IMG submission 184797) | Pelagic marine microbial communities from North Sea - COGITO_mtgs_110506 (SPAdes) (version 2) | ecosystem: Environmental > Aquatic > Marine > Epipelagic ... | reverse complement strand
GCTACCGGTTGTGTTTGCCGTTCTCATTATACTTTGGGGCCTGATGGGCTTCTACCAGGTTGATGAAAAAGAACAGTCGGTTGTTTTGCGACTAGGTAAATACCACGACACTGTTGGTTCTGGTCTGCACTGGAATCCCAAGCTGATCGATTCAGTGAGCACCGTTCGAGTTACCGAAGAACGTCAGTACTCTGCCCGTGGTTTGATGCTTACCCAAGATGAGAATATTGTCGAGATTTCACTCACCGTGCAATACAACATCGCCGATGCCAAAGCCTTTGTACTCAATATTCGCGATCCGGAAATCAGTCTTAAGCACGCCACTGACAGTGCTCTGCGTCATGTTGTCGGTAGCACAGGTCTGGATGGTGTTATCTCTACTGGTCGCGAGCAAATCGCCCTGAGCACAGCTGAGAAGTTGCAAGAGTATTTAAATATTTATCGCAGCGGTATCAACGTGGTAAAAATCAATATCGAAGAAGCACGACCGCCCACCGAGGTTAAGTCGGCTTACGATGATGTGATTAAAGCCCGTGAAGATTTGGAGCGTCTGGTCAACGAAGCCCAGTCCTACTCCAACGGTATTATTCCCGAAGCCCGTGGTGCCGCTCAGCGTATGCGCGAGGAAGCTGAGGGTTATAAGTCTCAGGTAGTCTCCAAGGCAGAGGGTGAAGCTCAGCGCTTCGTCAACTTGCTCACCGAGTACGAAAAAGCCCCAAAAGTGACCCGTGAGCGTCTCTACCTGGATGCAGTTGAGCAGGTCATGGTCAACAGCACCAAGATCCTTGTCGATGCAGAGAGCGGCAACAATATGCTCTATCTGCCCCTCGACAAACTTATCCAGCAGGGCAATCAGTCCAAACTTAGAGAAGACTCCACCAGCGAAGAGCTGATTGATCGTATTTCTAATCAGGTTATTGAGAAACTGCAGCGCAACGTAGAATCAAATTCGGAGAGAAGACGATGAGCAATTTATTAAAGTCTGTTATTACTCTGGCGGTTCTTTTGATTATCGCCAGCAGCACATTATATGTTGTCAGCGAAACACAGCGCGGTGTAAAACTGCGTTTCGGTAAGCTAGTTGAAGCCGATATTCAGCCCGGTATCCACGTGAAGCTGCCATTGGCCGATGATGTGCGCTTATTTGACGCGCGAATCCTCACGGTAGATGCTCAGCCAGCGAGCTTTTTCACGGTTGAGAAGAAACGTCTGATTGTAGATTCCTATGCGAAATGGCGTATCGCCAATGTTGAGACTTACTACAAGGCCACTGGTGGCGTTGAGACAGTAGCTCACAACCGTCTGGCCAATCGTGTTAACAACGGGCTGAGAAATCAGTTTGGTACCCGTACCCTGCACGAAGTTGTCTCTGGTGAGCGTGATGCGCTGATGGAAGATATTACCTCGGAGCTAAATGCATCAGTGCGTGACAGTCTGGGTATTGAAGTTGTCGATATTCGAGTTAAGCGTATCGATCTTCCCCAGGAAGTCAGCAGCCAGGTATTTCGCCGTATGACTGCCGAGCGAGAGAAAGAAGCTCGCGAGTTGCGTTCAACCGGTAAGGAAAAAGCTGAGAGAATTCGCGCCTCTGCAGATCGTGAACGCACCATCGAACTGGCCAATGCCTATCGTGATGCCGAGCAACTGCGCGGTACTGGAGATGCAGAAGCGGCAGGTATCTATGCTGATGCCTATCAGCAGGATCCAGAGTTTTACTCGTTTATGCGCAGTTTGAATGCCTACAAGCTCTCCTTTGCCAACAAAGGCGATGTGATGCTAATTGCGCCAGACAGTGATTTCTTTAAATACCTGAACAAGCAGAGTGGTAAATAATCGGCGCCTGCGTCGATTATTCGGCTATCGTCAGAAATTTTAATGTAAAAATTTCTGACACATTGATAGCACTTTGTTAAAATCCAAAAAGCCGGGTTCGCCCCGGTTTTTTTGTGCCGATTTTGGGGATGCTTATTGTGGTTAATGGTCGTGCTTAAAGATATTGGTACAGCAATCTGCCTGATGCTAGTGTTAGAAGGGATAATCCCCTTTTTATCCCCAGCCAGATGGCGGAATATGGTCCAGCTGTTAGCCACGGTTGACGACAGAACCATGCGCGCAGTGGGCTTTTTTAGCATGTTAGCTGGCGCCGGCTTATTATTTTTATTGCGTTGAGACATATCCCCGCGGATATCGCTCAGCGTCAAAGGGTTTTACAGGTAGAGGTTTAAAGACCACCATGACAATTGCAGATCGTTGGTTACTGCCAGACGGTGTTGATGAGGTGCTTCCAGAGCGCGCTCAGGTAGTAGAGTATCTGCGTCGTCAACTTCTCGACCTCTATCACAACTGGGGTTACGACCTAGTAATCCCGCCAATGGTTGAATTTACCGATTCACTGCTCAGCGGTTCCGGTTCCGACCTCGACCTGATGACTTTCCGTATCACCGACCAGCTCAGTGGCCGCATGATGGGCATTCGTGCCGATATCACGCCCCAGGCCGCCAGAATGGATGCCCACAGCCTGCGTCGAGAAGGTCCGAGTCGACTCTGTTATGCAGGCACGGTTCTGCACACACGTCCCCGCGGCCCTCTGGAATCACGCACGCCAATCTCACTGGGTGTCGAATTGTTTGGCGAAGCCACCATGGCCGCCGATATCGAAGTGATCGAACTGTTCCTGCAAAGTTTAAAAACCTCCGGTGTTGAAAATGTCCACCTGGATCTCGGCCATGTGGATATTTTCCGCGGCCTGTTGGCAGATGCCGACCTCAATCAAGATTTAGAGTCCGAACTGTTTGAGCTATTACAGCGCAAGGCCAGCCGCGAGCTGAGCCAGTGGATAGAGAGCAATATCAGCGATCCACAGCTGGCCAACTGGTTGCAAATACTGCCCAGCCTGACCGGTAGTGTCGAAGTGCTGGCCGCCGCCAAAGAGAAACTTGCTGGTGCGCCGCAAGCTGTACTCGACGCCATAGCGCAGCTTGAAGCTGTAGTAGAAGCCATAGCAGATCGCGATGTCAGTGTTTATTTAGACCTGGGCGAAATGCCCGGTTACCACTACCACACCGGTATCGTCTTTGCCGCCTATGTACAGGGTTACGGCAAGGCACTGGGAAATGGTGGACGTTATGATCACGTTGGCGAAGCATTTGGTCGCCCGCGTCCCGCAACAGGATTTGCATTTAATCTGAAGTCACTGGTTAGCCAGAGTGTCAGCGGCCACAGTTCCGTGCCCGGCATCTTTGTACCCTATAGCAGTAACCCCCAGGCAGCCGAGCAGACCGCTCTGTTGCGCAGTCAGGGCAACCGCGTGGTGCAGGGTTTTGATGGCCAGCACATTGACTACAGTGAAGTAAATTGTGATCGTCTACTGGTTGAGGTAGAGGGTCAATTTGTTATTCAAAAGCTCGCCTAAACGGACAGTTTTGGCAGCGTAATCTTTTCGAGCAAGCAATATTATGGGTAAAAATGTCGTTATTCTTGGTTCCCAGTGGGGGGACGAAGGCAAGGGTAAGATCGTTGATCTGTTAACCGATAAAGCAACAGTTGTGGCGCGCTTTCAGGGTGGTCACAACGCCGGTCACACATTGGTTATCGATGGTAAGAAAACCGCACTGCACCTTATCCCGTCGGGTATTTTGCGCGACCATGTAACCTGTGTGATTGGCAACGGTGTGGTTGTCGCCCCGGATGCGCTGCTTAAAGAAATAGCCATGCTCGAAGAGCGCGGCGTTGAAGTGCGTGATCGCCTTAAAGTGTCCGGTTCTTGCCCTCTAATTCTTGGTTATCATATTGCTCTGGATCAGGCCCGTGAAGCCGCCCGTGGCAATGCCAAAATCGGTACTACCGGTCGCGGTATCGGCCCCGCCTACGAAGACAAGGTTGCCCGCCGCGGACTGCGTCTCGGTGATCTGGCCAATATGGAGCGCTTTGCCGTCAAGCTGAAAGAAGTGCTCGACTACCATAACTTCGCACTGACCGAATACTACAAAGCCGAGCCAGTCGACTTTGATAAAACACTGGCTGAAGCCAAAGACTGGGCCGCTGCACTGCTGCCGATGAAAGCCGATGTCACCAAAATTCTTCACGATGCCCGCAAAGCTGGTGCCGATATTCTTTTCGAAGGCGCTCAGGGATCACTGCTGGATATTGATCACGGTACCTATCCCTTTGTGACCTCATCAAACACCACTGCCGGTGGCGCAGCCACGGGCACAGGTTTTGGCCCGCTGTATATCGATTATGTACTGGGTATTACCAAGGCTTACACAACTCGTGTTGGCTCAGGTCCTTTCCCCACAGAACTGCACTGTGAGACCGGCACTTACCTCAGTGTTAAAGGTCACGAAGTTGGCACCACCACTGGCCGCGAGCGTCGCTGTGGCTGGTTTGATGCCGTAGCTCTGCAACAGGCGGTACTGATCAACAGTATCTCTGGTATCTGTCTTACCAAGCTGGATGTTCTTGATGGTTTGAACGAAGTTAATATCTGCGTTGGCTATAAAAACAGCGCAGGAGAAGAGGTGGGCGTTCCCTCCCACTCGGATGACTTTGAAGGCCTTGAGCCAATCTATGAAACAATGCCGGGCTGGAGCGAAGTCACTGTAGGCGCTCAGGATATCGATAGCCTGCCGGCCAATGCCCGCGCCTATATCAACCGCATTGAAGAGCTGGTTGGCGCACCGGTCGATGTAGTATCAACCGGCCCTGACCGTGTTGAGACTATTGTCTTACGTCACGCCTTTGCCTAAAACAGGCTTAGGCACAGACCGACTAAACCACCTACCACTAGCGCAATATTGCTAAACAGACTCAATACCATGCCTGGGCCTCGATTTTCGGGGCTCTGCAGGTAGAGTCGCGAGTAAATATGGCGGCCGACAACGAATAATATTCCCGGCAGTAAAACCCAGGTCTCACTCACATACATGCTGAAAATAACCGTCGCCGGAATAAATATCACCAGCTGTTCCATGGTGTTTTGCTGGATTCGATAGATTCTTTCCCAGCGTTCATTACCGGTCGTTTTTGGTGCTTTGACATCATATTTGCTGCGACTAAAACCGGTGCGGCCAGTAAAGAAAATAAATTGCAGTAGTGCGATCAGAATAATTGCGATGCTGTATTCCATTGTGATCTTCCTTCTTCAGTTTGGTTTTTACAACTCTCAGTCAGTTATCGATGAAAACCTTAAAGCTATTGAAAATAATCGTAGACCAAAATTCATTTATGCACAGCCGAGTTTGGCATAACTAATAATTTGTCGCCGAGAGTCCAGTTGGAACAAGTAGTCTGCACGGCTTGGCATCTCCGCAAGACTGAACTCGGTGATACGCTGATAGTGGGCGATAAACTCGGCAATCTGAGGTTCCGACATTACCCCTGAGGTGTCTGCCTCGTTTTGCTCTGCCAGTCGCGCAATCATTTTCTGTTCCTGCTCCAGACGCCAGTTAAACACTGTGTCGAAAGAGGGCGCACGGAGCATGATCAGCTTATCAATACGGTCGAAAAGAGGTTGGTAATCACTGGCCAGAGTATTGTTGACGAAGTTGCGCCAGCTACTATCCGCATCCTTTTCCTGTTCAAAGCTATTAACGGCTTGTGCCAGTGCCGCTTCAGGCTGTGGTTTGGCACCTACACACCAGCCTTCAAAAATAATCACATCGACAGCGCCGCTAACCAGATCGCAGTCAGCCTCTAAGTGACGGTCGTCGGTGCTTTTATCAAAGCGCGGAATCAATGTCTGGGCAGATCCCTCGCACAGGCTGTCGATGGTCTGCAGTGCCAGAGCTATATCGTGAGTTCCCGGCACACCGCGGGTTTTTAGCAGTGGATGGACAGTGGCAGCGAGGTTTTCTCGCTCGGCGCGAGTCAGGTAAAAGTCATCCAGAGAGAGTGACACAGTCTTTAGGCCCTGTTCGCCGAGCATGGTGCACAGATAATCAGCAAGGGTAGATTTACCGGAACCCTGAGTGCCATTGATGCCGATAATAAAGGCTGACTTACCCGGCTTCTTAAAATCTTCCACTAGAGGTGCAAACCATTTGTTGGCACTGTCGAGGTAGCTGTCGGGAAGTTGGTTGCGCTGAAGAAACTGTTTTTCTGCGGGGGTCATAAAAGTGCTCTGGCTCTCGGTGGTTTTAGGGATTCGTACTTTGATAAATCTTCAGATAAAAGTAGAGAGCTGTTTCCGGTTTATCTGGTTTATCAGTAATGGGAATGCAGAAGTTATGCATAAGCGCTGTAGCTTACAGCGCTTATGGGGAGAGAACAATCCAAAAGGGTATGCCTGGGGATTCAGTTACTCAAGGCACTCCCTGGAGCGTTTTATACAGGACTGGCAGTCATTGCTGCGCAGTGAGCACATACGGATACATTGATGAAATTTCATGGCGCAGCTGCGGGTCTGGTGATTGACTGTTCGATTGCTGCACTGCTGGGGAATATTATCTTCCGACACATAAATAATATGCCGTTCGACCAGATCACAATAGTTATTTAAGAGAGTTGCTGTAGAGATGTTTTGATTGCCCGCGGCCTCGGCCTCTTCAAGCAGGGCATTGATCGTCTCTCTCTGGGTGTAAACCGCACTGTGGGTCAGGGTGTAGTAATCCAGTTTGTAGCTGTGTTGCGTAGAATTATTAGAACATCCGGTTAATACGCCGGACAAGATTAGAGTGGTCAAGAGTAGTTTTAAAGACACCATTAGCTTCACGATTTTAGCTCCTTGCTATTAGGTTATTGCTTTTAGTTCCCGGGAGCTCATTAAGACCCCCTGATTCTTTTGCAAAACAAACGATTCCTTGTCTCGCCATGCAGCTCAAATTCTACGTCAGGCATGGCGTGTTTGTCTGTTTTTGAATATGCCAAGCTTGGCTAGCAAGGTCAAGAGGAATTTGAGCAAACCGTTATGCAGCGCCCAAACGCAGATTCAATTTACTACGATGAGTTTTTACAGTTTCAAGAAAAACTGCAAAAGCGCATAGTGGCGTTGCGCAATAAACGTAATTTGGTTCAGGAAGATATGGCCGACTACGAACTCTCGGTTCGTCAATATCAGCGTATGGAGCAGGATCCAACAGCCATCGTTTCTCTCTGGCAGCTGTTTAAAATCGCCAAAGCTCACAACCTCCGTATTGACGAGTTGTTGGACTTAGATTAAATCTGTTTTTTCCATTACCTTTTTTTATCTCCTTACTGTCATAATCTCCAGATAAGCTTGTAAAAAACTGTGCACATCTGGAAAAACTATGAATAAATCACTATTACTTCTGCCTCTTGCTGTCTTGCTGCTTCTTGGCGGATGGTTGATTACCAACAATACTGAGATTAAAAGCACTAGTGTCAGTGACAGCATTAATAGTCAGTCGATTGACAGTGCGCTTCGCAATACAACCACCAATAGCTGGTACACAGAATCGGCTGCTGCAGTGGCCCAAAGCAATAGCCATATTCAACGTATAGCAACCCAGCCCGGCTCGGCAAAAAATATTATTCTGTTTGTCGGTGATGGTATGGGTGTATCTACAGTCACCGCAGCGAGAATTCTCGACGGTCAGCAGAAGGGCATGTCCGGTGAGGAGAATAGCCTTAGCTTTGATCGCTTTCCCTTTGTTGGCCTGTCTAAAACTTACAATGTAGATGCGCAGACGCCCGATTCTGCGGGCACCATGACCGCTATGATCAGTGGTGTTAAAACCGATGCTGGTACTTTGGGTGTGGATGAAGATGTTATCCGTGGGGACTGCGAATCAGTTGCTGGAAATCAGCTTTTTACAGCCCTCGAGCTAGCCGAGATCGCAGGGCTATCCACTGGTATTGTCTCTACTGCGCGTATTACCCACGCCACGCCAGCGGCAACCTATGCCAAATCCCCCGAGCGCGACTGGGAAGATAATTCCATGCTGCCAGACGCAGCTCTGTCAGCTGGCTGCGAGGATATCGCCTTGCAGCTGATTAATTTTAAAGCCAACCTCCAAGCCAGATATGGCGGCGCGGCTAATGATCATGTAACAAATGGCATAGAAGTAGTTATGGGCGGTGGCCGCCGTCATTTTTTACCCAACATTAAATCCGCCAACAGCGCCGACGCCACCAGCGAGATAGAAGGGGACCGCACCGACGGCCGCAATCTGGTGGAAGATTGGCGCAGTCTCTACCCATCCGGTGTCTATATTGAAGACAGAGCCGGTTTTGACGCTCTGGATGGTGAAAATACCGAGTATCTGTTTGCGCTGTTTAATGAATCCCATATGCGCTATGCCGCAGACCGTAAAAACGATATTGGTGGCGAACCCTCACTGACCGAGATGACCGCTACGGCGATCGATATTCTCGACAATAACCCCGAGGGTTTCCTACTGGTGGTTGAATCCGGCAGAATTGATCACGGCCATCATGCCGGCAGTGCCTATGCCGCTCTCAGCGATACCATCGAATTTTCCCGCGCCGTCCAGGCCGCTGTCGATAGCACCAGTGCCGAGGAAACATTGATTATTGTTACCGCCGATCACAGTCATGTATTTACCATGGCGGGTTATCCCAAGCGCGGAAATCCAATACTCGGCAAGGTGGTCAACGTAGGTTCAGATAAGCCAGCACTGGCCGCAGATGGTATGCCATACACCACGTTGGGTTATGCCAATGGACTGGGTTTTAGGGATTTGGCGAACCAGACAGATGCAGATCATAGCTACCATAGTGGGCCAGTTACCGGTCGTCATGACCTGAGGGAAGTAAATACCCAAGCCCCTGGATTTCATCAGGAAACGCTGGTGCCAAGAGAGTCAGAGACCCATGGTGGAGAGGATGTGGCGATTTATGCCACTGGTCCCGGTGCCCATCTTGTGACTGGCAGCAATGAGCAAAGTATTATCTTCCATGTGATAAATTATGCCGGCAATCTATTTGATCGCGCCAGCGCAGCCCTGAAATAGGGTTAAACCGCTTTAACTCGGTGGCAACTGCGACAATTTGTCACATATTGCGAGCAATTCTCAATTGGTAAAATGGATTTTTAATTTTTAATTTTTCCAAAATACTAAACGAGAATCCCCTATGCATGCTTTTAAATCCTTCCTGCTATTTTTAAGTTTATTCAGCCTTTCATTAACTGTGTATTCTGATTCTGGTATGGGCGCCATTGACCATGCACCCATCGGGGTAATGGCAGACCATTATCATAAGGAAGGGGAGTCGATGATATCTGTCCGTCAGGGATATATGGCCATGAGTGGCAATAGTCTCAATGGCAACAGTATCTCCAATTCAGATATTCTGGCGATGCCAAATCCCCTTGGAAATATGCCAGCGAATCTTTCAGTAGTGCCAACTGATATGGACATGCAAATGACCATGATTGGTGCCATGTACGCGCCATCTGACAAAGTGACTCTTATGGCAATGGCCATGTCTATGTCCAAAGATATGGGCCTTAACAGCCACAATCCGATGATGGGCAGAGACCTTGTTGGTACCTTTAGTACTTCTTCAAGCGATATCTCTGATATTTCATTGGGCGCCCTGATTAAGTTACAGGAGACCGATACATCGAGATGGCACGGGGAAGTCACTGTGCAAAAATCTATCGGTGACAACGATGCTAAAGATGTAGTGCTCACCCCAATGGGTATGAATATGGAGATGATCCTACCCTATGGCATGCAGGCTGGAGATAATGCTACCCGCTTGGTGTTGGGAATAACCAACCTTAAAACACTGAGTGACAAAGTGGTTTGGTGTAACCAGCTGAGAGGTAAGTTTGTGGTATCTGATAAATATTGGTCATTTGGTGACCAGACTGAATTCAATACATGGTTGCAATATGCACTTAATAAATCGGTTTCTTTCTCCTCAAGATTAAAGTTTGCTCATCAGGATAAGCTAACTGGAAGTAACCCGATGATTAGTGCGCCAGTGCAAACAGCAAATCCGGAGAATTATGGCGGTAGAGAAATACATTTTGCATTGGGCGTAAATTTCTTGGGCCATATTCTTCCCGGCAAAGCTGACCGGCTTGGATTAGAGTTGATCAAGCCTATACAGCAGGATAAGAATGGCCTACAGATGGATGCCGATTATCAATTTATCCTTGGGTACCAGAAGGCATTTTAAACGCCGGTTCTTAGTTTGAGCGTACTGAAAAAAAGCCCCTTGTTATAAGGGGCTTTTTTGGTTGATGGCTATGTGTAAATTTTATATTAGAAAATTAATAGTGGCCCAGTAGGGTGAGGCTGTTCTAGCAGCCGAACGGCAGCGACATTATCGAAGATATAAAGAGAGCTGACTGGATTAGTCCTGCGGGTTCAGCATCGAACCGTAGGTGAAAATAGAGAATGGCCCAGTAGGGTGAGGCTGTTCTAGCAGCCGAACGGCAGCGACATTATCGAGGATATAAAGAGAGCTGACTGGATTAGTCCTACGGGTTCAACATTGAACCTAGGTGAGAATGGTGGGCCCAGTAGGACTTGAACCTACGACCAATCGATTATGAGTCGACTGCTCTAACCAACTGAGCTATGGGCCCCTTAAGTTGTCTTTTTGTCGTTATGCGTCGTCGCGTGCTCACAATACTCGGTCACATACTTGATGTATGCTCCCTCCCATTACTGCGCGGCTCCTAGCCTAACAACAAAAATCCTGCCTTAATTTTAAACTTGCCTTTTTGGCTTATCGCGGCGTTGCGCGGCTTCGCGCTCTCAGTCACATACCTATGTATGTTCCTTCAATCGCTCATTACGCGCCTTGCGCTAAGCCAAAAATTCGGCGTTTAAGTTGTCTTTTTGCCGTTATGCGTCGTCGCGTGCTCGTAATACTCAGTCACATACTTTATGTATGCTCCCTCCCATTACTGCGCGGCTCCTAGCCTAACAACAAAAATCCTGTCTTAATTTTTAAACCGACAATCTTACATGATTTACCGTCTAACCAATTGTCATCCTGAGCGAAGCGAAGGACCTCTAGATCTTACATCGCTGTTCAAAATGACGGATTGTTTTACTCGTCAATAAAGCTACGCAGATGATCCGAGCGGGTCGGGTGACGCAACTTGCGCAGTGCCTTGGCTTCGATCTGACGAATACGCTCACGGGTTACATCGAACTGTTTGCCGACTTCTTCCAGCGTGTGGTCTGTATTCATATCGATACCAAAGCGCATACGTAGTACTTTCGCTTCTCTTGCCGTTAGGCTGCCCAGAACATCACGAGTGGACTCGGTGAGGTTATTGCTGGTCGCTTCATCCAGTGGCAGGGCGATAGTGGTATCTTCGATAAGATCACCGATGCTGGCATCTTCATCTTCACCAATGGGCGTCTCCATGGAGATTGGCTCTTTGGCGATTTTAAGCACTTTACGAATCTTGTCTTCTGGCATTTCCATACGTTCTGCCAACTCTTCCGGAGAGGGTTCACGACCCATTTCCTGAAGCATCTGGCGAGATACACGGTTGAGCTTATTGATAGTCTCAATCATATGTACTGGAATGCGAATGGTGCGCGCTTGGTCGGCAATCGATCGGGTGATTGCCTGACGAATCCACCAGGTTGCATAGGTGGAGAACTTGTAACCGCGACGATATTCAAACTTATCAACCGCTTTCATCAGGCCGATATTACCTTCCTGAATCAAGTCGAGGAACTGTAGGCCACGGTTGGTGTACTTCTTGGCGATCGAGATAACCAGACGCAGGTTAGCTTCAACCATTTCTTTCTTGGCGCGACGGGCCATGGCTTCACCCATGGTCATACGGCGGTTGATATCTTTAATCGCAGCAACGTTCATGCCGCTGTTTTTCTCAATTTGTGCCAACTTGCGCTGTGAACGCAGGATATCAATTTCCTGTTCGGCAACTTTAGCCGCCCATGGCTGGTCGACTTTGGCCAGTTCGGTAACCCATGAAAGGTTGGCTTCGTTGCCGGGGAATTTGGTGACAAATTCTTTGCGAGGCATCTTGCCGAGGCGAATACAGAGTCGCATAAGCTTGCGCTCTTCAGAGCGAACGCGCTCTACGGTGATGCGCACTTTGCCAATCAGCGGATCAAACTGACGGGGTGTCAGTTTCAGGTACTTGAAGAGATCGGCCAGTTCGGCGATATTTTTCTTGCCGGAATCGCTGTCGCGACCATAGCGAGAGATCGAATTTTCGGTTTTCTTGAGCTGCTTGCGAATGGCATCAAAACGCTCGAAAGCTACTTCCGGGTCAAGTCCGCCTTCGTGCTGCTCTTCTTCCTCTTCGTCCTCTTCCTCGGTGTCACCATTCTCCAGTTTCAGGGCTTCAGCAGCTTGCTGTTGCGCCAGAGCTGAGGGAACGTGCTCCATAGGATTCAGGTAGCCGCTGATAATATCGACCAGCTTGCGCTCGCCGGCTTCGACTTTCTCGTATTCAGTGATAATCGTGCCAACGGTGGTTGGCCAGTCGGAAACCGCCGCCATCAGCTCGCGGGTACCTTCTTCAATTCGTTTGGCGATTTCAATTTCGCCTTCGCGGGTTAGCAGTTCAACTGAACCCATCTCACGCATATACATGCGCACAGGGTCGGTGGTGCGGTGCTGTTCAGATTCAACCGATGCCAGGGCAGCGGCGGCTTCAGCGGCGGCTACTTCGTCGGGTGTGTTGTCTCCGGAAAGCATCAGCAGAGTTTCAGCGTCTGGGGCCGTTTCAAAAACGGTGATACCCATATCGTTGATCATCTGAATGATATCTTCGACCTGTTCCGGATCGGCTATATCTTCGGGAAGGTGGTCGTTTACTTCAGCATAAGTCAGGTAGCGTTGTTCGCGACCTTTAGCGATAAGATCTTTAATGCCGGATTGTTGTTTTTGAGTAACGTCGGTCATAGTTTTCTAATACTGTTTTGAGGCTGAAAAATAGCGCGCAATTATAGCGGAAAATATACCCCATGTCTGAAGTAATTTAGCGGTTTATTGCATGTACGCTTAATTTCTTATACTAGACTACAAGTCTTTGTTTTATCTTGTTTTTTAATTCAAGATTTTGACTGTCATCGCCCAGTTGCATATGAATTTTAAGCAGCTGTTTAATTTGCCGTTCGGTGAGACTTTCCTGAGACAGCAAGAATGTCGCTTTTCTTTCGCCGGGAAGGGCTTCAAAAGCATCGCGCATCACATGGGCCAGGGTGTCATTAAACTCCTGATCATCATCCCGTCCAGTGCCTTTGGGTGGCTGGTGTAGCTCACTGCCGGCCAGAGTCTTGAGAAGCTGGAGCTCCTGGGGATCACTTTGCTTGGCTTGCAGACGAGCAAAGATATGCGAGGTTTTAGTGCACTGGGACTCACTGTTAATCAGCGCGAGAATTTTTAGAAAAATCGCCATATCGATATCTGCAGAGACACTGAGAATCTCAATATCTTCGACATATTCCGCCAGCTGCGGGTGATTGATCAGCAGAGCAGTCAGAAACTTTACGGGTGACAGGCGAATTTTATTGGTTCGAGCTGTCGGGGTTTCCGGGTAGGGCTCGTAATCCACGCCGCCGTAGATTTCTGGTGGCTCCTCACTGAATGGCTCGGGCTGCTGGAGTTGCGGGCTGCTCGGTTCGGCACTGTACTGCTGGGGCGGCTTGTGGGTGGCCACATAGTCGCGCAAATTATCTGCTGAGATACCGGTGCGGCGGGATAGTTCCTCGAGCATTAGCTGTCGAAACACACCCTGGGGAATGCGATTTATCTGCGGTGCGCAGACTTTACTTAGCCGCGCCTTACCATCCGCAGTGCTGGCATCAATGCCATCACTGAGCTGATCAAATAAAAACTCCGAGAGCGGCAGGGCACTGCTTACCTGCTCCATAAATGCTTCTTTGCCAAGCTGCCGAACCATGGTGTCCGGGTCTTCGCCATCGGGCAGAAACAGGAACTTGGCGGAAACGCCATCGCGCATCTCCGGCAGTGCAGTTTCCAGAGCCCGCGCGGCGGCTTTGCGGCCAGCTTTATCGCCATCAAAGCAAAAGACAATCTCCGTGGTGTAGCGGAAGATTTTGTGCAGGTGACTTTCGGTCAGCGCTGTTCCCAATGTGGCCACAGCATTGTTGATCTCAAACTGGGCCAGGGCGATAACATCCATATAACCCTCAACCATAATCAGGCAGGGTATCTCTTTGAGTTTCTGGCGCGCTTCGTAGAGTCCGTAGAGTTCTCTGCCCTTGCTAAACACTGGTGTCTCTGGGGAGTTAAGGTATTTTGGCGTGCTGTCATCCAGCACTCGACCCCCGAAGCCGAGGGTGCGACCGCGCTGATCGCGAATTGGAAAGGTGATGCGGTGACGAAATCGGTCGTACTGTTTTTTCTCTTCGGGCTTGGTAACCAGCATGCCGGATTCATCGAGCAGGCCGATGCGCTCTGGATCTGTGCCCACCGCTTTTAGCAGGTTGTCCCATCCTGGGGGCGCATAGCCGACGCCGTATTGGCCGGCCACCTGGCCGCTAAGACCACGGCCTTTAAGGTAGTCGACGGCACCTGCGGCGGCCTGGTGTTGGCGCAACTGCTTGCGGAAGTATTGATCTGACTCGCCAAGTACTGAGTAGAGGCTGTCTTTTTGTCTGCTGACCTGGGCATCCTGTGCCGCTTCGCGGGGAATTTCGAGGCCGGCATTTTTAGCCAGCATTTCCACTGCGGGCAGAAAGTCGAGGCGGTCAAATTCCATAACAAAGCCGAGGGCATTGCCGCCAGCGCCACAGCCAAAGCAGTAGTAGAACTGTTTGTCCTGGGCGACGGTAAACGAGGGGCTTTTCTCTTCGTGGAAGGGGCAGCAGGCTTTGTAGTTTTTACCGGCCTTTTTTAGCGGGACACGACCATTTACTACATCAACTATGTCAATGCGATCGAGCAGGTCGTCAATAAATGTCTGTGGTATTCGTCCGGCCATTGGGGTTTTATATTGCTCTGTTTTTGATTGCTCTAGTGTAACGCCTTCGGTGGGAAAATAAACCAGAGCTTAGGTTGCTGCTTGTTTATTCGCTTTCTAATTAGCAAAGGACTTTCTTTTAAATTGAGTGGGATTTGGATTGTGGCGGCCGAAACCGAGAAAGGCCTAAACCCCGCCTTCAGATTTCTAAAAACATCATGAAAGTAGAGAGGTAATCCATAGTTTCGGTTGAAGGTTAGAGTGGGCTTAGGCTTTCTCTGGCCGCCACAATGTAGAACTGAGGTTAAGCTCAATATCACTACTTTATAGGCTAAGAGCTTTTAACTAAGGGCTTTGTATTAGCTAAGGGCTTTCTTAATCAAGCCACTGACAGCGCCAGCATCAGCGCGGCCCTGGATTTTAGGTTTGATAATACCCATCACCTTACCCATATCGCGCATTGATTCTGCGCCGGTATCGGCAATAGCCTGTGCAATAAGCTCGGCAATTTCCGCTTCAGTTAATGCAGCGGGTAGAAAGTCCTGGATAACCGTAATCTCAGCGATTTCGACATCGGCCAGTTCCTGGCGTCCAGCGCTTTCGTACTGGGTGATGGAATCACGGCGTTGCTTAACCATCTTATCCAGTACCGCCAGTGTACGAGCGTCATCAATCTCGATTCGCTCGTCTACTTCGATACGCTTTATCTCTGCCAGTATCAGACGGATAGCGCCCAGGCGCTCTTTATCTTTGGCGCGCATGGCATCTTTCATAGCGTCTTTGAGCTGCTGTTTTAATGACATATTAATTCTCCGATAGAAGTGGAATTCTTGTTTTCCAGAAACACAAAAAGCGCCGGTCAGGCGCTCTTTGCTTTAACTCAATAGTTAACTCTCTTATTAAAGAGTTTAACTTAATAGAGTCGAGTAAACTTGCGTGATTCGCGAGATACTTTTTTCTGGTTGCGCTTAACAGCGGCAGCAGCTTTACGCTTGCGTTCCCATGTGGGCTTCTCGTAGAACTCACAGCTGCGTACTTTAGCCAGAATACCGGCTTTTTCGCATGAACGTTTAAAGCGACGTAGTGCTACGTCAAAGGGCTCGTTTTCTTTAAGTCGAACGCTTGGCATCTATTATCAATCCTGTTAATTGGTTATATATAAATGGTCATATATAAAATCGTTTAAAACGATCCGTCGCTAAGAGCTATTTCTTAGCTGACTCTTTAAGGGCGCGTAGTCTATACACTAAGCCTGATTGATGCAAAGCTTTTTGCACGCTTTTCGCCGCTTAATGGTTCTGGGTAAAGTACCGGTTCACACAGGGCTGCAGAGGGTTTAAAGTTACGCCTTCTGGCAGACGCTGCCATTGTCCGAAAATTACGCTTCAGGGCTAGAATAAATGCTTGTTTTGGGAATAGAAACATCCTGCGATGAAACCGGTGTCGCTGTCTATGACAGTGAGCGTGGGCTATTGGCTCACACCCTGTACTCGCAGGTCAAACTCCACGCTGAATACGGGGGTGTGGTGCCTGAGCTCGCCTCGCGAGATCATGTGCGCAAGATACTGCCTATGCTGGAAAAGGTTCTCGACGAAGCCAATATCAGCAAAGCTGAACTCGATGGTATTGCCTACACCGCTGGCCCTGGATTAATGGGCGCTCTAATGGTTGGTGGTTCAGTGGCGACGGCAATGGCCTATACCCTTAAAATACCGGTACTGGGCGTGCATCATATGGAAGGCCACCTGTTGGCACCTATGCTCGAAGAGAATCCACCGGCATTTCCCTTTGTTGCCCTGCTGGTCTCTGGTGGGCATACCCAGCTGGTCTCTGTGACCGCAATTGGGGAATACGAGCTGCTCGGTGAGTCGATTGACGATGCCGCGGGCGAGGCCTTTGATAAGACTGCCAAATTACTTGATCTGGAATATCCTGGCGGGCCGCGACTGGCGGCAATGGCAGAGTCCGGTAATATTGAGCGCTTTGCTTTCCCGCGACCTATGACTGATCGGCCGGGTCTGGATTTTAGTTTTTCAGGGCTAAAAACCTTTACCCGCAATCTAATCGAAAAAAATCGCGGCGACGATGTGCTGCCCGACGACCAGACTATGGCGGATATCTGTGCCGGGTTTCAGGAGGCGGTGGTTGATACGCTGGTGATTAAGTGTCGCAGAGCCATGCAGCAGACCGCCATGAAAACCCTGGTAATTGCCGGTGGCGTCTCAGCTAACTTGCGACTGCGTAACAAGCTCGAAGTCGCTCTGGCTAAAGATAGCGCAAAAGTATTCTATGCCCGCCATGAGTTTTGCACCGATAATGGTGCGATGATTGCCTACGCCGGCTGCCAGCGCTTGCTCGCCGGTGAAAAAAATAAATTGGAAATCTCGGCAACGCCGCGTTGGCCACTGGATCAACTGATACAGCCACAGGAAAGAGTTTGATGGATATTGTCTACATAAGAGACCTGCGAATTGAGACCATTATTGGTATCTACGACTGGGAGCGCGAGGTAAAGCAAATAGTTAGCCTCGATCTGGAGATGGCCCACGATATTCGCAAAGCCGCTGAAACCGACGATATTCAGTATGCCCTGAACTACAAATCCATCGCCAAGCGACTGATAAAGTTTATTGAAGAGAGTGAGTTTTTACTGGTTGAGCGCATGGCGGAAGAAGTCGCCGGCATAGTCACCAATGAGTTTTCTGTGCCCTGGTTAAAGCTGCGTGTCAGCAAGCCCGGCGCCCTTAGGGGCTCCCAGGATGTGGGTATTTTGATCGAGCGTGGAGTGAAGCCCTAATGGCACTAATCTATCTCAGTCTGGGTAGCAATATTAATCGCCAGCGGCGCATCACTGCGGCGCTGGATGCGTTGTCTGAGAGCTTTGGTGAGTTGTTGTTATCCTCGGTTTACGAAAGTGAGTCGGTGGGCTTTGAAGGGGACAGTTTTTACAATCTGGTGGTCGGTATCCACTCATCGCTGTCTGTGGGTCAGATATCGAAAATTCTCAAAGCAATTGAAGATCAGAATGGTCGCGATCGCAGCGGTCCGCGATTTGGTCCGCGCAGCCTGGATATAGATATTCTTACGGTCGACGATTTCGCTGGAGAGATCGACGGCATCCAGTTGCCCCGCGATGAGGTGTTAAAAAATGCCTTTGTACTGCTGCCGCTTGCTGAAATAGCCGCGCAGACTCAGCACCCTGTAACGGGGCAGAGCTACTCCCAGCACTGGCAGGAATTTGATAAAGACAAACAAAATCTGTGGCCAGTTAAATTTATCTGGTGCGGTGAAAATATTACCCCAGCAAGCTGATTTATTTGCTTTAAAAGCCGTAATTTATTTCTGTGCCTCACAGAGATATATACTGTTTTGAACCACTGGTGAGGTGGTCTAATACAAAAAATTTCACCAAGCAAGGATGCTTATAACGGCTTTATTCTCAGAGAGCTCTGATAAAAAATTTTCGGAAAAAGAATACCCCAAACTATTTATCTCCTTCAGTCAGAGCGATGATCTCCATAAAGACTGGGCAACTCAGTTCAGCAGGTGTCTATTACGAGCCAATTATTAAATTTAGCGCCTCGGGTAAGAGTTTTAATATTGCAGATAGCGATCGATGACTTTGGCGCAGGCTATAGTTCGCTGCTTAGGGTGCAAAAGATCATGCCCGACTTCGTTAAAGTTGATCGCAAAGTGCTGTTGTATCAGCCGGTTTTCGCCCCAGAGATGATTGCCCAGTTAGTTAGCACCAAGGATGCATCTCATAATCGACTATTTAGAATTATTGTCGAAGGGCTAGACTAGCAAGTGGAAGAGAATTTTTCCCTATCAACTCTGGTTAACGATCTCGAGGTGGATAATATCCAGGGGCAAGCCCTGAAGCACTGGAACACTTGGGCAAAGCCAAGGAGCATGAAATTAAGCACAAACTGGCCTTGTGGACTCCTTAGGTAGGGTGATCTTATTAAGGGTTTGGTGAAAATAATCTAGGTTTGTGCCTAATTTCCAGCCTCATGGAAAATAACCTCCCTGCAGGCCTCCTCGAATGCCTCACCAGCTGTGCGCCCAAAATCACCAAATGCATATTGGCGAATTTCAAGTCTATCTTTCATTTTTGGATCTTCATGAAGAGCAGATTCGAGGATATCTGGCAGGTTTGATAAATCAGGTTCAATATTATAACTCGCGGCTAGGGAGGGATACTGTTTGCAGTCACCTAACATCAAGCCTGTGGGCATAACTACAGAAAGCGGTTTTCCAGAGTACAGGTAGTCAATCATGACTGATGAAATGTCGGTAATTAGCAAGTCAGCCGTATTATATAAGTCAAATACAGGCATTTCCGTACTGCAATAAATCCCAGAACTTCCGCTGCTGCGGGGCTTTTTAAGAGCTTTTTTAATATGCTGTTGAAGTATTGGCCACTGAGAAGATTTGTAAGACAATGGATGCGGCTTGAAGTGAAGTAGAATGTTTTTATGGGAATCCAATACTTCGTTTATCAATTTTACAGCCCTATCTAGAGATGAAAACTGTGTATCATCAAAAAAACCAAGCCAGGTAGGCATGTAAACAATATTTCGAATACCTTCTTTAGTGGGTAGATTTTGATCAGTATTGATTGAATCGACCTGTGGGCGACCGACTATACGAAAACGATCTTTGGGGATATCTATATCATGAATTTGATAGCGATCAATCGCCATTTGGCCTGCCACAAAAAGGTAGTCGTAAAATTTTGCTGTTGGATGGAATGAAGGTGGTTTATCGCTATCCCCATGCAAAAGCTGAACGTGCTTTAAATTACTAAGTCTTTTAACTATAGTAGAGTTATGCATGCTGTTATTAGCATAAAAAACCGACGAAAGTTTTTTCTCTAGAATGTTGTCGATCAATTTAAGAGTTTTTGAATTTGGAACCAAAATCGTAACGCTGTTACCGAATTCACGCTCAGTATTGAAGTGCGAACGCTCACGAAGGATTAAAAGGAGATTTTTTTCGGTCTGATTTAGGTAAGCTTCCCACATGTGAAAATGCCATGCAGTTTTGTGTCCAACCCCCGAGAAATAAAATGCAGCTTTGGTTGAAGCTAATTCGGGATGGTCTAGCGCTTCAAGCAATCTTGTTGGCATTGTCAATTTTGCCCCTGATATTGTCTGCCAAGCCAAGGATATACGTGTGATGATTAATATCAGAATGGCAAAAATACCAACTAATGAGTTTAGGTCGAGTAGCCAAATCGTCAACATAAAAATGAGGCCGGCTACTAGCACAAAAATTCGGACAATTTTACTAAGTTCATGTCGAGCAAAGTCAGTTTCCGGGAATGACGAGACCTGTGTAACCTTTAAGCCCTCTTTCTCATAACGCTCAAGGAAGAGCAGCGAAGACAAAAAGATAATTGTCAATATGGCTGTTAATATCATGCGCTTGTTTATCCTTTATTGCTCGAGCATACTTCGGTTACCAGGTCGGCCCAGTTGTCAAAGTGCGTATTGCAATTAGCTTCTTTAATGTCAAGCAAGGATCGCAATGCTGTATCAAGGCAAATTGACAAGTCGCTAGAGGAGTAGCCTAGTTCTATGGTATTTGGTGGTGGAGGTCCATCACCGGCCCAAAGTAGCGGTTTTGCAGTTTTTTGCAGTTCCGCTAATTCACTTTCGCGATGAATTATAAGGTAGTCACCAGCATTCGCTGCCTCTACAGCTGAGCCAATTTTGATTGACAGATTAAACTCGAAATTTTCTTTGCCGGCATACTCACCTCTTTGATCTCGCCATGCTGAAAGGATATTTTCAAGCTTTTTATTAGAAGGTGGTGTTTGTATGTCGGGGAGCCAGAGTTCAATGTATGCAACTTTATTGTCTAATACAGAGTTCATCAGTTTAATGATTTTGGTTGCATCCGCTTCAAGATTATCCAAATATAATGTCATTGTGGGTTTTAGTGGAGGGTACCGTGAGGGTTTATCAAACTTAAATTCATCAGTATTGTAACTATCAACAGTCAAAATCAATTTAGCGAGATTATCCGTCGCAGCATTGCGCCATTCTTTAGCCTTCTCAAGGGAGGGGGCTATAATTGCACTGTAGATTTCGCAATTCCTGTCAAGTTTCGCTGCTGACGCAAGTTCACCCGTAGGTATAAGGATGTGTTTATATTGATCGAAACGAATGCAATGACTATTTTTAGGTGCATCGTTGACATAGAAAATAGCATCGAAGCAAGGTTGGGCAAGTTGATCTAATTGGTTCATTGTTGCACAGTGCCATAGATTCGAAGAGGTCTGTCTTTTTAGAGCATTCATTGAGTGACGTTCGCGGGCTATTACTGCCGGTATGATATTTTCACCAGCCAGCGTTTTGAGGAGGTCTGATATATTTTCATGACTACTTTTTGAGGGACACGAATAGTGTATTGCCGTATTGGGAGGATTTTTTCCAAGGCTGTTTGTAACCATTTGGGTTGAGAACTTATTTACTCTACGTATTATGGATAACCCAAACCGGCGACTGAAAAAAGTAAGTGTGAGTAAGGACAATAATAGGGTGATGAAGAGTAAAAATGAGATGATTAGTTCAGGTTGTCCAAAAACTATCAGAGATGCAAAAGTGAAAGACATTAGAGTTGCTATACCTCTGAGCAAGTATAGCCCACGATTTCTAAGTTTTAAGTAGGGTTCTATATTAAAATTTGGCAGGAATGAAAAAGTCTTTTTGGATAGACCTGGTAGGTGATTTATTAGTCTAACTGCCACATAGGATGCCCCTATCGAGATTATTGACAGAAAGCCAGTTAAAGCTGACTCCAACCAGTCACTTGTTATAAGTGTGATCATGACCCAGGATGCCAAGATCAACAAAACTACTGGGACCTCAGGATATTTCCAAAGTAATTTGCTGGGTTGAGGGAGGACTTTTTGCTGTATGGCGACAGGAAGTAAAGCTGGAAAGTGACTTAGCGTTAAGGCCCCAAATGTTAGTATTATTGGAAAATGTTCGGTCTCAATAGTACCCAGAACAATTAGAATAATAGTAAGAGCGTAAAAGTAAGTGAATTTCACCATTCCGTCGCATTCCTTTTTTCCGATGTTATGTAGCGGAATTGATTGTATGCTTTAATTTATGTGCGTTGGGGGCTTATAGAAAGGAGCCCTGTGTCACAAAATAGTAGTTGCAAGTATGAATTTTTTAGGATGTTATTGAAGCGCTTTTCCTGTGCAATGTCAAAGTATGCTTACAGGCTAAGTTATTTGGTAGTGCCGGTGTTTCGGATCATTTTAACTTATTGAACAATGAGTTTAGCTGACTTTGTATTTACGAAGCTTCTCTTCTAAGCCGCGTTCAATCCACCCTGATTTTAAGTTTCTAGGCGCAGGCTGATAGATTGCGTGTTTTAATCAGAATGTAAGCGGCAAGAGTTCGGAGTGTCTTCCCTGCTTAAGGGGCTTTTTAAGTGTATTTATAGTTAAAGGCGGTTAGTTTTTGTTTACTATCGATCAGTTCAAAGCCTAAGGTTATTAGTGAGTCACGGATGGGCTGATCTCCCTGTTAAAGGCTATTTGAACTGCCACCATCCACAGCAATAGTCTGGCCGGTCATATAGCTCGCATTCACCGCCAGAAAAAACACCGTCTCGGCAATATCCGCCTCACAGCCCAAACGTCCCATCGGCACCTTGCTCAACACTGAATCCTGCTTGCTGGTGTCGTCCTGCTCATGTTCGGGCCAGAGAATCGCCCCTGGGGCAACACTGTTAACCCGCACATTGGGTGCCAGTTCCAGCGCCATAGATTTGGTCATAGCGATATTGCCGGCCTTGGCGACCGTGTAGATAGGGTGATTTTTAAGCGCCTGTCGCGCGTGCATATCCGAGATATTGACAATACTGCCATGGCTTTTTTGCAGCTGGGGGGCCAGCCCTTTGGACAGAAAAAACGGCCCTTTGAGATTGCTGTTAATCAGGTCATCCCACTGCTGATCATTGCAGCCCTCGAGAGGTGTTGGGTAAAAGCTCGAGGCGTTGTTGATCAATACATCCAAACGACCCAGTGAATCCACCAGATCAATAATTTTTTGCAGCCCATTCATATCATTGAGATCGGCCTGAACCAACAGGCAGCTATTGTCGCGCAGGCGATTAAATTTTTCGCAGAGTCTATCGGCATCGGTGGCGGAGCGGTTGAAGTGGATAATGACCTGGTAGCCGGCACTGTGGAAAAGCTCAGCTGTGGCGGCACCTATTCGTCTGGCTGCACCAGTGATTAAAACAACTGGGGTTGAATCTTTATCGATATTCGCCATAGAAAGTTAGCTCGCGTTGTAGGTTTGTTTTAATTCTGCAATGCAGGCAATACGGCGCAGACTCAATTGGCGACCAATCTCTGCGCCCTCAATACCGGATTTCACCAGATCGGCGATGCTGATATCGTTAGCTTTGCTGAGCGCGGCATGCAGATAGTCCGCAGATGGATAGTCGCGATCCTCAAAGCCGGTTCTACCGCGGGCATCGGCTTCGCAGCAGAGAATAAAGTCTTCGAGTTTATCCCTGGATTTAAGCGCGCCGATACCTTTTAAGAGTTCCAGAATTAACTCTGGCTCCAGCGCCAGTGCCTTGTGGCACATCAGGTGATATTCGGTCACCGCCAGAGCCAGCTGACGAAAATGATTGGGTACTTTTAGGCGATCACAGAGGCTGTCGACCAGGATTACACCGCGGGCTTCATGCCCGGAGTGGCTAGGTAAAATATGCTCCGGGGTAATCCCCTTGCCGAGATCATGAACCAGAACCGCAAAGCGAATAACACTGTTATCCGAGAGTTTCGCCGACTGCTGCAGTGCCATCAATATATGGATGCCGGTGTCGATTTCCGGATGAAAATCCGCACGTTGGGCTACGCCAAATAGACAGTCAACTTCCGGGAACAGGGCTTTCAGTGCACCGCAGTCGCGCAGGGTTTGAATATAAATATCCGGTGATCGCTCACCCAGGGCGCGCTCGGTCTCTTTCCAGACCCGCTCAGCAACCAGGTAGCCGAGCTCACCGCTGGCGGTAATCGACGCCATTAAAGCCAAAGTTTCCGGAGCAATGGTAAACCCGAGGTGATGGTAGCGAGCGGCAAAGCGCGCTACGCGCAGTACTCTTAAGGGATCTTCAGTAAAGGCATCGGAGACATGACGAAGCAGTTTGTCGCTGAGGTCGCGTTGACCGCCGTAGGGATCGATAAGCGAACCGTCCTCATCTTCAGCCATGGCATTGATGGTCAGGTCGCGGCGCACCAGATCTTCTTCCAGGCTGATATCTTCATCGGCGTGGAAGGTAAACCCCTGGTAGCCGTGGCCGGATTTTCGTTCAGTGCGCGCCAGAGCGTATTCCTCGCCGGTCTGCGGTTGAATAAAAACCGGAAAGTCACTGCCTACAGGAACATAGTTGAGATCGACCATTTTCTGCGGGGTTGCGCCAACCACAACCCAGTCATTTTCATCACTGGGATAGTTAAGTAGTTTGTCGCGAACGGCGCCGCCGACTCGATAGATTTTCATCCGGGGTTCCAATGCTTTTGCTTTAGCTGGTTATTTTTATGGCACTAAATTAACCGCATTGTAAGACGCGCCGCAGTTCACCTCAATCAATACCGGTGCAGGCAATACCTGTGTAGGAAGGTTATACAAATTCCTCGGGGTTTGTAATCAGCTGTTCGAGCGCTGATTTATTGATCAGCTCGATCTCTTTCTTATTGACTAGCAGATAGCCCATTCTCTGGAAGTGACTAAAGCCGCGACTGACCGTTTCAACCGTCAGGCCCAGATAGTTGCTGATCTCGCCGCGGGACATCGGCAGTCGAAAGCGGGTGGATGAGAGCTTTTGCTGGGCGAGGCGGGCAGAGATACTCAGCAGTAGGCTGGCCAGGCGTTGATGAGCGGAATGCCCCGCCAGCATTGCGATGAGTTTTTGATCGGCGCTAATCTCTCTGCCGATCAGTCTCATCATATGTTTGTGGATAGAGGGAATGGTTGCCCGGAGAAGCTCCAACTGGTTGTAGGGTATTTCGCAGACCGAGGTGGTTTCTAGTGCTATGGCTGTATTTTGATAATAGTTTTCGGCAAGGCCATCCCAGCCAAAAATCTCTCCGGGCAGATAGAAGCCTGTCACCTGTTCTCTGCCGTCATCGTCGATACAGAATGACTTGATCGAACCGCTGCGAACGGCGTAGACAGCTGTGAATTTATCACCGCTGTTAAAAACTGCATGTCTCGCCTGGTGGGGGCTGCCGCGCTGAATAATCTGATCCAGTTTGTACAGCTCGTCTGATCTCAGTGATAGAGGAATACACAAACTGTTCATTCGACAGTCGCGACAGCTGACCGGATTGGTATAGACATTCTCTATGTTTTTCAAAATATCATCCTTAATAAATTAAATTCCTAAATCCCGAAGCAAGCCCTTCAATCACAAGTATAGACGTTGAGTTGATCTACATCACTTTGATTTTTACTGGCTTATCACCGAGCTGGAGTTTGCCGACTACACTTCAAATATTGTCTAAATAACCTCAGTCGCGGGGGCGAGGAATGAAAAATATACTGGTAGTTCTGGATGGATCTAATAGCGATGAACATGTTCTCGGGCAGGCGGTTCAGGTAGCCACAGCCAATGGCGGCGATATCCACCTGTTTATGGTGGTCTACGATTCCATAGAAGAGCTGAATCGCTATGTTGGCTTTGATAATTATGCCGAGGTCAAGCAGGCGATCTTGGATGAGGCCGAGGTTAGGTTGCGGGTGCTGACCGACAAGTTTGGTGATCGCTTCTCATCGACTATGCACTGGGGGCGACGCTGGCATTTCAGTGTGGTGGTTGAAGCGAAAAAAATCGCCGCAGATCTTATTGTCAAAGCTGTTCATCGCCACTCCCGTATAGCCGAATTTCTGCATACGCCCGAAGACTGGCATCTGCTTCGTGAAGCCAATTGCCCGGTGTGGCTGGTCAATGATACGGCTGAGCATATAGACAAGGTCGTCGCCGCCTTTAGCACCCTAGAAGAGAGCCCAGAGCACCGCCAGCTGGGTGAGAGAGTTCTGTTAAAGGCCAGGGATCTCTCAAAGGCTCTGGGGGTGGAGCTGCATGTGGTCTCGGTAATTCCCGACTGGTTAAACTCCCAAGCGATGGTCGCACCGGTTCCAGCCATGCCCGGTCAGTTTCCCTATGCACTGGCAGATCTGGGTGAGGAAGCCCTCGAGCGTGCCGAGCAGATACTCAATGAATCCCTGGATAAAATAGGTATTGAAGCGGATTTAACCGAGGTTAGAACCGGCTTTGTCGATAGCGAAATGGCCGATGCCGTCGGCGCCAGCGGTGTACTGGTGATAGGTAGCGCTGCAGCCCGCAGTCTGCCGGGTAAGGTGGCCGCGAAACTATTTGGCAACACCTCCGAAAAGGTCATCCACCATGTGCTCGGCGATGTGCTGGTCGTGCACTAGATTTAGCGGCTAGTTATCCTCAGCAACCGTCCCCCACAGCTCTTCCAGCCGCTTGTCGCGGCCGCAGCCCCAGCGGTAATAGTTGTAGCGTATGGGGTTTTTTAAATAGTAATCCTGATGATAATCCTCTGCCGGATAGAAGGTACTTGCCGCAGTGATTTTTGTCGCTATTGGCGCGCCCAGGCTGGCATTTTTATCCAGTGCTTGGAGAGACTTTTCTGCAGCCTCCCTCTGTGTTTCGTCGTGATAGAAAATTTCACTGCGATACTGCTGGCCACGATCACAGAATTGTCCGCCAGCATCAATCGGATCGATACTTTTCCAAAAATACTCAAGCAGACTTGAATAGCTGACTATTTGGCTATCAAAAATAATTTGAACGCCCTCGGTATGTGCGGTTTTACCCGATGACACCTGTTTGTAGGTCGGATTTTTTAACTGTCCGCCAATATAGCCAGAGGTAACGGCAATAACCCCATCGAGTTTCTCAAAATCACTTTCTGAGCACCAAAAACAACCGCCGGCAAAGGTTGCGGTCTGTTCTTGGGCATGGCTGGTTGTTGCAATAATCCCCGCGAGAAAAATTGACAGGAATGTCAGTAAAGCACAGAAGAAGGGGGCGATAATCGGTGTATTTGCCGGCTTGTTATGCAAAATTGTTCTCCTCAAAAAAGATTAAAACACTTGGTTAAAGCACTCTCTTAAAACACTGGTTTCACTAAATTTTGTATACGCATGGTCTATGACAACTGGTTCGACCGTAAAAGGGTAAATTTACTGATTTTTTGTTACTTGATTATAGGCTGTCGAAGGTGAGTAATGATGGATAATAATTTGAATACTGACAACGGGTATGAAGATGCTGAGGGTGCTTCGGGCCCTCAACGACGCGATGAAGAGCTCGATCATGAAGCGCGCCGCCGCCTTGAACAAAGGCTCGAAGCTTCGTGGATCAACAGGCAGACCCAGGACTATAACTACGACCTTGATTAAAATCCTGCAAGGCATTGTTACTAAAAACCCCATAACAAGGTTAAGAGCCTATTTTTTAGCGACATTTACACTGTGTTTTTGGCATAATGCCCCCCAAGAAAATTCATCGAGCCCGGGAACTTCCGTTGTCGCAATCAGCCCTTCTAAAAGTTGAGAATCTCGCCTTTGAGCGCGACGACAGCGCTGTGCTTGAGAATATTAACCTCAGTCTCAGCTGTGGCGAAATACTGCAGATTGAAGGCGCCAATGGCAGCGGTAAAACCACATTGCTGCGCCTGCTGACAACAGCTTTACAATCCAGCGCTGGAAGCATCCTCTACAAGGGTCAAGCCCTATCCAAGTGCCGCTATCAATATCTCTCCGATATGCTCTATATCGGTCATCAACCGGCAGTAAAATTAACCCTCACCGCAGAGGAAAATTTGCGCTGGATGGTTAACAGCGCAGTAAAAACCAATCAGCTGACAATCGCTGATGCCCTTGATGGCGTAGGTCTGTCCGGTTACGGCGATATTCCCTGTTATGCACTGTCTGCCGGTCAGCACCGGCGAGTGGCACTGGCGCGACTGCTGATCAGTGAAGCGGCGCTCTGGTACCTCGACGAACCTTTTACCGCTATCGACAAGCAGGGCGTCAGTTTCCTCGAACAGCGTCTGCAAGAACACCTCAATCAGGGCGGGTCAGTGGTGCTGACCAGTCATCAAGATCTGAGCCTTAACAACCTGCGTAAATACAGCCTGAGCTCGCAGCTGGGGCAGGCGGCATAATGGCCCATTCAATCAACAGCGGTTACAGCGCATGGTTAAAGCGCGACCTGTTACTGGCCTATCGCCGTCGCGGTGAAGCCGCCAGCCCGCTGATATTTTTTGTGATGGTCTCGACCCTGATTCCCCTCGGCCTAAGTCCCGAGTCTGCACAGCTGGCAGAAATTGCCGCAGGCATGATCTGGGTAATGGCACTATTGGCCACGCTATTATCTGTCGATGGCTTATTTGCCAGTGATTATCAGGATGGCTCCTTGGAGCAGCTGTTAATAACCCCACAGTTACTGCCAATGCCAGTGCTGGGTAAAATTACTGCCCACTGGCTGACCACAGGCTTGCCCCTGACACTGGCTTCACCCCTGTTGGGATTGATGCTGTCACTGCCGACGGCGGGCTATCTGCCTATGCTCGGTAGTCTTGCACTTGGCACCGCCTGTTTAAGTCTCACCGGCGCAGTGGGAGCAGCCTTAACCGTCTCGTTGCGCAAAGGCGGTCTGTTGCTGTCTCTACTGGTTATTCCGCTGTATATGCCAGTGATTATTTTTGGCACAGCCACGGTCACCTATGCCATTGATGGCCTTAACTGGCTGCCACCACTGGCCATACTGGGGGCGCTATTTGCCGCCTCTGTTGCACTTTGCCCACTGGCTGCGGCCGGTGCGCTGCGCATTACTAGCGCCAATTAGAGAAAGGAAAAGATATGAGTTGGCAATGGTTTCACCGTCTTGGATCACCGCGCTGGTTTTATCAGACCAGCACGCGCTGGTTGCCCCTGCTCGCCCTGATCGCGGCAGCGGTACTGATCAGTGGACTGGTTTGGGGCCTGGCAATTGCCCCTGCGGACGCCAAGCAGGGCAACAGTTTTCGAATTATCTATATTCATGTGCCAGCCTCATTTTTAGCCCTTGCCGGCTACTACATCATGGCCATTGCCGGAGCCGTAGGCCTGATCTGGAAAATGAAGCTCTCCTATATGGTGATGAAATCCGCCGCGCCAATTGGTGCCGCGCTGACATTTATTGCCCTGATAACCGGGGCTATCTGGGGCAAGCCCACCTGGGGCACCTACTGGGTCTGGGATGCGCGCATCACCTCGATGTTAATACTGCTATTTCTGTATTTGGGTGTGATGGCCCTGCAGTACGCCTACCACAGTATCGATGCCGCCAGTAAAGCCGGCGCCATCCTCGCCCTGGTGGGCACAGTGAATATTCCGATTATTTATAAGTCGGTGGACTGGTGGTACACATTGCATCAGCCCGCCACTATTAAATTAACCTCCGCACCGAGCATGCATATCGATATGTTTCTGCCACTGCTGGTAATGATTGTCGGGTTTTATCTGTTTTACGCCGTGGCGCTGATATTGCACACCCGCAGCGAAATACTGCGTCGCGAACGCAAAACTGCCTGGGTGCGTGAGTTGATAGAGCCGGAGGCGAGGTCATGACTATGTACTTTGCGAGTTTTCAAGACTTACTAGCAATGGACGGCCACGGTATCTATGTCTGGTCGGCAGTGATTATCTCACTGCTGGTTCTAGCCTGGTTGATAGTGGCGCCTATACTCAGTCGCCGGGCACTGCTTAAAGAAGTCGCCAGAGATATTCTCCGCGAGCGCGCTCGCCAGTCCACCTCGATAAATACTCAGAGAGAGAGCTAATGCATCCACTGCGCAAACAGCGTCTACAGCTGGTTATATTAATTGTTGTCGCCACCAGTATAGTTGTGGGATTAGTGCTTTATATGCTGCGGGAAAACGGCAACTTCTTCTATACCCCAGAACAGATTGTGTCCGGTGAAGCCCCGCAGAATATTTATCTGCGTGCCGGGGGTATGGTCGTTGATGGCAGCTTAAAACGTGCCGACGATTCACTCTGGGTGCAGTTTCAAATTACCGATGGTGTAGACAACCTGACCGTCGAATACACCGGCATACTGCCCGATCTATTTACCGAAGGTGAAGCGGCCATAGCCTCAGGGAAAGTTGATGACAATTTAGTTTTGCAGGCTACCCAGATACTCGCTAAGCATGACGAAAACTACACCCCGCCAGAAGTCGCCGATGCCATGAATGAAGCTTATCAGCGCAAGCAGGAAGCGCTTAAAGAAGACCGTAGTGAAGGGCTTAGTGAAGGGCGTAGTAAAGAGCTTGATGGTGAGAAAAAATACACTATGGACGGCACAAAATGACAGCAGAGCTGGGTCATAGCGCACTGATAGTCGCACTCTGTCTGGCCGTGATTCAGGCAATTGTGCCCATGGTTGGTTCATTTGCCGGATACCGCTCCTGGATGCGTCTGGCCCATTCGCTTGCACTCGGCCAGTTTGTGATTTTAGCGCTGTCATTTGCCTGCCTGGCCAGCGCCTTTCTGCAGGATGACTTCTCCCTGCAGTATGTCGCCAACAACTCCAACACCTTGCTACCCGATCACTTTAAATTTAGTGCCGTCTGGGGTGCTCACGAGGGATCGCTACTGCTCTGGGCTCTGATACTGGCTGGCTGGTCTGCTGCGGTGGCAATTTACAGCCGCCATCTGCCACTGGTTTTATCCGCGCGGGTACTGTCGATTCTCGGTGCTATCGCAGTGGGGTTTGCGCTGTTTTTACTGCTTACCTCCAACCCTTTTGCCCGCATACTGCCATT
>Ga0209833_1000421_pt1 | contig 31241 bp, 25 predicted proteins | sample COGITO_mtgs_1105_3_FD_184797 | JGI IMG/M metagenome (GOLD analysis project Ga0209833, IMG submission 184797) | Pelagic marine microbial communities from North Sea - COGITO_mtgs_110506 (SPAdes) (version 2) | ecosystem: Environmental > Aquatic > Marine > Epipelagic ... | reverse complement strand
TCAACTTGCCCAGAGTTAATAGTAAGGTTCATTGGACTTCCATCAAGACTAGTAAAAGAATAAGAGTTGTCTAATCCTGTGTCATAACAGAAGCTAGTAGTTGTTGGCCCAGCTGTACAGTCTACATCAGCTGATGTTTGCGAGTTAATATTAAAACTAAGTACTAAAAAACAAAAGAATAATAACTTTTTCATATGTATAAAATTATAGATTTTTAAAGATAACAAATACATGTTATAAAGTATATAGATTTTTTAATTCATATTTGTACATTTACTCAAGAATATTTAAATCTTGGAAAATACTATTTTAATTGGAGTTATAACTGGTGATCAAGACAAAGAAAAGTCTAAAGAATATCTTGATGAGTTAGAGTTTTTAACAACTACCGCTGGAGGTACTGTTGTAAAGCGCTATACACAAAATTTAGATACACCAAATCCAAAAACATTTCTAGGCAGTGGAAAAATTAAAGAAGTTCTTGATTTTATTGAACTGGTAAAAGTTCAGACAGTTATATTCGATGACGAATTATCTCCAGCACAAGAAAGGAATATTAGTAAAATATTTAATTGTAAAATACTAGATAGAACAAATTTAATTCTAGATATTTTTGCTCAAAGAGCTACAACAAGTTATGCCAGAACACAGGTTGAGTTAGCTCAATGTCAATATTTGTTACCTAGACTAAAAGGTATGTGGACTCATCTTGAAAGACAAAAAGGAGGTATTGGAATGAGAGGTCCAGGAGAAACAGAAATTGAAACAGATAGAAGAATTGTTAGAGATAAAATCTCTTTGTTAAAAAAGAAAATCAAGAATATTGACAAACAAATGCATGTACAAAGAGGCAATAGAGGCAAGATGATAAGGGTTGCTTTGGTTGGATATACAAATGTAGGAAAATCAACCTTGATGAACGTTTTAAGTAAATCAAAAGTGTTTGCAGAAGATAAGCTGTTTGCCACTTTAGACACTACGGTAAGAAAAGTTGTTGTTAAAAACCTTCCTTTTTTAATGAGTGACACAGTAGGTTTTATAAGAAAGCTACCAACTCAGTTAATAGAATCTTTTAAAAGTACTTTGGATGAAGTTAGGGAAGCAGATTTATTGATTCATGTTGTTGATATTTCACATTCAAATTTTGAAGAGCATGTAGATTCTGTGAATAAGATACTTGATGAGATAAAAAGTTCTAACAAGCCAACTATTATGGTCTTTAATAAAATTGACAATTACTCATTTGAAGAATTTGATGAGGAAGATTTAATTGCAGTCAGGGATAAGTCTAATTATAACTTAGACGATTGGAAAAATACCTGGATGAGTAATAGTGATAATGAGGTTAGATTTATTTCCGCTCTAAACAATGAAAACATAAATGATTTAAAAAATTGTTTGTATTCTGAAGTTAGAAAAATTCATATTACCAGATTCCCTTACAATAAGTTCCTATACCCAGATTGTTAATTTATTTTTTATACAATGGAACAGTTGAACAAGCCTCACCAAACATAATTCTTTTGGCAATTGGTTTTAGTCGGTTTATTAATTGTGTGTAAGCATCAAGAGGGATTTTTTTTTGCGAACATCCTTTTATTACTACAGATTTGTCTTTAAAATTGGAAAAATCAATTGAGTTTACAATATTTAAAAAGATACATTTTTCTAAATAATCTAAATCGCCAACAATATTTATAATACAATTGTCTTTTAATTTGGTAGCTATCAGTAAATATGCCCAAGTTGGAATTATTGCACCACTACTACAAAAAACAGAAACGTATCCGTTATTAAATTTAGTCCAGTCAAAGCCATCAATTGATATTCTAAATTCTTGTTCTTTTAAAACCAAACCTTCATGAAGCCAGTTTTTAATATCTAATAAGTGTCTTTGACCCTTAGGATAATAATCTTCAAGATCAATTGTGATTAGCTTACTATTAGTGACTCTATTTATAATTTCTTTTGACATTTTTTTATCCGAAGTATTTATAAAATTCCTATTTCTAATTTTGCTTCGTCACTCATTAAATCTTGAGACCAGGGAGGGTCAAAAGTAATTTCTACCTCAGCTTCGTTTACTTCTTCCATAGCTTTAACTTTATTTTCAACATCTAACGGCAATGACTCTGCAACAGGACAATTAGGGGTTGTTAAAGTCATTAGAATTTTAACATCTCTATCTTCATTAATCATTACATCATAGATTAGGCCTAATTCATAAATGTCAACAGGGATTTCTGGATCAAAAACTGTTTTTAAAACCATAACAATTTTTTCTCCTAAAATGTTTGGATCAAAATTTTCTTTATTCATTATTTATTTTTGTTTGATAAGCTAAAGCATAAATTTTTAATTGTTTAATCATACTAGAAAGACCATTTGCTCTGTTTGGCGAAAGATGATCTTTTAGACCGATTTTATCAATAAAATCTGTATTAGCTTCAATTATTTCATTTGGTTCGTGATGAGAAAATACTCTTATTAAAACAGCTATAATACCTTTACTTATGATTGCATCACTATCCGCCTTGAATACTATTTGTTTCCCCACAAGATCTGCCTTAACCCAAACTTTACTTTGACAGCCACTAACCAGGTAATCATCAGTTTTATATTTAACATCAATTAGAGGTAATGATTTACCTAAATCAATCATATACTCATACCTCTGCATCCAATCATCAAACATTGCAAACTCGTCGATTATCTCCTCTTGTATTTGTTTTATTTTCAAGCTTATAATTTTAGTAAAAATACGATAACAAAAAGATTTTTCAATTTAAAGTATTGAATATTGTGCTATTTTTTTATTTAAGATAGCATTAAAATTGCTTTATGAAGTGCTTTAATAAATTCATCAATTTCTTCTTTTGTATTATAAAAACTAAAAGAAACTCTTATTGTACCAGGGATTTTAAAATAATCCATTATTGGTTGAGCACAAAGTTGTCCAGTTCTTGTAGCTATTCCAAATTTATCTAAAATAGAGCCAATGTCGTAAGGATGTATATTTCCAACATTAAAAGATATTACAGATGTTTTTTTTGAAGAAAATCCGTAAATCCGTAAATCTTTTATTAATAGCAGCTCCTTTGTTGCATATTCAAGCAATTCATTTTCGTATTTATAAATCTCTTCTAGTCCAATTGAATTTAAATAATCTATCCCAATTCCAGATGCAATTACACCACTTATATTCGGAGTTCCAGCTTCAAATTTATTTGGAAGACCAGCATATGTTGATTTTTCAAAAGTAACTTGATCAATCATTTCTCCGCCACCTAAAAAAGGGGGGATTTTATTCAACCACTTTTCCTTACCGTATAGGATTCCCACACCCGTTGGGCCACAAATTTTATGAGTAGAAGTTACATAAAAATCCACATCAAGATCAATAACATCAATTTTCATATGTGGAGTTGCTTGAGCACCATCTATTAAAACAATTGCATTAAATTCATGTGCTTTTTTTATCATATGCTTAATTGGATTTACAATTCCAAGTGCATTTGATACGTGATTAACAAATACTAATTTAGTTTTTGAATTTAGGAGGTTTTCGAATTCTCCAATAATTAATTCACCATTATCATCAATTGGTATAACTTTTATTTTTGCTCCAGTTTCTTCACAAAGCATTTGCCAAGGAACAATATTGCTATGATGCTCTAATTGAGAAATGATAATCTCATCATTTTTTTTCAATATCTTTTTGAATCCATTAGCGACTAGGTTAATACTATGTGTCGTTCCAGATGTAAATATTATTTCATATGAATTATCAGCATTGAAGTGTTTTTGAAATTTAATTCTAGAATTTTCATATGCATCAGTAGCTTCCTGACTTAAAAAGTGAACTCCTCTATGAATATTTGAATTGTAGTTAGAATAATAATCAACAATTGAATCAATTACTATTTTTGGAGTTTGTGAAGTAGCAGCATTATCAAAATATATTAAATTTTTACCATTTACTTTTCTCTTAAGTATAGGAAAATCATTTCGTATTTGATTAATATCTATATGTTTATTATTTTTCATTTATAAATTAAAACCAATATTAACACCTAATTTTCCAGCAATTATATTAGTTATTCTCTTTTTTAATTCTGGAATTTTCACACTTTGCATAACATTATTTGCAAAACCATACATTAATAAAGCTTTTGCTTCTTTTTCTGGAATCCCTCTTGATTTTAAATAGAAAAGAGCATTTTTATCTAATTGGCCGATGGTACATCCGTGTGAACACTTTACATCATCTGCGAAAATCTCAAGCTGTGGCTTTGTGTTTATTGAGGCTTTATCACTCAGAAGCACATTATTATTTGCTTGAAATGCATTTGTCTTTTGAGCCTCTTTTTCCACTACAACTGTTCCGTTAAATACACCTGTAGAACTATCATCAAAAATACCTTTGTAGTCTTGATGACTTTCACAGTTTGGTTTAATATGATGAACTAGAGTATTGTGATCCACATGTTGTTTTTCTTCAATAATGGTAATTCCTTTCATTATTGATTCAATATGCTCTCCTTTTTGAGAAAAAGTAAGGTTATTTCTTGTAAGTTTTCCGCCAAAGGAAAAAGTATGTAATGTACAAACACTATTATTTTCTTGAATAATTGATGTAGTATCAATTAAAGAAGCTTGCTTGTTGTCATTTTGAATTTTATAATAATCTACTATAGATTTTGGGTTCACAAAAATCTCAGTAACAGAATTTGTTAAAACTTCATTTTCATTTAAATTTTGATGTCTTTCAATAATCTGCAGTTGAGAGTTTTCGTCAACAATAATTAAATTCCTTGGTTGAAGCATTAATGAGCTTTCAATACCACTACTAAAGTGAATAATCTGAATCGGCTTTTCTACAAGCTTATTTTTAGGAATGTGTATGAATGCTCCTTCTTTTGAAAAAGCAGTATTTAAGTCAGTTATTCCATCTTTTTTTAATGCTTTATTAAAATAATTTTCAATAATTGGAGCATACTTTGGTTTATTTAAAACGGAAGACATTAAACAAATATCCATTCCCTCGTGAGTGGTTTCTGATAAATGAGAAGAATATATACCATCGACAAAAATAATTTTATAACTATCTATATCATCAATAAGATATTTTTCAATTTTCGAATAAACAAGAGCAGTATTTTTACTTGGGAAAATACTGTAATCAGTATCTAAAACCTGTTTTAGAGAAGTGTATTTCCAGGATTCATTTTTTTTTGTTGGGAAGCCTGAATTCTCAAAATCTTTAATAGCCTCAGTTCTTATGTCGTGGACATAACTATCTATATCTACTTGATTCTCAAATGCGATAAAGGAGGAAACTAGCTTTTCTTTTAAATCCATTTAATTAGTTTTTTACTTCTTCTTTAATCCAATCGTATCCTTTAGCTTCTAGCTCCAGAGCTAAATCTTTAGTGCCTGATTTCACAATTTTTCCATTGTACAAAACGTGAACATAATCTGGGACTATATAGTCTAGTAATCTTTGATAATGTGTTATTAGGATTACTGCATTTTCAGAACTTTTTAATTTATTAACACCATTAGCAACAATTCTTAAGGCATCTATATCTAATCCTGAATCTGTTTCGTCTAAAATTGCTACACTGGGTTCTAGCATTGCCATTTGAAAAATTTCATTTCTCTTTTTTTCTCCACCCGAAAAACCATCATTTATCGATCTAGATAAAAACTTTCTATCAATTTCTAAAAGACTTGACTTATCTTTTAAAAGTTTTAGCATTTCTTTTGCAGGCATTTCTTCTTGTCCTTTAGCTTTTCTAGTCTCATTAATTGCTGTTTTTATAAAGTTAGTAACCGATACTCCAGGTATTTCAACTGGATACTGAAACGAAAGAAAAATACCTTTATGAGCTCTTTCCTCAGCAGATAATTCTTCAATAGATTCACCATTTAAATCAATATCACCACTAGTAATCTCATATTCTTCTTTTCCGGCAATAATGGATGCTAGAGTACTTTTACCAGAACCATTAGGCCCCATTATAGCATGTACTTCACCTGCTTTAACTTCTAAATTTATGCCATTTAAAATATCTTTATCCTCAACTTTGGCATGTAAATTCTTAATGCTTAACATATCTATTTTTCTTTAGTAATAATTTCAACTATTTCTGTAATTTCTAATTTCACTGACCACCCTTCTTCATCCTCTTTTTTGTTTTGCAATTTACCTTTAAGAATGACTGGAATAAAATCAAATTCATCCTTTTTGATTGAAGTCAATCTTTGATTTAGCTCGTTTACTTTTTCATTAATCACAATTCCATAAACATTTTTGTTCGTCTGCAATACTGCTGCATTATTGTAAAAAACATAATCCCCAGATAAGATTATCAGATCATTATTTTTTGTTTCAAAAACTTCATTTGAAACAACTTTATTTTGTTTTTTATCACAACTAAACGAAAAAAGCGCAATAAGTATTAATATTCTATATTTTTTCATTTCAACAAATTTTAACCAACTGAGCCTTCAAGTGAAATTTCTAACAATTTTTGTGCTTCAACAGCAAATTCCATTGGTAGTTTATTTAACACATCTTTACTAAAACCATTAACTATTAATGCAATTGCCTTTTCAGTACCAATTCCTCTTTGATTACAATAGAAAATTTGGTCTTCACCAATTTTACTAGTTGTAGCCTCATGTTCAATTTGTGCAGTTTTATTTTTAGCCTCAATATATGGGAATGTGTGAGCACCACATTCATTACCCATTAATAAACTATCGCATTGAGAAAAATTTCTAGCATTATCAGCTCTTGAATTAATTTTAACTAAACCTCTGTAACTATTTTGTGACTTTCCAGCAGAGATACCTTTTGATATGATTGTTGACTTGGTGTTTTTTCCAATATGAATCATTTTTGTTCCTGTGTCAGCTTGCTGATAATTATTAGTTACTGCAATGGAATAAAATTCTCCTATTGAATTGTCTCCTTTTAAAATGCAAGAAGGGTATTTCCATGTCACAGCACTACCAGTTTCAACTTGTGTCCAAGATATTTTAGCATTCTTTTCGCATAGTCCTCTCTTTGTAACAAAATTAAAAACTCCACCTTTACCATCTGGGCTTCCAGGAAACCAGTTTTGTACTGTGCTGTATTTAATTTCTGAATCATCCATTGCTATCAATTCAACTACAGCGGCATGCAGTTGATTTTCATCTCGACTTGGAGCTGTGCACCCTTCAAGATAACTGACATAACTTTCTTTATCTGCAATAACAAGAGTTCTTTCAAATTGTCCAGTACCAGCTTGGTTAATTCTAAAATATGTAGAAAGTTCCATGGGGCATCTAACTCCTTTTGGGATGTAACAAAATGAGCCATCACTAAATACTGCTGAGTTTAAGGCAGCGTAATAATTGTCTTTTACAGGAACTACAGATCCAATATACTTTTTTACTAAATCTGGATGATTTTTTATAGCCTCACTTATTGAACAAAAAATTATTCCTTTTTCAGAAAGAGTTTTTTTAAAGGTTGTTGCAACTGAAACCGAATCAATTACAACGTCCATGGCAACACCACTTAATTTTTTTTGTTCGTCAATCGAGATCCCTAGTTTTTTAAATGTAGCCAGTAGTTCAGGATCTACTTCACTTAAATCATTGTATTTAGGGGTGTTTGATGGAGCGGAGTAGTAGGATATTGCTTGAAAATCAGGCTTATTATATTTAACATTTGCCCAATCTGGCTCCTTCATTTTTTCCCATTCTCTGTAGGCATTTAATCTCCAATCTGTCATCCAGTTCGGCTCATCTTTTTTCTTAGAGATTGCTCTTACAATATTTTCATTAAGTCCAACAGGAAATGTGTCGGATTCCATTTCTGTATAAAAACCATACTCGTACTCTTTTGTTTTTAACTCTTCTCTTAAATCGTCTTCAGTGTATTTAGCCATATCTTTTTATTTAGAGTGAAAAACTTTCTCCACAACCACATGTCCTATTTGCGTTGGGGTTGGAAAAAACAAAACCAGTGCCGTTTAGACCACCAGAATATTCTAAAGTTGTTCCAATTAGGTATAAAAAACTTTTCTTATCAACTACTATCTTTATATTTTTATCTTCAAACATTTTATCATCTTCATTTTTATTTTTATCAAATTTTAAATCATAGGATAGCCCAGAGCACCCACCACTTTTGACGCCAACTCTAATAAAGTCTTGCTCTGGAATAAATCCGTCGTTAGACATTAATTCAATGACTTTGTTTTTTGCTAAATCTGATATTTTTATCATAAATATATATATAAAATATATTAGCATACAAATATACAATATAACTCTTATTTTTACATACTTTTTAGTCTATTTATATGATAGAATTAGAGACTATGTACTAAAAGAATGTTAGATTTGTAATATGATTGAAGATAAAAATATAAGTAAAACTAGTTTGAAAGACTTAGGTGAGTTTAAATTAATTGAAAAATTGACAGAAAGTTTTGAGATTAAAAATTTAAGTACATTTAAAGGAATTGGAGATGATGCTGCTGTTTTATCATTTGCTAAAAAAAAAGTACTTGTCTCTACAGATTTACTTGTTGAAGGTGTTCATTTTAATCTTGCTTACACACCCTTAAAGCATCTTGGTTATAAAGCTGTGATGGTCAATTTATCAGATATTAACGCCATGAATGCTGTTGGTACACAGATTACAGTTTCTATTGCAGTTTCAAACAGATTTACTCTTGAATCTTTAGAGGAACTTTACTCAGGTATTCGATTAGCAACTAAAGCCTATGATGTTGATCTAGTTGGTGGAGACACTACTTCATCTACATCTGGTTTGACAATTTCGGTCACCGCAATTGGAGAAGTTGATGAAAAAGATATTGTATATAGAAATGGAGCTAAGGAAAACGATTTATTGGTTGTAACAGGGGACCTTGGAAGTGCATATATGGGTTTAAAGGTTTTGGAGCGTGAGAATGAAGTGTTTAAGGTTAATCCAAATAATCAGCCTGAGTTAGACCAGTATACATATCTAGTTGAGAGGCAGCTAAAACCAGAGTCAAGGAAAGATATAGTTAAATTATTAAAAGATTTAGATGTCAAACCTAGTTCAATGATTGATATAAGTGATGGTCTTTCATCCGAAATTATACATATCTGTAGTCAAAGTAATGTTGGATGCGATTTGTATGAAGAAAAAATCCCAATTGATCCCCAATTAATTTCTACCTGTGAAGAATTCAATATTGATAGCACTACAATTGCTTTAAATGGAGGAGAGGATTACGAGTTATTGTTCACAATTTCTCAGCAAGATTATTTAAAAATTAAGGCCAATCCAAATTTTACAGTGATAGGTCACATAACTGATAAAAACTCTACACCAAGTCTTATAACAAGATCCAATTCCAAAATTCCTTTAAAAGCACAAGGATGGAATTCAATTAATTAGAATTCATTAAGTTTTCAATTTCATCAATTTCAATAGGGATGTTTTTCATCAAATTTTTTGGATCACCTGTTTTTTGTATAACCACATCATCTTCAAGTCTAATGCCAAATCCTTCTTTAGGCAAGTAAATTCCAGGTTCTACAGTAAAAACCATGTTTTCTTGCATTGGTTCTTCTAATAAGCCATAGTCATGAGTATCTAGACCCATATGATGTGAAGTTCCATGCATAAAGTATTTTTTGTATGCAGGCTTTTCTTTAGTTTGATTTCGAATATCTACTTTATCTAATAACTTTAAATCTACTAATTTAGATGACATTAGTTTTCCTACTTCAATATGATACTCAGCCCAGTCTGTACCAGGAACTAGCAATTTAGTGGCTTCGTTTTTTACATTTAAAACTGCATTGTAAATAGCTTTTTGTCTTTTATTGAATCTTCCATTTACAGGGATAGTTCGTGTCATATCACTAGAGTAATTAGCGTATTCAGCACCAACATCTAAAAGAATCAAATCACCCCCTTTACATTGCATATTATTTTCAATATAATGAAGAATGTTTGCGTTATTTCCAGATGCAATAATAGGAGTGTAGGCGAATTTTTTGGATCTATTAATTAAAAACTCATGAATAAATTCTGCTTCAATTTCATATTCCCATACTCCTGGCTTTACAAAACCTAAAATTCTTCTAAACCCTTTATTTGTTATATCACAGGCTTGTTGTATTAGATTTATTTCTATAGGATCTTTTAATGACCTCAATCTTTGTAAAATCGGATTACTTCTTTCTTTGTTTTTTTTTGAATACTTGTTTTCAAGCCAACTATTGAATCTAGCTTCTCTAGTTTCAGTTTCAATTTTTGCTCGGTAGTGTTCATTTTTATTGAAATATATATTTTCACAACGATTAACCAATTTGTTAATAATTTTTTCTAAATCGTTTAACCAAAAGACAGTTTTAATTCCACTAATTTTCAACGCTTGACTTTTATTTATTTTTGGACCTTCCCAAACTGCTATATGATCACTGGTTTCTTTTAAAAATAATATTTCTCTTAAATCTGGATTGGGATTATCTGGAGATAAAACTAGTATACTTTCTTCTTGATCAATTCCACTTAAGTAGAAGATATCTCTATGCTGTTCAAAGGGTAAAGTTGAATCTGCACTAACTGGGTATATGTCATTTGAATTAAAAAATGCAATGCTATTTTTTTTCATTTCTTTAGAAAAATTTGCTCTATTTTTTATAAATAGCTTACTATCAATTGATTCGTACTTCATATTTAACTTATTTTATTTCAAATGTAATAATATTCTTTTTCATTTATTTTAAATTCATTCTAAATAGATCTTTTTTCTTGTGTAACATTTTTTTCAGTGTTACTTTTGTAATCAATTTATTAATCATATAACTGATGTCACTATTTTTTGATTCATCAATTGCGAGAAAAATTTCTATGGCTCTTTCAGCTATTTTCTTAATGGTTTTTCTGTTACAACATTTTGCAATTAATCTGACATCTGTGTTTAGTGCAGATATTTTCAATCAAATATCCCATTTTATGGGTACCAATCCATTAGTTCAATTTGTTCTTCAACCAATCTTAATCTTTGGTGTTATTTTTCATTTTGTAATGGGCTTTATTCTAGAGATTAGAAATAACAGATCATCTAAAGTTAAATACGCTTACAATAATGGAAGTGCTAACTCTTCATGGATGAGCAGAAATATGATTTGGAGTGGATTAGCTATATTATCATTCATGGTTTTACACTTTATTGACTTTTGGTTTCCAGAAATTAATACAAAGTTTATTCAGAATGACTGGTCCGGTTTACACAACGGAGAATTTAGATATTTTACAGAGTTGCAACACAAGTTTTCTTATGCACCTAGGGTTATCTTTTATTGTATCGCTTTTGGTTTTTTATCTTTGCACTTAATGCATGGTTTTACATCAGCGTTTCAGTCTATGGGTTCTACGGTTGGTAGAAAGAAACTTTTATTAAATTTAAGTTACATGTATTCAATTTGTGTTCCATTGGGCTTTGTTTTTATTGCTTTATTTCATTTTTTTAATCATTAATTATAATTTTATAAATATGTACGTGTTATAGTTATTTTTAATTAATTTTGTAACACATAACCGAATTAACCTTATGAACAAAATCACTTATTCTTTAAATTATAGAAAACCTAAAGAAGAATACATGCCAGACGAAGAACTTCTTGTCTGTGTTAGGTATTACCACAAAGTGAATAACGCTGCACCCAAAATTATCAAAAAAAGTACAGGTGTAAAATGTAAATTAAAAGATTGGGATCCTAGTTGGCACAAAAAGGATTGTAGGTCTCCAATTATGAAATCTGATAAAGACTTTAAATCTAAAAACTCATTAATAGAACAAAGTGCAAAAAATTTTGAACAATACCTAAAGAAATTACAAGCCAGTCCAGAACTAAAGTTTAGCTCAAAATTAATCTCAAGTGAACCCAAAGGTCAAATAAAAGATAAATGGACTAACCATAAAAATTCTATTAACTTAGTTAACCCTGCAAACAAAAGACTAATTGATATCATTGTTGTTGGTACTGGACTCGCTGGAGGTTCCGCTGCTGCTACTTTAGCTGAACTTGGTTATAATGTTAAAGCTTTTTGTTTTCAAGATTCACCCCGTCGTGCACATTCTATTGCTGCACAAGGAGGTATTAATGCAGCTAAAAATTATCAGGGAGACGGAGATTCAACTTATAGACTTTTTTATGATACTGTTAAGGGTGGTGATTATAGATCCAGAGAGTCCAATGTTTACAGATTAGCTGAAGTCTCAACAAATATTATCGATCAATGTGTTGCTCAAGGAGTTCCTTTTGCGAGAGACTATGGTGGTTTATTAGATAATAGATCTTTTGGAGGAGTATTAGTTTCTCGAACTTTTTACGCCAAAGGTCAAACTGGACAGCAATTATTGCTGGGTGCTTACTCTGCCATGAATAGACAAATTAGTAGAGGTAAAATTAAAATGTATAATAGACATGAAATGCTCGATGTTGTCTTGGTTGATGGAAAGGCTAGAGGAATTATTACTAGAAACTTGATAACTGGAGCAGTAGAAAGACACTCAGCTCATGCTGTTGTTCTTGGCTCTGGAGGATATGGAAATGTCTTTTACTTATCTACAAATGCTATGGGTAGTAATGTCACTGCTGCATGGAAAGCTCACAAACGTGGTGCTTACTTTGCAAATCCATGTTTTACTCAAATTCATCCAACTTGTATCCCAGTTTCAGGAGACCACCAATCCAAACTTACATTAATGTCTGAGTCTCTGAGAAATGACGGTAGAATATGGGTTCCAAAACTTAATAAAGATGCAGTCTCTATTCGTGAGGGTAAAATATCCCCTTTGGATATTTGCGAAGATAATCGAGATTATTTTCTGGAAAGGAGATATCCCGCCTTTGGAAATTTAGTTCCTCGAGATGTTGCCTCAAGAGCTGCTAAAGAAAGGTGTGATGCAGGGTTTGGTGTTAATGCAACTGGTGAAGCTGTTTATTTAGACTTTGCTGCTGCAATTATTAGGTACGGAAAAGAACAAGCTCATATTAACGGTGAAGACGAGTCAAATGAAGATTTAGTCAATAAATTAGGAACATCGGTTATAAAAAAGAAATATGGAAATTTATTTCAGATGTATGAAAAGATAGTTGATCAAAATCCTTACGAAACACCTATGATGATTTATCCTGCGGTACATTATACTATGGGCGGAATTTGGGTCGATTACAACTTAATGACCACAGTGCCTGGATTATATGCCATTGGAGAAGCTAATTTCTCCGATCATGGTGCAAACAGATTAGGTGCTTCTGCATTAATGCAAGGTTTAGCGGACGGGTATTTTGTATTACCATATACAATAGGGGATTATCTCTCGGATGATATTTCAACTGGACCTATTCCAACAGATACAATTGAATTCGAAAAAGCAGAGATAGAAGCAATTAAAAAATTAGATTTTTTTGTAAATAATAAAGGAAAGCATTCGGTTGATTATTTTCATAAAAAACTTGGTAAGATTATGTGGAATAAATGTGGGATGGCTAGAAATTCTAAGGAATTAAACGAAGCAATTAATGAAATATCTGAATTAAGAAACCTTTTTTGGAAAGAAGTTAAGGTTCCTGGTTCAACAGATGAGTTCAATGAAGAATTAGCCAAAGCTGGTAGAGTAGCTGACTTCTTAGAGTTAGGGGAACTTTTTGCTAAAGATGCTTTATCGAGAGAAGAATCTTGTGGAGGTCATTTTAGAGATGAGCATCAAACTCCTGAAGGGGAGGCAATGAGAGATAAAAACTATCAATTTGTTTCTGCCTGGGAATACACTGGAGAGCCCAAGGATGCTATATTACACAAAGAAGAATTAAATTACAATGATATTGAAGTTAAAGAAAGAAGTTATAAATAAGAATTTATGAAATTAAAACTTAAAATTTGGCGTCAGAAAAATTCAACTTCTAAAGGAAGTATTGTGAATTATAATGTAGATAATATATCACCAGACATGTCTTTTTTAGAGATGTTAGATGTTCTAAATTCTACATTGATTAAAAATGATGATTCACCTGTATCTTTTGATCACGATTGCAGAGAAGGAATTTGTGGTTCATGTTCATTATATATCAATGGTCAAGCTCATGGACCTGACAGAGCTATTACAACTTGTCAACTGCACATGAGAAAATTTAAAGATGGAGATACAATTTATATAGAGCCATTTAGAGCTACTTCTTTTCCAGTAATAAAAGATCTTATTGTAGACAGAAGTGCGTTTGACAGAATTCAACATGCAGGAGGGTACATATCAGTAAATACTTCCGGTAATACTCAAGATGCTAATTCAATTCCTATTAATAAAACAGATGCAGACTCTGCATTTGATGCAGCAACTTGTATTGGTTGTGGAGCATGTGTTGCTACTTGTAAAAATTCATCAGCAATGTTGTTTGTTGGCGCTAAAGTTTCTCAATACGCACTTTTACCTCAAGGTAAAGTTGAGGCTTCAGATAGAGTTGTTAAAATGATTGATCAAATGGATTTAGAGGGTTTTGGAAATTGCTCAAACACTGGAGCATGTGAAGTAGAATGTCCAAAAGGAATTTCATTAGATAATATTGCTAGAATGAATAGAGAATTAATGAAGTCTAAAGTATTATAGGTTTTTTACTTTAAAATAAATTCTTGAACTAAATCCCAACCAGCTCGAATATCTAGCTCTTCATCTAAATGACTAACCCTTTCTGCAAAAATTTTATTTAAGTAATTTCCAGGGTCATATTTTCCATTTTTATTTTTGTCGAAAATTACTCTTACATAATATTTGTTAGGAATTACATGCTTAAAGTCAATATTTCCTTGTGAAGATATTATTTTTTCATATTTAACTTCTCCAATTTTAGTTGTTAGTTGAACTATTGCAGGATATTGAACATTTCTTAATGTGAGTCTTAAATTACCATAGTCATCATATGTTTTAGTTTTATACAAAAAACTTAAAGTATCATTAGAGATATTATATAAATCTGTAAATGTTCCAGGTAAAAATTCCAAAGTATAATTTTCTTCTTCTTGCTTTTTGAAACTAAAGCTGTAAGTGTTTTTTAGCGTATCTAAATAGATTTCAAAATCTACATTTAAGGAGTCTTTATTAATTAGGCTAATTTTAGCTTTATCAATTTTATCAAAAGGAGTGTTAGCTTGAAATTTTACATTTTCAAGAAAAGAAATGTAGTTATTTTGTAATGCTTTTATCTTTAAAGAGTCAATATTTGAATTTCTTAATTTAACAGTAAGTGTGTCAATTAAATCATTGTTTCTTACCACAAACTGTAGAGAATCTAATTTCTTAAAACTATTATACCAATAATACAATGTGTCTTTAATTTCTTCATCTCCCAAAATTATTTTACTCTTAAATGTTTGGTCTACATTAGAAATCAAATCAATTTTATAATTTTCTAATTCACCACTATAACCAAAAGAAATAGAGTTTTTAGATGAATGTTTTGGTCTGCCAAATTTAAAATCTATATTCTCTTTAAATAATCTTAAATTATAATTACCAGTATCTTTAGGTAGGGTTATTAATTGATTATAAAAGGCAATTTTATCATTATCATTTTGATAGATATAGTCTTTGTTTTCTTCACTCAAAGCTATTAATAAATATTTTCCTTCTTTTAAATTTTCAAGATTAAATTGGCCGGTACTATCTACTAACTTAGTTATATATTTTGGTTTAGACTTGTAAATAATTGAGTCTGATATAGTGCTATCCATTTCGTATAACATAACATCAATATCTTTAGGATTTAATCTTTCTAAAGCGTCCTGTAGACTTCCACTTATTTTTAAAGAATCAATATATTTCCCGGTTGATAAAATATATTTGTAGTTTGAATAAACATTATCTGCATTGTTATCTACAATACTTTCTCCAAAGTTAAAGACATAAGTTGTATTTAATTTTAAAGAATCTTGAAATTTAATTTTTAAATATTTACTTGCACTTCCCAAAGGAGTAATTTCGGGAGGAGGATCAATTGGAGGAGAAATAATTAAATACTTTTGTAAGTTTTTAAATTTTATATATTCGTCAAAATAAACTCTTATTTCACTGGAATTAAAGTCTAAAGTGTAGTTTTCAGGAATAGATTTTGTTATTGAAGGAGGTGTTTCATCTATCTCTCCACCTGATGGAGTACCTCTGTTTGCGCAACTTGCAATAAAAGTTATCGTAATAGAAAAACATATTAAATTTATAATTTTTTTCACCTCTTTTATTTGATTAAATACAAATTAACGTATAATTTTCAAAAAACCATTCCTTTAGTTCAAAAGGGTTTCATATTTTTACATTATGAGTTTAAATTTAGATAAGTTTAAAAGTGTAATTTCTCACGCAAAAGAATATGGATTTATTTTTCAAAGTAGTGAGATTTATGATGGATTAAGCGCAGTATACGATTATGCTCAAAATGGTGTAGAGCTTAAAAACAATATCAGACAATATTGGTGGAAATCAATGGTCCAAATGAATGACAATATTGTAGGTATTGACTCTGCAATTTTAATGCATCCAACTATATGGAAAGCTTCTGGGCACGTAGATGCTTTTAACGACCCATTAATTGATAATAAAGATTCTAATAAAAGATACCGAGCGGATGTTCTAGTTGAAGACTACTGTGCTAAAATTGATGGTAAAATAGAGAAAGAAATTAAAAAAGCTTCAAAACGATTTGGAGATAGTTTCGACAAAGAACAATTTGTTACTACTAACCCCCGAATTATCGGATATAATGAAAAGATTAATACTATCTTATCTAGGCTAGGTAAGTCATTAGAAGATGAAGATTTAGATGATGTTAGAAATTTAATAATTGAATTAGAGATTGTTTGCCCTATTTCTGGCAGTAAAAACTGGACGGATGTAAAGCAATTCAATCTTATGTTTGGGACAAAACTTGGTGCATCTGCTGATACTGCTACGGATCTTTTTTTAAGACCTGAAACTGCACAAGGTATATTTGTAAATTTCTTAAATGTTCAAAAATCTGGTAGGTTGAAAATTCCATTCGGAATAGCACAAACTGGAAAAGCATTTAGAAATGAAATTGTAGCGAGGCAATTTATATTTAGAATGAGGGAATTCGAGCAGATGGAAATGCAATTTTTTGTAAGACCAGGAACTCAAGCAGATTGGTATAAAAAATGGAAGGAAAATAGAATGAAATGGCATATATCTCTTGGAATGGGTGAAGATAATTATCGTTTTCATGATCATGAAAAGCTCGCTCATTATGCAGATGCAGCAAGTGACATAGAATTTAAATTTCCATTTGGATTTAAAGAATTAGAAGGAATACATTCCAGAACTGATTTCGATTTAAAGCAGCATCAAGAATTTTCAGGAAAAAAACTTCAGTACTTTGATAATGAATTAAATGAAAGCTATACTCCCTGCGTTGTTGAAACTTCAATTGGGTTAGATAGAATGTTTTTGGCAATTTTATCTAATTCGTTGAAAGAAGAAATATTAGAAAACAATACCACTAGAACGGTATTAAAAATACCTGCATTTCTTTGTCCTTATAAAGTGGCGCTACTTCCACTTGTTAAAAAAGATGGTCTACCTGAAATTGCTAAGGATATTTATAATAGTCTTAAGTTAGAATTTAATGTAATCTATGACGAAAAAGATGCAGTTGGTAGAAGATACAGAAGACAAGATGCTATTGGAACTCCTTTTTGTGTCACTATTGATCATCAGACCAAAGAGGATAATACAATAACTATTCGTGAAAGAGATTCTATGCAACAAGATAGAATTCCTTTAAGTGATATTGAAAATTATATAAAAGACAAGTTTAGCTTCATTTCAATTCTTTCAGCAAACTAATAGATTCCTCTAATTATTCTTACTTCTTAATTTTAATATTCCAAACAAAAGACATAAATTGTGAATCAAATTTCAATAAACCTCAAATAATAATATATATCATGGTTAAATACATAAAAGTATTAATTTTTTTAATAGGATTGTTTTTGTTTAATTTTTCATATTCGCAACAATCTGAGATTCAAAAACCCTCATGGTCAGCAACTCTTGAATACAAATTTGTTCCTAGTATCTCAGATCAAATTAAGGACGGAACTTTTGTTCCTGCAGATGAAGATGCTTATAAAAAATTAGGTAGAGAAAAAAGATGGCACGGAAATAAAGTTGTTCCTGGCAAAGGACTTCCAAATGGAGATGATCCACTACTTTATTTACAAGAAAATGTGGTTACAAAAAGTAGCAGAGATCCTATATTAACTTTTGAAACTACCTCTAACACAGCAACTCCTTCTGATCCTACTGGTGAAATTGGTAGAGATTACTATGTAGCTTCATGGAATTCATCTTTCAGATTTTTTAATTTTGATGGAACTCAAGCTTCTCCACCAGCAAGTTTATCTACTTTGTTCGGGAATGATGAATCTGGTGACCCTATTGCCATGTACGATAGCGAAGCAGACAGGTACATCATTACCTCAATGGGAGGCTCTGGTTTAAATTTTGCTATTTCACAGACAAGTAATCCAATACTGGGTGGATGGCATGTTTATACAGCTAGTTCTTTTGGTACTGATGGGCAGTTTCCTGATTTTCCAAAATATTCTATATGGTCTGATGGATATTATTGTACAACCAATACATCTGCAAATAACTTATATGTTTTAGAGAGAGACAAAATTATCGATGGTGATCCAACAGCATCAATTCAAGGATTTGATTCTCCTCAAATGATAACAAGTGGATTTGCTTCTGCTCAAGTTTTAGATATTACCAATGATGATCATCCAGCAGCTGGAAATGCAACTATGATATTTATGCAAGACGATGCTTGGAATCAAGTCTTAACAGATCACCTTAAAATTTGGACTATTAATATTGATTGGGAAAACCCTAATAATTCGTCCATGTCTACACCATATCAATTACCAACCACTTCTTTTACTAGTGTTTTTGATGGCGGGAGCTTTGCTAATCTAACGCAGTCAAGTGGACCTGATATTGATGCTATGCAATCTTGCATATCGAATCAAGCTCAATTTAGAAAATTTCCAACTCATAATTCAGCTGTATTTAACTTTGTTGTTGACGTTTTATCTGGAAATGATGAACAAGCTGCTGTAAGATGGTATGAGTTAAGACAAGATGCTGACGGAGAACCATGGGTTATTTATCAAGAAGGGACATATACTGCACCTGCTGGCAGACATGCGTTTGGTGCAAGTATGGCTATGGATGTTCAGGGAAATATAGGTATGGGGTATTCTTCAATGAATTCTACTAACCCTATAACCTTGAGATATACAGGTAGATATGCTAATGACCCGTCTGGTCAAATGACTATAGAGGAAAACCTTATTGGACAAAGTAATGCAACAAATCCTAATACTAGATATGCAGATTACTCACATATTAGCGTAGACCCTGCGAATGATAAAACATTTTGGTTTGTTTCAGAATATTTTAAACCTGGAAGGAGAGATTTAGTAGGAACTTTTCAGATTGCTGCAAACTATGCCAATGATATTGGTGTTGTAAGTGTAGATTCACCAGTCTCAGGGCTTTTATCCAATTCTGAATCTGTTACAGTATCTATTTTTAATTATGGAGAAGATGCAGTTTCAAATTTCGATGTTTCCTATCAATTAGATTCAGGATCTGTTATTACGGAAACATATACTGGCACATTAGAATCTACAGAAACTGTTCAACATACTTTCTCTACTTCAGCTAATTTATCTGAAGTTGGTTCTACTTATGAAATATGTGCTTTTACATCTTTATCCGGAGATGAAGATTCGTCAAATGATAACTTTTGTTCTCAAATACAGCATTTAAATCCAAATGATTTAGGAGTGACTGGAATTTCATCTCCTATTTCTGGAACAAATCTTTCTGCAACCGAACTTGTGACAATTGAAATAACTAATTTTGGAGGTGCTGAACAATCTAATTTTGAAGTTTCGTATGAATTAAATGGAGCATCAGTTACAGAAACTGTTGATGGGCCCTTAGTTGGAAATAGTTCAATTGATTACATTTTTACTCAAACTGCAGATTTATCTGCAATTGGTCTTTACGAAATTACTGCAACAGTTAATATTGAAAATGATTCTGATGATTCAAATAACTCAATTTCTGTCAATATAAATAACTCGAATTGTACTCCAACTGGTGACTTATCTTTTGGAGATGGATTCCAATTATTCCAAGTAGGGGACATAAATAATAATACTGGACCGGGCGGACCAGGTTATGAAGATTTTACTAATTTATCTACCGCTTTAGAACAAGGTTCAACAAATGACTTAACAGTTACTACTGGATATGGTAATCAGAATATAAGAGTTTGGATTGATTTTAATGATGATTTTGTGTTTACTTTAGATGAAGTTGTTGTAGATAACTATGTTATCGCACCAGGTGGAGCTGCGGGTAGTTACACTGAAACTATGCAACTAGTTGTTCCTGATGATGCTACATTAGGAGAGCATATAATGAGAGCTAAATCAAACTGGAATGCACCTGTGCCTGATGATGCATGTGAAGAAACTAATTATGGAGAAACTGAAGATTACATTGTAAATATAGTAGAGTCACTTGGAATAGATGATAGTGTTTTAGCTAATTCTGAATTTAGAATCATAACACAAGACAACAACCAATTTAACATTAGTTTATCTACCTTACACAATGAGGATATATCTTTTAGTGTATATAATGTTTCTGGTCAAGTAATTGTATTTAATAATATTTCTAAAAACTCAGACAAGTATTTATATGATTTAGATATGTCATATGCTGCAGCAGGAGTTTATCTAGTTAAAATGGGTAATTCCTCTATAGGATATAGAGTAGGAAAAATTATAGTCAAATAATTTATTTGATTTATATAAAAAAAGGGGAGCTAAGCTTCCCTTTTTTTATATCTAAAAATTAGCTTTTAGTTGAATACTTCCGTTGTGAATAACTGAGTTATTGTCCGATTTCCTAGCAAAATAATTTAAGTTTAGATCAACATTTTTTGTAACTTTCTTTTGAATATTTAACGCCCATGTTAAATTGTTTCCAGATTGCAACCCTTCCATCATTATATATCCAATAATTGAATTGGAATTTCCTTTAAACTTATTTTTATAGTAATTCAATTCACCATTAATTGCTAGTTTATTCTTATTAGAAAAAGCACTTGAAATACCAAACTTATTTTGTGTTAGTGTTTCAAAATTACTAATTAGGTTTTCTTTGTTTGAATATTGATAATAAATGTCTATTTTATTATTGTCATGTACAAAATAACTTAATTTTGGGCCATATTTTACCTCATTAAAAGTATAGTTTTTGCTTTCAAAATTTTCACTTTTACTCTTCTTATTTTCAAAAGTAACAGTTGAAGAAAAAAGGATGCTATTTAATTTATGTTTAAAAGTTAATTGATGACTTAATAAATCATTTTCAATATTTCCAAATGACAAACTATTTTTCGACCTATTATTTGTGAAGTTATAAGTTGTAGAATAATATTGTTTCCCTTTGTTAAAAAACAAGCTGTTTCTTAAGTTCATTGTTAATCCAAGTAAATTTTTTGATGATATCTTGAAAGGGTTTAAATCAAACTGATTATTTTCTTGAGCGCTTTGCTTTTGTATTAAGTATTGAGTTTGATTTTGAAAGTGTGATAATATTTTTTTAAATTTTAATTTATCTTTTGCCCATTTTTTGAAATTAATATTTAAGGATTGACTAAACTTATTTTGATAGGTTTTAATGAACTTTTGATTCGGTAATAACACTCTAAGATATATACCCTCATCTTCAAATTGTGCAATCTCAAATTCCTCTAGTTCCTGTATATTATTTTCGTTAATATCAATCCACTTATAATTGCCAACTCCAGGTTCTACTTCTATAAAAGTATACTCTTGTTGAGCTAAATTTCCTGAATTTGTCTCATATAAAATATTTATTTTTATTATATCATTTGAACTTTTTTTGAAATAATTAATTCTTGAATTTAAAAATTTTTCTTTCCTCACATCATTCGTCTTATTTAGGATTCTATAGTTACCATATATAGAAAGTCTAGTATTTGTGTCATTTATTAATTGAGTATTAACACTAAAATTATTAGATGTATTTACTTTTTGAATTATACCGTCAACAACACTATCATTTATTATGTGATTATAACCAATTTCAACAAATACATTTTCCATTTCACCAAATCCACTTATAGCCCCATAGGATTTATGTTTATGACTATTTAAGTTTAATGAATCTGATATTATATTTCTTTTAGAATTATCTTCATAATCTAAATTTATCTTTGTCCAGTTATCCTTGTTATTTAAACTAATCGTATTATAACTTCTTGTAAAGTTAGACTCAATTAACTGAGATTTTGATTTCATAAAGCTACTTGCTGAACCAATATTTATATTATTTAGTTCATATTTTAAAACAGCATTATGTTTATTACCTTTAAAAGTATCAATAAACTCTAAGTTTTGAAATTTATATTCAACAGATCCTGTATTTTTTTTCGAAACTACTAACTCAGCAGAAGATTGATTTTGAGTCTTGTTAAATTGATTATTTATATCCAGTAGTGTTGAATCTAAGTTCCAGTCTCTTAAAAACTCTGTATTGTAATTGTTTTCTATTGATCTAAAATCTTTGTCAACATGTTTGTACTCTATTTTATTTATAATTTTAAGATCATTTCTGTTTATTAGTGAGTTATTTAACTCTATTTTAGTTGCTATTCCAGTATTATCATCATCGTTAATAGTAGAAAATAGATTTTTATCACTAATACTATTTGCTAGTTCAAAATTTATTCCAGAATTCTCATTAATTTGATATTGTCCATTTATTATGGCAAGTTGAATTTTCTCGGGGGCCATTAAATTTACTATGGGCTCATAATTTCCCTGTTTATTTTCTAAAATTGGCGCTATGTATTCGTAAATATTTGATATTGCACTTGTATTGACCAATGAATAATTTCCTTTATTCTCTCCTACATAGCTGAATTTTATTGAATATAGTTCTTCATTTGGGTTATTCGAAAATTCGTAAAACTCTACATTATTTTCAGTTATTTTTTTATATAAAATTCTGTTTTCATCAAATTCTGTTTCTATTATTGAAGAGGATTGCATTAGTTCTAAATCATCTCCTGCTAGACTTAATGTTTCAATATTTTCTGCATTTAAACTTTGTTGCAGTTGTTGATTTTTCAAATCATTCTCATTATAAATCATCACATTTAAATTCATTCTCTCAGTATTAAATTCTGCTCCACCGTAAGCCATGAACCTTGAATAATTACTATCACTTATTTGATAATCAATTTTCACTCTCATTTCTGATCGAATAGGGTATGTTGTGTTGAAAATAACCTCACCTGCATTATAGTTAATTACATAATCTCTATTTTCTCCTCTCTGTAATAATATTCCATCTACATAAATTTTTTCACTTCCAGAAACAACTAAAATATATAGTTCTCCTTGGCCTCCTTGAATTTTGTAAGGCCCTTGATTGCCATCTTGAACTCGTATATTACTACTTTTAAACTGCCCTTTTACAATAGCACCAGATACGTATGCATTATCTCTTTCATTAATTTTAGCAGATACTAATAGTCCTTGAATTCTTTTTTCAAATCTTCCAAAATATGTGCTTGAATTTTTTAAATCAATATCTCCTGCTCTTATTTTCCACTTTTCACTTTTTAGTTCGATAAAAATTTGATCAAATTCGTCTAGTTTCTGTGAATAACCCCCATCCTGAAGTGGAATATTAGCATCTTGTATAGAAGCTGTTACTTCTACTTTGCTATTAAGTTTACCAAATATTTGTAAATCTAACTCACTATTTAGTACAGCATTTCGATTATTTCCTAAATTTATTCCCCTTGATATACTTCCTTTGGTATTAAGACCTTCAAATGGATTATTGTTTACCTTAATGTTTGATTTGGAAATTTTGTACAGCTTATCAAGATTACTTGTACTTTGAGTTATTATATCTTGACTTAAAAAGTTATATTCTTTAGTTATAAATTCTGGATAGTAAATACTGTCTAATTTTTCATCATTAAAATTGATTTCTAAATCAATAGTATCATTCAAAATAGTTTTTAGATTTGATAAATTTATATCATTTGAAAAAACATTTATAGTACATAAAATAAGAATCAGATTAAAGAAAATCTTCATAGTATATGATTAAACTCTAAATTATCTTAATTATTTTATATTTTTTGTTAAAACTTATGATCTAATCTAGTAATTAATTATATGATTATATATTTTAGTAAAATGAAAATAATATCATATAACGTTAATGGAATTAGAGCAGCTATAAAAAAAGGTTTTATAGAATGGTTAGTTCATGAATCTCCAGATGTAATTTGTTTACAAGAAATTAAAGCATTGAAAGAGCAATTAGATTTAGGTTTATTTGTTGATGCTGGGTATAAGTATAATTATTGGTTTAGTGCTAATAAGAAGGGTTATAGCGGGGTTGCAATTTTAAGTAAAACTAAGCCTAATCACGTTGAATATGGTACAGGTATTGAATCAATGGATTTTGAGGGTAGAAATATCCGAGCTGATTTTGATGACTTTTCAGTTATGAGCCTATATCTTCCTTCTGGAACTAATCTTTTAAGACTAGATCATAAGCTCAATTATATGAAAATGTTTAAAGAATATATTGATGAGCTTAAATCCTCATTAAATAAATTAATAATTGCTGGTGACTATAATATTTGTCATAAAGAAATAGATATACATGATCCTGTGCGCAATAAAAATGTCTCTGGTTTTTTACCAATTGAAAGAACATGGCTAGATAGTTTTATCTCTAGTGGTTTTGTAGATTCTTTTAGGCAAATAAATGATTCTAAAGACATGTATAGTTGGTGGAGTTATAGAGCAAATTCCAGACAAAATAATAAAGGTTGGAGAATTGATTACGCAATGGTGACTGAAAATTTAAAACATAATATTACAAATGCTAAAATTCTTAATCAGGTAAAACATAGTGACCATTGCCCAGTTCTTGTAAATTTAAAATTTTAATTAATGAAATATAATAAGATTCCACATACAGAAATTAAAGTAAGTAAGATTTGTTTAGGAACTATGACATGGGGAAACCAAAACAGTGAAAAGGAAGCTTTTGAACAGTTAGATCTCTCTGTTGAAAGGGGTGTTAATTTTATTGATACAGCAGAACTTTATCCGGTTCCAGCAGAAGCTAAAACAAGTGGTAGAACTAGTGAAATAATTGGAAAGTGGTTAAGAAAAAAGAAAAATAGAGATAAGTTGGTTATCGCAACCAAAATTGCTGGACCAGGAGATTACACAAAACATATTCGAACAGGTGGTTTTTCTCCAAAATCTATAGAAGATGCTATAAATAAGAGTTTAAAAAGACTTCAAACAGATTACATTGATTTATATCAATTACATTGGCCAGAGAGAAGTACTAATTTTTTTGGAATTAGAGACTACAAGCATAACTATAAAGATAAATGGAATGATAATTTTAATGAAATATTAAATTCATTAGATGGTTTTGTTAAGCAAGGAAAAATTAGAAACATCGGTATCTCTAATGAGAAATCATGGGGTGCCATGCGTTATATTGAAGAGTCTAATAAATGTAATTTGCCAAGAGTTGTAACTATCCAAAACGCCTATTCTTTACTAAATAGACCTTTTGAAGGGGATTTAGCAGAGATTTCTATTAGAGAAGGTTTAGGATTATTAGCTTATTCACCATTAGGTTTTGGAGTTTTAACTGGAAAATATATAAAGGGAACTGCTTCGGATAACGCAAGACTAAAATTATTTCCAAGATTTTCTAGATATAGCAGTACAGAAGCTACAAATGCAACAAAAGAATATTTAAAAATAGCATTAGATAATCAGTTGAGTTTAACTCAAATGTCTTTGGCGTTTGTAAATCAGCAACCTTTCGTAACTAGTAATATTATTGGTGCAACAAATCTAAAACAACTTGAAGAAAACATTTCAAGTATTGAAGTTAATTTAAGTGAAGAGGTTTTAAGTAAAATAAATGAAGTACATTCCAAGATACCTAATCCATCTCCATAAAAAAAAGCCCTATTTTTCAATAGAGCTTTTTTTTGTTTATAAATTAATATTTTTACCGTTTTTGTCAGTAAAATGATATTCAAGATACGTATAAGCATCCCTTGGATTAATTTTAATCCACTGTTTATACTGCCAAATCCATTTATTTCTAAAGGAGTAAAAACCTTTATTAAGAAAAGCAGCTATAAATGGATGTGCATTTAAACGCACATTTTTATGTCCTTTTTTTAATATGTGATCTAAATCCTCAGCAATTTTATTAACAATAAGAATTGGTGCTTCAATTTCAGCTCCATTTTTATTGTTAGGATTTTTTTCTCTTGTTTTTATTGTCATTTCAGGTCTAACTCTTTGTCTAGTGATTTGAATTAATCCAAATTTACTAGGTGGTAGAATTTTATGTTTAGCCCTGTCATCCTCCATTGCATCTCTTAAGTGGTCAAATAGCTTTTTTCTATTTTCTGCAGATCCTAAATCTATAAAATCGACAACAATAATTCCTCCCATGTCGCGGAGTCTTAATTGTCTAGCAATTTCAGTTGCAGCTATTAAATTTACTTCAAGAGCAGTATCTTCTTGGTTATTTGATTTACTTGATCTATTTCCACTATTTACATCTACAACATGTAGTGCTTCAGTATGTTCTATGACTAAGTATGCTCCTTTTGCCATAGATACATTCTGTCCAAAAGAAGTTTTGATCTGTCTTTCTACTCCAAATTTTTCAAAAATTGGAGATTCATCCTTATGTAATTTGACAATGGATTCTTGTTTGGGTGCAATTTCTTGCACATACTCTTTCAATTGATAATAAAGAGTTTCGTCGTCTACCACAATCGAGGTAAAGGAGTCATTAAATAAATCTCTTAAAATTAAAGAAGATTTATTCATTTCATCTAGTACTTTACTTGGGTAGGTGGCTCTTGGTAATTTTTTACACATTGTAATCCATCTGTCATGCAATGTTTGTAAATCTTTATCTAGTTCGGCTACTTTTTTGCCTTTTGCAACAGTCCTAATAATAACTCCAAAACCTTTTGGAGCAATACTTTTTACTAATCTCTTTAATCTCTCTTTTTCTTCATTAGTATCTATTTTTTGAGAGACTGAAATTCGGTTAGAAAATGGAACTAAAACCAAATATCTACCAGCTATTGATAGCTCAGAGCTAATTCTAGGCCCTTTAGTAGAGATTGGTTCTTTTATTATTTGCACTAATACAGTTTGATTAGGCTTTATAGCTTCGTTAATACTGCCATTTTTATCAATTTCTTTTTCAAATGTAAAATTTTCTATAGAGTAATTTTTAAGTTTACCAGAAATTATTCCTTTGATAAACTTTAAGTAAGTAGGAAGTTTAGGTCCTAAATCATGATAATGTAAAAACCCATCTTTGTGATATCCTACATTTACAAAAGCAGCATTTAATCCAGGTATGGATTTTCTTACTTTGGCAATAAAAATATCACCAACACTATACTTGCTACTTTCTTTATCTTTTTGAAACTCTACTAATTTTCCATCTTTTAGTAAGGCAAAATCAACAATATTTGAACTAGAACGTATTATTAGTTCTTTATTCATAAAGTTATTTTTTATTTATGCAAAAGCATAAATTGATTATTAATTTTAATGTAAGTCGACAAATTCATGAATACGAAATTAATAATCGTAAATTACACATGAATTATATTTCAATGAACTTGATAATAAAAGGAATAATTAATTATTTCTTCTTGTGACGATTAGCTCTACGTCTTTTTTTACGTTTATGCGTAGCTACCTTATGTCTTTTTCTTTTTTTACCACTTGGCATAAATTTGTTTTTTTTAAATTAATATTTATAAAGTAATTATTTAACCTGAACTTTTGATTTCACACCTTCTAAAAATGTTTTAGCAGGCTTAAAAGCGGGAATATTATGAGCAGGTATTTTGATTGTAGTATTTTTAGATATATTTCTACCAGTTTTTTCAGCTCTAGTTTTAACTATAAAACTTCCAAATCCTCTTAAATATACATTTTCACCATTTTCAAGAGAAGTTATTACCTCTTTCATGAATGATTCTACTGTTGCTTGAACATCTGCTTTTTCAATTCCCATTTTTTGAGAAACATTAGATACAATTTCAGCTTTTGTCATTTATTTTATCTGTTTATATATTTTTCAACGCCAGCAAATATATGTATTTTATATTCAATATTTCAAGCCAAATTAATTTAATTTATTGATAATAAACTTTATTTTTACTCATAATCCACTCAATATATGAATTTTACCTCCCAAATTGATAATTGGTATTCAAAAAACAAAAGAGATCTACCGTGGAGAAAAAATAAAGACCCATATTCAGTTTGGCTTTCAGAAATAATTCTTCAACAAACAAAAATCCAACAAGGTCTTCCATACTACACAAAATTTATAGATAAATACCCTAATGTGTTCTCCTTGGCTAGTGCACTCGAGCAAGATATTTTAAAACTTTGGGAAGGTTTGGGTTATTACTCTAGAGCCAGAAATTTACACAAAACTGCCAAAATTGTTGCCCTTGACTTTGGCGGTATTTTTCCTACCACATTCCTGGAGTTATTAAAACTCCCTGGAATAGGTAAATACACTGCAAGTGCAATCTCTTCAATTTGTTATGAAGAAAGACAAGCTGTCTTAGACGGAAATGTTTTTAGATTACTTTCAAGATATTTTAATATTGATACACCAATTAACTCCTCCATAGGGATAAAATCCTTTGAGAAATTATCTTATAAATTATTACCTAAAATTAATATTGGAGATTATAATCAGGGATTAATGGACTTTGGTTCCACAATATGTAAACCAAAATTAGCTAAATGTGACATTTGTATTTTACAAGATGGCTGTAGCGCTCATGCAAAGAATAAAATACATTTACTTCCCGTTAAAAATAAAAAAAATAAAGTTTTAACGAAACATTTTAATTTTTTGATATTCATATATGGTGGTAGTAAAACTAAGATTGAACAAAGAGATGACAAGGGGATTTGGCAAAAACTTTATCAGTTTCCATTAATAGTAACTGATGAAGAATTAAATATTACTAGATTAAATAAAAGCCCTGAAATTTTAAAAATGCTTCCAAAATCAAATTATGAAGTTGAATTAGTAAATTCAAAACCAGAAATCCATAATTTAAGCCATCGTAAGCTATTTATTAAATATTGGAAAATAAAATCAGATGAATTAAGTCCAAATCTAACACCCATTAAAAACTTAGAAAATTATCCATTTCCAATTGTGCTAAGTAGATTTATTAAATCGTATTTTTGAACAATTAAATAATAAATACTTAAATTATATATTAAAAATAATTTTAATCAAAAAAATCATGACAGGGACATTAAATAAAGTAATATTAATTGGTCACTTAGGTGACGATGTTAAAATTCATAATTTTGAAGGTGGTGGATGTATTGGAAGATTTCCTCTTGCGACAAATGAATCTTACACAAACAAACAAACAAACGAAAAAGTCACTAATACTGAATGGCATAACATTGTAGTTAGAAATAAAGCTGCTGAAATTTGTCAAAAATACTTATCCAAAGGAGATAAAGTATATGTTGAAGGAAGGATTAAGACTCGTAAATGGCAAGACGATAAAGGAATTGACAGATATTCAACTGAAATTAACTGCCAAGAGTTTACTTTTTTAAACACTAAAAACGAAACTAGTACTTCAAATTCTAATTCCCAGACTCAAGTCGAATCTCAGTCAAATATAGAATCAACAGAAGGAAATGACGATTTACCATTTTAATTAAATTTTTATTAATTGAGTGATCCAATCATATATTATAGTTTAATACTAGCAACATTACTTATCTTTTCTGGAATGATTTCTGGTTCTGAAGTAGCACTGTTTTCATTATCTAAGTCACAGCTAAAAAATGAAGATAAGTCCAGTTATATTCAAATAATTCAAAAATTATTGTCCAATTCTAATAAATTATTAGCAACTATTTTAGTCGCTAATAGTTTTATAAATATTGCCATTGTAATTCTATTCACACAAATAGGAAATGTGATTTTTAAAAGTATCACTTCTCCTTTCTGGCAGTTTACAATTGAAGTTGTTGTAGCTACTTTTTTAATTTTATTATTCGGTGAGATATTACCTAAAATTTATGCTAGTAGAAATAACCTATTATTTTCAAGATTTGTTATATATCCTCTTTTGTTATTAGATTTTCTTCTTACTCCAATTAGTTTGCCCATGCAAAAGCTGTCTAATTTTATTAAAAATAAATTAAGTTTTAAAAAAGGGAATATTAATCTTAATCAAATTTCGTCAGCATTAGATTTAACTAGTCCGGATGAAACAACAAAACAAGAGCATAAGATTCTGAAAGGTATTTTGTCTTTTGGTAACACAGAAACCAAAGAAGTAATGCGACCTAGGCTAGATATTCATGCTTATAGCAATTTGTTAAATTATGATGAAGTTTTAAAAAATATAATAGAAAATAACTTTTCAAGAATTCCAGTATATAATGAAGATTTGGATAATATTATTGGAATATTATATGTAAAAGATTTATTACCTTTTTTAGATAAAAAAGACTTTGATTGGCTTTCAACTTTAAGAAAACCATTATTTATTCCTGAAAATAAAAAGTTAGATGATTTGATGCAAGAATTTCAAGAAAAAAAGATTCACTTAGCTATTGTAGTTGATGAATTCGGAGGTACTTCTGGAGTGATTTCATTGGAGGATGTAATTGAAGAGATAGTTGGAGATATTTCTGATGAATTTGATGATGATAGTTTGCTTTTTTCAAAGCTTGACAATCTTAATTATGTCTTTGAAGGTAAAACATCTATGAAAGATTTCTATAAAATCTTGAACATTGATTCAAGTCCATTTGATAAATTAAAAGGAGATTCAGAAACTATAGCTGGCTTTATTTTAGAAATCTCACAAAGTTTTCCAAAAATAAATAGTAAAATAGTTTTTGAAAATTACACATTTACTATTGAATCAGTTGA
>Ga0209833_1000411_pt1 | contig 31541 bp, 21 predicted proteins | sample COGITO_mtgs_1105_3_FD_184797 | JGI IMG/M metagenome (GOLD analysis project Ga0209833, IMG submission 184797) | Pelagic marine microbial communities from North Sea - COGITO_mtgs_110506 (SPAdes) (version 2) | ecosystem: Environmental > Aquatic > Marine > Epipelagic ... | reverse complement strand
AGGCGCTCATGATGCCGTCACCGGTGGTGGCGTAGTCAGAGTAAATGATGTGGCCTGAGTTTTCTCCGCCAAGGTTGTATCCTTTTTCTCGCATGCATTCGAGCACGTGGCGATCTCCCACGCCGGTTGTTTCCAGCTTGATGCCATCCGCAGCGAGGGCGTCGCGCATTCCTAAATTGCTCATCACGGTGGCTACTAAGGTATTGCCCTTGAGTTTGCCTTGCTCCTTAAGGGCCTTGGCGCAAAGACAAAGAATGCGGTCACCATCGATGACCTCTCCATTTTCATCACAGAAAATGACCCGGTCCGCATCGCCATCAAAGCAGATGCCAACATCGGCTCCGTGTTCCCTGACCATGGCAGCGGCCTTTTCTGGGTGAAGGGCGCCAACGCCTTCGTTGATGTTGCGGCCATCGGGGTGGACAGACATCTGGATGACCTCGGCTCCGAGCTCTTCAAATATGAGCGGGCCGACGTAGTAAGCTGCGCCATTGGCGCAATCGACCACAATTTTCAGCCCACTCAGGGAATTGGCTCCTACGGCATTTTTGGTGAATTCGATATAGCGCCCCATGGCATCATCAATGCGGATGGCCTTGCCCAGATCGCCTTCTGGGTGGGGGAGTTCGTCGGCGAGGATCATTTTCTCAATTTCGAGCTCTAGCTGGTCATTGAGCTTATAGCCGTCACTGCCAAATATTTTGATGCCGTTGTCCTGGTAGGGGTTATGAGATGCGGTGAGCATGATGCCAGCATCACATCCCATGGAGCGAGTCAGGTGAGCGACGGCAGGGGTCGGTGCTGGGCCGGTGAGCAATACGCGGGAGCCCTCTGAGACGAGACCGCTAGTAATGGCTGTTTCTAGCATGTAACCGGAAAGCCTGGTGTCCTTGCCGATAACCACCTTGTGGCGGCCGCCACCATTCGACTGCAGAACACGCGCTACAGCACGGCCTACTCTTAAAGCAACTTCAGGAGTGATCGGGTATTGGTTGGCAATGCCACGAATACCATCGGTGCCAAATAACGTTTTATTCATTAAGAATGGTTGATTGTAAGGTTTGGGGCGGTGAACTGCGACGGGGTAGAGGCAGCTTGCCAATCTGAAGTGGAGAAGTAAAGTTAAAGTATTAAGCTAGCCGAGAGCAAAGCCGAGCTCCACAAGGATAGGATTTTTTGTACAAAATGATCATATCGATGAGCTTGTGATTAATGCATTCAAAAATAATTCTAGACAAGTATCCTCGAATAGGTATTATGTAATGCGTAATACGCAAAGCGGAATAGCCCGGAAGCTAATCATGAATTATTAAGAAAAATCATATGTCACAGTGGATCACACAACTTCGCAAAGGAATTATTGAATACGCCATTCTGCTTCTCCTTGAGGAGCGCACGATTTTAACTTGAAAAATATCACGTGAGTGAAATATTGACAATGAATGTTGCATATCACCCTGTTTTATCCTGATGATGTGCTTGTTATATCTCAATAATAAACGATCTAAATGAATTATTTTACTAAATGGAGCCTGTTGTTTTCACTGCCTGTACTGCTCATTACTGGGCAAGTCAGCGATGCCGCAGAGTCAGATGCAAAATCGTCTGCTAAACAACTGTCCGAGGATAAGCTTTTGGCGGCGGCTCGGCAGATCGATATCAGGATTAAGAAAATCTATGATAAAAAGAATGCCGAGCAACCAGCTGACGCTAGTGATTCGGTGTTTTTACGTCGTAGTTTTTTGTTGGCTGTTGGGCGGATACCGACCGTTGAAGAGGCCCGTGTCTACCTCGAATCTGATGATCCCAATAAGCGAGTGCTACTCGTTCGCTACTTGATGAACTCAAAGGGGTATGAAAGTCATATGAGCAATTGGCTCATTGATATGCTTCGCGTGCGGGAGAAATTTGAAAATCGTTTTACGGCGGCACCCTATATGGATTGGGTGCGTCAGGCGGTAGCGGATAATAAACCTTATAATGAATTGACCCGTGAGTTGCTCTCAGCTGAGGGAGCACTGTGGGAGAATGGCGCCGTTGGTTACTACATCCGTGACAAAGGAATGCCGTTGGACAACCTATCCAACACCATGCGTCTCTTCTTAGGCACTCGCATGGAATGTGCGCAGTGTCACGACGATCCCTTCAACGATTGGGAGAGAATGGATTTTTTCCGACTTGCCGCATTTACCGACGGGCAAGGGGAGATCAACCGTGATGTATACAACTCAGTATGGAAGAATGTAAGAGCAGAAACCGAGCTAAGATCACCGACCTACAATCTCTACGATTTTATCGGTAACAACATTTACTACCCCACCTTATCAGGCCCAGGAAAGGGTAGAATCAAGCTGCCACGTGATTACCAATATAATGACGGTGACCCTGGAGAAATGATAGCGGCCAGAACGCCTAAAGATCATTCCTTTGCCAAGAGCTTGAAAATGTCCGATAGGAAGGATGCTGAAGATGGCAGAAAGAATTTTGCAGAGTGGGTCACAGACCCCCAAAATGATCGCTATGTGACCACCATTACCAATCGCATGTGGAAACGCATTGTCGGCACTGGTTTGTATGAGCCTGTTGATGAATATATCGATCCTCGCGAGCACACTTCACCCGAGCTAACCCGCTATCTCAAAGACCTCATGCAGGATCTGAATTATGATTTGCGCGCTTTTCAGCAAATTCTAATGCTCACGCGGGTTTATGCGTTTGCCTCATCAGAGCACGAGCTGATGCCGGGAGAGAAACCTATCTTTGACGGACGTAAAATTGACCGCATGAGTGCTGAGCAATACTGGGATTCGTTGGTGACGATGGTTGCTGGCAACCCTGATAAATTGCCGACTCGCGGAAAGACAAAATACGTTAAATACGGAAAGGCAAAATTGGATATGAAGACTATCCAAAACGAAATCATTGCTATTAAAGACCCCAAAGAATTAAAGAAGTATGGCGACAAATTATTAGAACGTGTGCAAAGCGGCGAAACGGCAGGGTCCAAGCCTAAATCGATGGAGAAGATGGAGAAGGACATGAGCATGGAGATGATGTCCAACACCAACAATGGCGGGGCTTTGAAAGGCGTGGCACGAGCATCTGAGCTTAGTTCGCCTGCACCCAACGGTCACGTGTTACAGATGTTTGGTCAGTCAGATCGCCTGCTGCTGGACTCGGCTATTAAAGAAGCCAACACCACTCAAGTATTATCGATGATGAATGGGGCCGTTGAGCAGCTTGTGGTCGCCAACCGTAATGCACATATCTACGAGCTTTCAGAGGGTAGTGTGAAGGACCGCATACGTGCTCTTTTCTACGGGATCCTATCTCGTGCGCCAAGCGAGAGCGAAATGCAGCTCATGGAAACTGAGGTCGAGGAGCGAGATAAAAAAGGCTACCAAAACATTGTCTCAGCTTTAGTCAATTCTCGGGAATTTATTTTTGTCCCATAACCCACATCCAGTGTTAACCAACCAACCCAACCTACAAACTCATGAAATCTGATCTTAATAAAACGGATGAGCTGACTCGTCGTCAGTTCATGGCAAACGCTGCTAAAACTTATCTTGGCGTAGGGCTCTCCCCCATGCTGGGAGCTAGTTTGGCGGGTAAGGCCATGGCCCAGACAGGTGGTAAAAGCCAACCTGCTGAAGCGGTTATCTTTCTCAACATGTATGGGGGAATGAGTCACATTGATACCTTCGATGTGAAACCTGATAATAAAGAAGTGCAGGGTCCTGTGAATGCCATTGGAACGAGTGCGGATGGGATTCAGATCAGTCAGTATCTGCCTAAAACAGCGGCGGTCATGGATAAGATTTGCGTGATTCGCTCGATGAGTAATCAAAATGGTGACCATGCTCGTGGTCAATATATGCTACACCGGAATTATTCGCCTCGGGCTACCATTGTACATCCCACTGTAGGTTCATGGGTGATGAAGGTCAAAGGTCGTAAAAATCAAGACATTCCTGGTTTTGTCACCGTTGGGACGAACGCTGCTAATGCTTCTCCTGGATTTTTTGGGGTTAAGTATGGAGGTATTCCATTGGGCAGGCCTGACGAAGGATTGAAAGACAGTACGATCGCAAGATCGGTTAGTAATGAAGACTTTGATCGTCGCCTTGCGTTAGCTGATGCCTTAAACAAGGACTTTCATAGTAAGCACAACAATACCGAAGCCCGTGCTTACGACGAGCTCTACGACGAGGCCGTTCGCCTGATGAAGAGTGAAGACCTCAAGGCCTTTGATATCAGAGATGAGCCCAAGTCAGAGCGCGAAGCTTATGGTGATAACCCCTTTGGCCAGGGCTGTATGTTGGCAAGGCGCTTAGTGGAACATGGTGTCAGATTCGTTGAAGTGGGCCTAGGTGGCTGGGATACTCACTATGATAACTTTACGGCTGTAGAGTCTCGCTGTAGCGTTCTGGATCAGGCTTATGCAAATCTGTTGATTGACCTAGAATCAAAAGGGCTTCTTGATACCACGATCGTGGCACTCAGCACTGAGTTTGGCCGAACTCCAAGAATCAAGCCAGATAACAAAAACGGCAGAGACCACCACCCAGGTGCTTACAGTTCATTGCTTGCCGGCGGTGGCATTAAGGGAGGTATGGTATACGGCAGCACCGATGCTGATGGTAATCGCGTTAAAGAAGACAAGGTTTCAACCGAGGATTTCAATGCTACGATTGCACACGGTTTGGGCATTGATACCACCAGTGTATTACTCTCCCCATCTGGTCGCCCCTTCAAAATTGGTGGCAAAGATGGAAGGCCGGTTAAGAGTCTCTACTCATAGAGCACAAAATTCACCATTTTTCACTTGTCAGCACACTCGGGTAGACGTAAGAACTCCCCGCCTCGCAAGAGATGCTGGCCGAGCTAACCTCCGGTCAGGATAAAACCTTTATGGGTAGGTGGCCGAGTGGTTAAAGGCGGCAGACTGTAAATCTGCTCACGTAAGTGTACGCTGGTTCGAATCCAGCCCTGCCCACCAGCTTTAAAATAAAGGAGTTACGCTATTTCGTAACTCCTTTTTTGTTAGCCTCGAAAAATTCTATTGCCCGAATACTGCCCCTAAAAGACGAGGATGGCGCTGAGTCTTTGGAAAAACCAATCCCTTCCTTTCCTCATGGAAGTAATGGCAAACTTGTAACTTTGTCTGTTGTTTTAATAGTTTTTGGTCGTGTCCCTTACGTCCTTTATGTCCCTCTCAATCGAGTTGACATACTGGAAGCGTGGCCAATGAAGGGAGCTGGTGCCTATACGGAACAGACATTGACGAAGCTCGCCACAGCTTGCTAGCATGATCGCCCCCATGCACACCCAAGCCAAGTCCCTCACTGACATAGGCAGCCTGGCTGCAAGCCTGTTGCAGCGGGTCACTGCCGGCTGGAGGGTGGAGGAGCACATGCCAGTAGTCGACCGTGCTTACAACAAGGTGCGCGGGGAGCTGGAGGAAGTCGGCCTGCTGGCAGACGGGGAGTATCTGGATTCCGTGGAGCTTGAGGTCTCGATGATGCCCAGCCTCGGGGAATCAGGATATGTCTATGACGAGGGAGTGGGCTTGTTAAGAAAACTGGCTGGCTTCAGGCAAGGGGTGATTTATCTGCCCGGAGACATCCCCGGGGGAATGCATCTGCCACCGGGCACGCTGCTCAACACCATCCGCCATGAATACGCTCATGCATGGTATGCCCATGACCCTGCGCTGTTTGCCAGACCGTGGTTCAGGCAGGCCTTCGGGCTGGAGTATGACGAGTGCAAGACCACACCCGAGCACATGTGGAAAGCCCGGCTAAAGCGCGACCGCACATATCAGAAGCTGCGTAGCGCCTGCAGGAGCAGACGCGAGCGGAAGGCTTTGAAGGCACGCCAATTCGGAAATGATTTTGTGTCCGACTATGCCGCCACTCTGGCCAAGGAGGACTTTGCGGAATCCTTTGCCACCTATCTGCGCTACCGCAACAGCCTGGGCCGTTTTGCTGGACGACCAGGTATTAAGAAAAAGCTAATGGCTGTGGAGCAGGCTGTGCAAATAGCACGAATAACTAATCAGCTCTAGGGCGGGGCATATAGACCTTATGGTGATTTGGGTAGGAAGAAGGAGTCAGAAACCAACTGGAAGGACGGCAAGAGGGTCGAGTAGCCGCTATCCATATCAAGTGGTGGTCTTGATCCGTCCATAGAGAGGCGTTAGCTCGTTTTGGAGGGAAGTATGCCTCATCCAGATTAAAACGCCTCACAGGGCTGACGGGGCAGCAGGAATGGGCGGTGCTGCGGGGGCTTGGATGCCTCAGAGTGAATGATTAGCTCTGTTTTAAGGTTAGCGGCTAACTAAAAAACCCTAACTTCCTGCTTTTCCTGCTGTTTGAAATGGTAACACGAATCATCAGTAAAAACGAAACTTCCATCCCCGTCTTGACCCACACATAGAATATGTTCATATGAACATATTCTATGCCATCAATATACCAACCCCGCCGCCCACGTGCCTCCCCCCTTTGGCAAATCGTCCATCACGGGTGGGGCACCTTCCTCGCTGACTACGAGCAGTGCCATCGTAAGTCCCTTGGCCCGCTACGCCCAGGCACCATAACCACCGTCGAGTCCTTTCTCCGCTGCGGCGACCTCGCTGCCGGTTTCACACGTTTCCAGTGCCCGGACTGCGGTCACGAAAAACTCCTCGCTTTCACCTGTAAGCGCCGCCACTTCTGCCCCGCCTGCCACCAGCGTCGCGTCCGCAGTGCCAGCGGCTGGATCGCCACAGGCGTCTGCCATGACGTGCCGCACCGCCAGTTTGTCTTCACGATTCCCAGAGTTCTGCGCGGCATTTTCCGCAAACGACGGAAACTCCTCACCCACCTCTTCCACACTGCCACAGCCACCCTCCAGGATACCTTCCGCAGACGTCTCGATCTTCCCGACGGTCGCATTGGAGCCGTCGCCGCCGTCCACACCTTCGGCGATTACTTGATCTTCCATCCTCATATCCATATCCTGGCCGCCGATGGACTCTTCGCCCCCGATGGCACTTTCCACTGCATGCCGGAGGAAAGCCTCGCCCCCGCCATAGAACTCTTCCGCCACCGTTTCCTCCACACCCTGCGCGAGCACGGACTCATCAGCCCCAGGAAACTAAGCCATCTACTCTCATGGAAACACTCCGGCTTCAACATCGACAATGGAGGGGATGAAATCATCGCCCCCCACGACACCACAGGCCGTGAACGCTTGGCACAATACCTCCTACGCCACCCATTCTCCCTCCAGAAAATTACTTGGAACGCCACCACCAAGACCGTCATTTACCGCTCCAAGCGTCACCACAACATCAAACGCAATTTCCAGATTTTTAAGGCCCCCGACTTCATCGCCGCCGCGGTCGACCACCTTCCGCCCAAGGGACAGCAAACCGTCCGCTACTACGGCATCTATTCCAATAAATCCCGCGGCCTCACACCGCGCAGCTCCGCACCCCTCAGCCGCCCTGTAAAAACAAAGCCCACGGCCGATCAGACCAAGCCCATCCAGCTCATCCTCATCCCCGCACCGCCCAAACATAGGGCTCGCGACATGCGACCCCTCTGGCGCGACCTTATCCTGCAGGTTTGGGGTGGCGACCCGCTCCAGTGCCCGTGCTGCAAGGGCACTATGAAACCTGTCCGCACTTTCCTCCGCCACGAGGAAATCCAATTCTTCCTCCGCCTTTACGGACTCTGGGAAGGCGTCATCCATCTCCCGCGACCACCACCGCCGCCCTTCGATATCGAAACCATGGAGCCCATCAAGCCACCCTGGCAGGCCATCAAGGAATGGATCCCCGACGACGAACCGGACCTGAACTGGTTCAACCAGGAAAGGAAGCCTGTAGGGGATGATTCCAGTCAGTATGACCAAAGCCCCTCTTGGCAACCCACCGAAATCCCGCTCGGAGACGACCGCATCCTCGTCCTCGATGATTCCTGACCCCGCCGAAAGGAGTGCAAGAACAACGGCTGCTATACGTCCCTTTGACAAAGCGGCTTGGGAAAACTGCGTCCAAGAGTCTCGATTATGGCACTGGATCGGCTGTGCTGAAGCTCTTTTTGCGCTCCAAAGAGCCTCTTCACCAATCATTTTTACTTTTTGCGCTTTTCTCTTGCCTGACCACTGTTCACCCATCACTATGCGCTTATTCCAGCCCCTCTTTCCCCCGCAACCCCCTTTCTCCCCCTCTCCGATCTCCACAACAACGTCCTCAGGGGCACCCCGCAAAAAGCAAATTCCTAGCAGTTGAATGATAGAAAAAAGGGTTCCATATGAATAATGACCTAGTAAGCATTCTTATTGTTAATGATGACCATCCACCTGATCTTAAACGATTCTTTGATGCCTTGATGTTTCAAAATAAAGCTGCCGGAAATTTCGAAATCATTTTTATTGAGATTTTAAATGACCCGCTTTATGAGGAAATCGAACGTTATATAGAGCAAAACAAACCCAAGAACTTGAACGTGACCATTCAGCACATGGATCAGGGATCTCGATCAAAGGGTTACAATAAAGCAATGGAACTCGCTAAAGGAGATCTATACCTCTTCTTTGGGGATGATTATATTGCGCCCCCCACTCTGGTAGAATCACACCGCACCTTTCACCATGTGAATGAAGAGGATTTTCACGTAGGCATTGGAAGCGCAATTTTACCCAATGATTCAAGCACCAGCCATTTTGGGCGTTGGCTAGAAGAAAGTGGAGAGTTATACGGAGTGCCTTTCTTTGAAGGCATGACAGAAATTAATCCAAAGTTTTTCTACATAGGCAATGCCTCAGTTAAAAAGTCATTCATTGAAAAATCGGGTACATTTAACGAATTATACCCTTATCACACCTGGGATGATTACGAATTATCTCTTCGAATGATTAAAAATGGGATGAAATCTTCTCTTATCCCTGAAGCACAAGCAGCACACATTCACCCGATAGGTTTTGGGGAAAGGTGTTCCGTGATGATCAAATCAGGTTATTCAGCGCGCTTTTATGAACGAACTACAGACAACAAAGAGAACTGGGATTCTTTCATAAAAAAATCGTACCTAAAGTATGTTCTGATGATCATGAAATATACGTTGTTGTTTTGCATAACGTGGCGCGAAAAATATAGAGGTTCTGTTTATAAATCGATTTTAAGGATCTATTTTAAGATCGGTTATAACAGAAATACATCAGCTTAAGAAATGAACTCGCCCTCGCCAACTGAAGCTCTTATAACAACGCCCGACGAGTCAGGTAATGTTGGTTTGTACTCAACCTCATTTCAAACACTGTGCACAAATAGGAAAAAATGAAGCCCTTATTCGGGTCAGCATCATTGTTCAGAAGAGAAGGTATGATTACATTTTTGCTACCCAAGTGCGGAATTTCGGATTTGATATTTAAATTGCGTATCACATTATTCTTACTTGCTGATCGCGAATTTAATATTGCATTCAAAAATGGCCAGAGCAATAGGAACCATATATCTGAAACATTTTTTGCATATGATTTAGGATTTAACGCACTGGGCCTTCACCACATGGACTCCCACGACAGAAAGCAATAATCCCAAAGATCACCATGATCGCATTGACTTCGTTTTTGCCAGGGGCAAGGGAATAAAAGTAGAAAACGCACAGGTTGTCGGTGAAAACCGTAAGAACAACCCCCTTTCTCCCCCTCTCCGATCTCCACAACAACGTCCTCAGGGGCACCCCGCAAAAAGCAAATTCCTAGCAGTCACGTAAGTGTACGCTGGTTCGAATCCAGCCCTGCCCACCATTACTCCCCAGTCCTCCTTGTGAGGACTGGGGAGTAATGGTGGGCAGGGTGGCTGGATGAGAACGTAGTTCGAGCGCACAGCGAAGCCCCGCGTATCGCGGGATATTTAAGTCAGGCAAAATCCCGAGGAGGATTTTGCGAAACTAGCGCAGTGCCAGCATAATCCAGACCTGCCGCCCCAAATATCGCTCCTGAAAGACGAAAGGGAGGCAATTCAGGTTTGGGTTAGCGACAAGGTCTAAGGAGAGCGCTCAATACTAGGAGTGCCTAATTCTCAGCGATTTTACTCGGTTTTTTTTTCTTATTCAGTCAATACTTAGACGGAAAGTTGATAACTATCCTGACTCATCTTGATCCCACAACACGATGACGCTCAACTATCTCAACCAAAAAGAAATTTTCAGCTATAGCAGTCTTTGAGACACTCACATTCCATCATTCGCGTTCTGAGCTTTCTAACGATAGCTGTGCCCGTTTTTGCTGATGCCCCTGACTTTCGGGAGCAGATTCAACCTATCCTCGAAAGCAATTGCGTGCGCTGTCATAACGCATCGAAGGTCAAGGGGGGGCTGCGAATGGATACCTATGAGAAACTCCTGGAGGGTGGGGAAACGGCCGACGCCCTGGTGCCGGGCAATCCCGTAAAGAGTGAGCTTTTGGTGCGGATCCACCTGCGCCCGATTGACGAAGGTGTGATGCCAGATGAAGGCCAGGCCTTGACGCCTGAGGAGGTCGCGCTGCTGGATGCCTGGGTGAAAGCCGGCGCAAACTGGCCCAAGGGGCTAACCCTTAGCGAGCGGAAGCCTGAAGCCCCCAAACGAGTCGCCATGCCGAAGAAGCCCCCGGTCTCAACTAGCCAGGCGGCGGCGATGCTCGACGATCTTTTGCGGCGCGAAAATGAGGATACTGGGGTAATCACCACAGGAACAATTAACGATGCCGCTTTTCTACGGCGGTCCACGATCGACATTATTGGGCGAATCCCGACGGTGAAGGAAGTCCGGGAGTATGAAGGCTGGGGTGAGGAGCGCCGGACGAAGCTTATCAACAAACTCACCGCACACCCGCGCTTTGCGGACCGTTGGACGATCTTCATGGCCGATATGTTGCGGGTTCGCTCCAACGTCACCGGAGGCAATCAATTACTCGCCTACATCCACGGGTCCATCGAGCAGAAGAAACCCTACGATGTGCTAGTGCGTGAGCTTATAAGTGCCTCGGGCCGAGCCAATTTGAATCCGGCGGTCGGATACATCCTAGGTGATGAGGCGATGCCGATGGAACTTGCTGCCGCCACGTCACAGATTTTCCTTGGGGTGCGGATCGGCTGCGCGATGTGTCACGATCATCCCTTCGACGACTGGTCTCAGAAGGATTTCTATGATCTTGCTGCCTTCTTCGGTAAAACCAAAAAAGTAGAGAGTCGGCGCCGAGGGGGAATAGTCTATGCGACGGAAGGGGACAACATGATGGTGCTCTGGCCACCCGAGGACAAGGCCGAGCGGAATAGACGCAAACCAGTCATGCCGCGCTTCCCGTTTCAAAAAGGCCAAATGGGCGACTTTGAAAAACCTCCCCACCACATTCAGCGTTTTGAAGCCAGCCGTCTCGCCCGAGAGCGGGAGAACTCCACGGATGATGACGCTACTTCCCTCGATGCCTTGCTGGATGCGGTCGAGCCGAATGTCGGCCGTGCCAGCGATCCGGTGCTGGAAGAAGCCAAAAAAGAAAGCCTAAAGCTCAATGTTCATGGCGACATCTACCGCTCGAGTGATCTACGCAATCAACTGGCCAAACTCATCACCGATCCGCGTAACGACTATTTTTCACGGGCTTTCGTGAACCGCGTTTGGGCGGAGTTGATCGGGCATGGCTTTGTCGAACCGCTCGACAATTTTTCCGACTACAGTGGGCTCCATCATCCATCGACACTCGACTTCCTCGCGCAAGAGTTCATCGCCAGCGGCTATGATCTCCGGACTCTGGTGCACATCATCACCCTCTCCGAAACCTACCAACGTTCTGCCCTGCCCGCCGGCACCTCCATCAAGTTGCGCAAAAAGAGCGAGTTGAATTTCTCTGCTGCCCCATCCCGCCGTATGCTTGGCGAGGTTCTCTATGACAGCATTGTGGTGGCTGGGCACCTTGAGGACTTCAAATGGCCAAAAGGCGCAAACAAGAAACAGGCATCCCGTAAAATTCAGGTGCCGACCGGAGAGCTCACGATGATGAAGGATCAAACGGGGGAGGGGGGCAAAGCCACGATGGTGGCGCAGCAACCGGCAACGCGGGGTGACGGCTACGACCTCGAGTCGTCACTGAAGATCGACTTCGCCTCCATCCTTAGCAGTAATGAGCAAATAGAACTCGCATCGATGCGGGAAAAGTCTGACGAGCAGATCAAGGCAGGGAAAATGGCCGCGATGCAAAAGGATGAGCAACGCAAGGTGATGAAATACAAAACCGAGACGATCACCGAAACGGTGGATGACAACCCACGTTTTGACAGCGCCATGCGTATGGCCACTCCGGCCCCGCCGGCACATTTCTTGCGGGTCTTTGGCCAGCCGGCACGCACTGGGCTGGGTGAATTTCGGGATAAGTCCTCCTCGCTGCGTCAACAACTCATGATGCTCAACGGTCGCATGACTCACGAGGCGTCACGAGTCGGCTCGTTGGAGCCACTCCATCGCTTGTTAAAAAAAGATTCTAACCTCGCCATCGATTGGGCCTACCAGGAAATCCTAACCCGTTTACCTAGCACGGAAGAGAAAGCCGCCGCCCACGCCATCGTCCATAGCAATCCCGAAGATGTGGCCGAAGGTATGGCCGACCTGCGCTGGGCTCTGCTCAATAGTAACGAATTTAGATTTTTGCCGTAAACACTTCGCCCGTCTATTAACTGCCAACGCGCTAAAAAAATGCCCTGTAATAATTACCAATTCACCCGCCGCCACATGCTGAAGACTTTCAGCGCTAGTATCCTGGGCATGCCGATTAGCCAACTCTTGGGTAACACCGCCGCTGACGCCACTGGAAAAGCCAAGGCCGAGCATGTCATTCTCTTTTGGAATAGCGGAGGCATGAGTCATCTGGACACCTGGGATCCGAAGCCAGGGCGCAAGGTCCAGGGCGAGTTCAACCCGATTAAGACCTCGGTGGAGGGTATGGAGATCTCGGAGATTTTTCCTCAGCTAGCCAAGCAAATGCATCATGGAGCACTAATTCGTTCTATTGCCGGTACCAATGGCGATCACGGGAGGGCGCAGTATGAACTCCAGACCGGTTTCAACCAATCGCCCAACATCATGCATCCGGGCCTCGGCTCATTGGTAGTGCACGAACGCGAACCACTAGGTGATCTGCCCGCTTTGGTAAGTATCAGCGGCCAGGCGGCCCGTGCCGGTTATCTTGGGCAGCAGTGCGAAGCTTACTTTGTCGGTCGTCCTGGTCAAAAAGACCCTTACCTCGCCTTTCCAGAGGGCATTAGCCATGCCCGGGGTATGCAGCGGCTGCAGATCCTCGAGAAGATGAATGCTCGAACCTCAAAAGAGAAGGGCGCACAGGAATTAAAAGCTTCTCAGACGGCGTTAAAAAATGCGGTTAATTTGATGGAGAGTCCGGCTCTTAAAGCTTTTGACCTGCAGGATGAGAATGCCAAAACAGTTGAAAAATATGGCAATACTGAATTCGGCCGTGGCGCCCTGTTAGCTCGGCGACTTGTAGAAAAAGGGGTTCGCTTTGTGCAGGTCAACCGCGGTGGGTTTGACAATCATGGCAACATCTTTGAAGCGATGCGCAACCACGGCGCGGCCATGGACCCCGCCATTGCTTCGCTTATCTCCGACCTCAAGGCGAATGGTATGCTTAGCAAGACGCTCGTTGTGGTTCTTAGCGAATTTGGACGCACACCACGCATCAACGACGGTGGCGGGCGCGATCACTGGGCGCGTTGCTTCAGCTGCATGATGGCTGGTGGAGGCATCAAGGGAGGCAGCATCATAGGTGCTTCGGACGAAGACGGCATGGCACCCGTCGAACGCCCAGTCAAAGTCTCCGACCTCCACGCCACTCTCTGCCATGCACTTGGAATCAACCCTAGCAAAGAAGTCTACACTCCCCAAGGCCGCCCGATGCGCCTCGTTCGTAAGGAAGCAACTCCCATCAGCGAATTGTTCGCCTGAAAAACATGAGCCCCTCCTACTCCATCATTCGCCTATTGCTGCCTCTTTTCCTCGCCCTGCCGTTGCTCGCGCAGACGCCGAAGACACCTGAGCGTGGCTCCATCATCGAGGATCGAGCAGCTCGCAAGCTCTTGCAGGCTGGCGATGCGCGTCTTGAATTTGGAGAAAATGAAAAGGCCCTCGAGATCTGGGAATCCGTCGTGGAGCGCTACCCCGGAAGCCAGATCCGCTTCGAAGCCCATTTACGCCTCGCCGATCATCTCCTCAAGGAAACCAAGGACTTTGACAAGGCTCGCTTGCACTACGAGGCCGCGGCGTTGGAGAGCAACGAAAACGACGAGAAACGTGCCTACGCTTTTCTAAATACCGGCATCTGTTTCTATGAGGCGGGCAACTACGGTAAGTGTTTCAGTATTATGCGTGACGTTATCGAGCAATTTCCAACCTCACCGGAAGTCAACGAAGCGTATTACTACATCGGCCTCGGTCATTTCAAGCTCGATCACTACAGCCGAGCGATCGAAGCCCTCGAGAAAGTGGGCACCGGCCTTTCAAACAAGGACTCGCTCACTGAAAAAGTCGAAGCGGGCAAACGTCTTTATGTAAAGATCGATGATCAGGATCTCGCCATCCTCGAGCCAGGTAGTCGGATTGAGGTGCGCTGTCGCACTAAGGGCGGTGACGAAGAAATACTTTTCTGTGATCCAGTCGGCCGTAATTCACGCATCGCACTGGGGCGTATCGCTACTCGGCTCGATCAGGCCGTTCCTAACAACGGAACCCTAGAAGTTCGCGGAGGCGACCGTGTCACGGTTACCTACGTGGACGCCCACACTGCCGAAAAGAGCTTCAATGAGAAACGGCTCAAGCAAGTCGTGGTGGTCGGCAATGGAGTCGCCCGTATCACCGATGGCTCCTATCTGCGCGACCTGCCCGCCGCCGTGCTCGGCAAGCCCCTCCATCTTCAGGTCATTGACGCCGATCATGATACCAGCGAAGACGCGGACAAGATTAAGGCGGTAGTGCAAATTTTTCGCCGCAAGACCGTCGACGAGATCGACGATGAACTTGCCAAGCGCGTCGCCAGCGGAGAACTGTTCGAGGGCCCGGACGGCGAAGACTTCAAGTCACAGATTGATCCACTGCTGATGGTGAGCTCGGTTCCGGTGACTCTGCGAGAACAAGACCAGAGAGGTACCTTTCGCCTCGCCATTCCGCTTAGGCTTGGAGCCGCGGAAGGCGTGCTCACCGGTGAACCCAGCCAGACGATTCGCCTCGTCTACCGCGACGAACAAAACCTCAGTGAGGGCACAATTGTGCGCACCTCCGAAACGAAAATTATCGAAGGAAACCTCGGCGAAGTGCGCGTCACTCGCACCGAAATTTCCGATGAGGCGCTCCGTCTTAAAACCGAACTTCGCACTGCCTCGGCGCTCACCGAGGTCGGTAATCATTACAAGGAATTCGGGCTCAACGACAAAGCCGACCTGAAATACACTGAGGCACTCAGTGTTTGCGAAGAGATCCTTACCCACGCAAGCGATGCCGGCGGCAAGCTTCTTGAGGAGACCTACGTGCAGCTTTGGCGGATCTACTTTGCGATGGATCAGCTCGACCTCGCCCTCGGCATGAGCCGCCGACTCCTTAATGAATTTCCCTCCAGCTCGTTTGTGGATGAGGCGATGCTACAGCAAGCCCACGTCGAGCGAAAGCGTGAGAACTTCCTGCGCGCCATCAGCCTCTATGCCAGTATTGCCAAACTTCCCACCAGCCCACTGCGGGGCGAAGGCCAGTTCTACACCGGCGAATGTTACGAAGCGATGGCTCTGAAGGCCACAGCCGGCCAATCCTCACAGCTCTTTGAAAAAGCCTTCCTCGCCTACCAGAAGGTTTACGAACAATTCCCTGACTCCGGGCGAGTCGGAGATGCGGTCGCCAAGATGGCCGCGTTTTATTACCAGAAGGAAGACTACTCCCGGGCGATCGATGTCTTTGAGAATGTGCTCTCCGACCACCCCGACGCCAACTTCCTCGACGTCATCCTCTTCAATTACGGTCGCTGTCTCTACAAACTCAAACGTAAGCCGGAGGCGCGCAAAAGGTTTGAACAACTCATCAACGACTACCCCGAAAGCGAGATCGCTTCGGAGGCTAACAAGATTGTAAAAGCGCTCAAAAAAGCAGGATTTTGAAAACACCCATTCCCCATCTCGCCCTCGTTCTCGCCCTCAGTGTGCAGGTCAGTGTGCCGGCCTATGCGGACCAAAGCTCTGACCCGACTGCTGACCTCGAGGCCAAACTCAAGGAGACCGCCGAGTCCTCGCTCACCGGGGCGAAGCTGATGCTCGAGCTCACCGATCTCTACTGGAACAATGAACAGGTATTCGGGCTCATCCGGACCACCGGAAAATTCTCGCGTGCGCAAACAGAGCATCCTCAACGGGCGGCAATGACGCTGAAGTTGATGGAGGGCTACGCAGTCACCGCCCGCCACGATGATGTCATCGTGACCGGACGACAGTTCCTCGAAATTTTCCCCAAACATGCCCTGACCAACAATGTCCGCGACCGGATGGCCACCGCTTATGAAAACACCGGCCGTGGCAACCTCGCCGCTGCCGAGCGACGCATGATCTGGGAAAACGGCGGCACTACAGGGCAAGGAGTCCGAGCCTTGCGTTTGTTCATCAAGGCCAACAACGGAACTAGCTACAAGCACGCCTCTTCCCTCGCTGTGGCCATGGTGGCCAAACTTCCCGCTGACCCGCTTCTCACCGGTGTTGGATTCCAAGGGATGCACGCCGCCGAACGGGCTGAGCAATGGGCCGATGGACTGCAAATTGCCAAGACTCTGGAGCGTCGTAAGGCGCCGCGCAATGAGAACACAAAACGAGATCTCTGGTTCCGCACCGGACGATTCGAGTCCCGCCTCGGGCAGTTTGAAAATGCCATTCAATCATTCCGCAAAGCGCACAGCCCGGGCCGGGATGACATCCACCGGAGCCTGGTCCAGGCGATGGTTAGTGCGGCCAAAGCCCCGGCGGAAATCGAAGCCGAAGCCCGCCGTTACCTCGCTGCCTACCCGCACCGTGAGGACCGCTATACCCCCTTGGCCCAAGCTGCGGAAGCTGCCGCCAAGGCCAAAGATAAAGACAAAGACACCGCTCGGGCACTCGCCATCGCGGAAGAGATTCTTAGCCACAAGGTCACCATCAACGACCTTCCGCGGGCCTACGTACGCTGGTGTGGTGAAAATCGCCAACGCGCAGAGCAGGGACTGCTCAAACTGATAGCTAAGAACCCCAGCGGAGCGGGCACCCTGCGTGCTGTGCTGGCCATCGATGTCTATCGTGATGGAATGAAGGACACTGCCAAAGCAAGGCACATGGCGCATCAATATCTCGCAAAGTCTCCCAGCGTGGATGGGTGGTCGGAAGAAATTACCGGCTTCCTCTATGAATCTGCCACTGGTGAGGAAAGCTTCCGCAGAGATCTCGCCGCAGTGATTGCCAGTGCAACAATGTTTCCACATCTCGCTGGGTTTCAGGACCGGGTCTGGAAACGCGCGCCCAGAGACAAACAACGCAATCGCATCTGGCAGGCGGAGAAGAAGGCCCACCAGAATAACTCCGTGACAAAGCTCTGGAAGGAGACCCGGCAAAAAGGAGGCAAATCCGGACAAGCATGCAAGCAGCTTCTCGAGCAGAAACTCAGCAAGGAGCAAAGGCATCTTGTTTTGACCCGTCTGGCTTATGTCTATCGCCACCACCTCGGTGGCCAATCGAAAGCCAGCTCTGCGAAATACTACCAGAATCTCTGCAAGGAATTTCCGCGTGACCTCAGTGCTGCCGAACAATGGCTCGAAGCCGCAGCCCACGCCGAGGCCAAGGAAATGACGACGATGAAACTTGCTGCCGCTGGTCATCTCCTCACTATCCCTGCCGCCACAGCCCAAGCCCATCACGATACCTGGTATCGCCTGGTAGAGACCAAGGACGAGGGAATTATCCGAAAGGCAATTCCCTGGATCACAGAGTCGGCTAAACAAAGTCCCAATAACGCGGCTCACAGTACCCGAATTGGCGATGTGATGAACGAGCTCGGCATGAAGGATGAAGCGGCCTCGTGGTGGAAGTCGCGTATGGACTTGGACCCTAACAACGGGGAGTACGTGTCATGCGCTCGGCGCCTCGCCAGCACCCTTGAGCCAGCTGCGGCACAAGCATTCCTCCAGGCCCGCGCCGCCGCAGACACCGACCACCACGGAAGCTATACCGCGGAGCTCGCCAACTTACTCTTTCTTGCTGACAAGCTGAGCGCGATGGAGACTCTGCTTAAGAAGTCCCGCGCACGTGCTGATCGGGATCCTTTCCGCCCGTGGGGGATGGGAGAGTGGCCGGCCCGTAGCTGGCTGGAGACCGCTCGCAACGCGAAGACCAAAAACAAAAATAATTCTGAAGATTCCGATGAGTGGTCGGAGGAGAAAAAGAACCGTGTCTATCGTATGGTCCACGATCTCCGCCTCGGCCGTGTCAGTGCCGAAGCAGGGATGGAACTCATCGCCAGCGAATCCAAATCGATCGACCGTTTACTCCACGCACAGGTCCTGATCCAACAAGCAGATCGCCACCATGAATCATGGAAACGCATCTACCCCTATGCACAAGGAGCCCTAGCCCGTGAAGATTTTTCCCTCGGCATAACAATACTCAATGGACTGCTGAACACGATCCGCTCCGTTGGTAGTGCTGAAATGACGCAAGCCCGCAATATCCTTAGAAATGCCTATGGCAAGATGGGCAGCCTGAGTGCGGATATTCCTGCAGACAGCGCTATCGCACCGCTTTTGCAAATCATCCTCCACCTTCGCCTCGGAGAAGATGAACTCGCGGAACAGGCTTACTACGCCAACAAGGATCTCTTCGACAAGCACCGCCATGAACTGCCGGTCGAGCTCATCCTTTTTGGAGCGCAAACCCACATCGCCCAAGGAGCTCGGGAAGATCATGAACGAGCTGAGGATATTCTGCGCGGATGGATGATTAAATTTGGTGATTCAGAAAAAGTCGACGTGCGTGACAAGTCCCGCATCCAACTCTTGCTCGCCCGTAACTACCAAGGGGCACGGCAGTTCGACATCGCCCGAGCCGAATTCACCACGGTTTTGAATATTTACAAAGAGCAGCCCGAGGCCATCGAGGCGCGTTTCGGCATCGGTGAAACCTACATGGCACAGCGCGTCTACGATCAAGCTGGAGAAATTTTTGTCGCACTCTCGGAGAATCTCAACCCGGCGGTAGCCACCCGCGCAAACTTCCTTCGAGGAGTGCTCGCGATCCGCCAAGACGACAATCAGGAAGCCCGCAGGATCTTCCTCACCGTCCTTGAGAGTGCTCCCGATGCCGAGCTCGCCAACGAAACGCTCTACAACCTCGCCGAAGTCTACGGGATCGAGCAACGCTTCCTCACCCAACTCGAAACGTTGCGCACCGTTGGACGCCTAGGGCAGCAGTCAAAACTCTGGCATACTCCGGGCAAGGCCCTCTCAGTGGTCGTGCAGGACCCTGACCTCGGCATCAGCCGTGGCGATACGCGCATTCCGGTCATCGTCCGCACCGAGCCCGGAAATGATCACGAGGAATCATTCCTTGTCAGCGGGGGAGCTGGTAAAGGCATCTTTCTCACCGAGTTTCCAACCATTCTCGGCGAGGCAAAAATGGGTGATGGTATCCTGCAGGTCACTGGTGGCGACGTCATCACTGTGGACTACCCTGAGGACTTCAAGAAGCAGTTCCAATTTGAATTTCTCAGCAACACCCGCCTGCGCATCGCCTCGGACGGCACGCTTGAGGTCGCCAGTAGTGAGATTATCAACGAAGATGACGCGTCCTTCACCGACACCCTAAAAAAGGAAATCGCCGACAATGAAGAAGAGCAATCACGCTCCGCATCCCGACCGAGGAACCAAGTGAAACCTGGTAACTTGGTCTACATTCAGGTCAAGGATGGCGACCGCGACCTTACTGCCGCTCAGGACAAGGTCGGCATCAAGCTCGCCGCCTCCAGTGGTGACGAAGTCCAGCTGATGATCGAGGAAGAGAGCCTGCACGGTGGCGTCTTTCTCGGTATGGCCCGAACTGGCGAACTGCCCGCAGGTGCCAAGGCCTCCGATTCCGCTCTCGACCACAGTCCGCTGATGGCGATTGACCATTCCCTCGACACTACTTGGCGCAGCGAGCCGGATGGAGCGGCGCCGAAATCGCTTTCAGTCGACATGAAGGAGCTTCGCCTAACTGAATCGATCACGCTGAGTTCCCCGCAGGCTGAACAAGAAGCGCCGGTTCGCATGCAGGTTCGAGGTAGTCATGACGGGCGTTTTTGGTTCAAGCTTGCCGAGTTCCCTGCTGCAGTTGAAGCCCAGCCCCTGAAATTTCAGGAGACCGGCATGCACCTCCACATTTATAAAACACCTGCCAAAAATCTGCGGAAGAACTATTCATGGAAAGAGATGGTTGATCTTATTGAAAAGACCAAACCGACGGAGGTAAAGAAAGTTGATACGCTTTCCTGGCAAGCGCCCGAAGAGGGAGAAGACGCCTATTTTCTAGTATGGTCCGGACCTTTTGTGCAGGAACGTGAGGGAGCCCTGCGAATCGAAGTCTCCGGATATAATACCGCGGTCATGTTCGACGGGCGGCTGGAACTTCCCGTCGGCGTGGGTGAACAACACCTCGACCTCTTCGTTCCTCGTGGCGTACATGAGCTCACCATTCTTACCATTGCCAGTCCCAAGGTGAAGTCCGTCGAGGCCCGCCGAGCTCGTGAAAACCGCCAGTCGTCCTCCCTTAAGCTAAGTCCCTTTGTCGCTGCCGACTTCGACCCGAGCACCGTTCCCGATATTGAGAAGTTCACCCCAGCCCCGCCTGTCGAAATCAAGCAGGAGGAAAACTGTTGGACGCTCTCGATGCCATCCCGCGAGTTACGCTACGTCGATTTTGAGTTTCTGGAATACCGTGGCGAGGCGATCGCCGTCAACCATGTCGAGATCAGCGGAGGTGGCAACCAACACATGCCGCCAGTAGCCGACGTGCTGAAGCTCGCCAGCAACAACATTCTGGAGCTGGCTCCGGGCGACACGGTGAAGATATCCTACCTCGACGAACTCACTGCAGGTGCGCAGCAACGCAACCGCCTCCTTACCCAATCACTCACCGCTACCTATTACAATGGCGAGATCACCCCGATCAGTTACGACTTTACCCGCAGTGCCGAGGGATCGGTGCAAGGCTCCCGCAAAGAACTACTCCGTATCGAACCAGGTGAACGGATCGTCGCAGAGGTGGTTGACTTCGATTTTGATATTGGACCCGATCGCGATCAGGTCGAAGTCGAAGTGCAGATCAATGCCGATGCACCCATCAAGCTTGTCGCCACTGAGACCGGGCCATCAACTGGCATCTTCCTTGCGGAGATCGACACCGCAGCCGAAGCAGCCACTGAGATAGCCGAGGGAAAGGTTGTCGTCAAACAGGGCGATAAAGTTTACCTGCGCTACAAGGATAGCCAGAACACCTTCCCCGGTCACGCCGTCTACCGTGAAACCAACGTCTTACTCAACGAACCGACGGTAGCCCGCATTCAGATCGTGGACAGTGAGACACCGGTTGATGGAGCTCCCCGACTTATGCCGATCGATGGCCTCCGACCCGAGGACTACGTCAGCAAGGTCGAATACCGGCTTCCGCTCACCGTGGAGGTCATCGATCCTGACCAAGCCAAGGATTCACGGAGCACGATTTTGGTCGACGTTGTTACCAGTCAAGGAACCACCATCCGAGTCCAATGTGTGCTCTCCCGCTCCTTTGCCGCCGCCGACGAATCGCTGGCAGAGGCCCGCAATCCTGCACTACAAGAAGGCCGCTTCGTAGGGCAAATTCCTCTGCTCCTCGGTGGCCCGGATAGCGCGACCATGGTTCCCGAAGATGGATCACTACCCAAGGGAGGCCTCGGTAAAATCATTTTTTCAATCGATGACGATCTGGAGGCCGCGCTTGATGATGGTTCCGACAAACTTGAAAAGGGGACGGCTACACATGCCGTGCTCAGTGTTATCGGTAGCGATACCTTCACCGCTCGCTATGATGATGCAGACCGACCGGATGGTTCGGCTGCCTCACTGAAAGCGTCTGCAGCACTCTTCTCTGCCGCTACTCTCGCGATCACGGATTCGGAATATTTAGAAACGGTCGAGATCGCCCATGTTGGTAAAAAAATCTTCCTGAGCCTCGAAGATCCTGATCGTGATATTTCCAATGAGCGGGACAAGGCGTTGATCCGCGTTGTCACAGCCAGCGGCGAGGACGAGACCATCGAACTCGAAGAAACTCTCAGCCACAGCGGAGTCTTCAGCGCCTCCTTTCCGCTCCTTGCTCAGGCTGAGCCCACGTCTGGAAATTTCGATGGCAGCATTGAGACTTTCTTTGGGGATGAAATTACGGTCGGCTATCTTGACAATGTTTCGCATACCTTGGATGGGGAGCCGATCATTGAACAGACGATTCCCGTTGCGGTTGGCACTAATGGCGTCATGGCTGCCTTCAGTAAGGTCTACAAGGACGAGGATCTTGCCATCCAAACTCAATTCCACATCGCGGAAAGTTACTTCGAGCTCTTCAAGAGCCACCGAAGGCTTAAGCATGACGAGGAAGCCGCCGCTGATCTGGCATCCGGTCGAAGGGTCCTACGTGAATTGCAGGACGACTACCCGAACCCCAAATACGCTCCGCGGGTTTCCTATCTTCTCGGTCAATTTTCGCAGGAAATGGAAGCCTGGGACGAAGCGATCGCCGCCTACGGGTCGATCGTGCGTAACCATCCGGACCACCACCTCGCACCGGATTCCCAATACAAGCTCGGCCAATGTTACGAGGAAGCCGGAGAACTTGACGAAGCACTGGAAGCCTACGTCACTCTAGCAGGAACCTACCCCAAGAGTCCGCTGATCGCCAACGTCATGCTGCGCATCAATGAACACTTCTACCTGAAGGAAAATTACGCAGTAGCCGCCTCGGTTGGCGCAAAGTTCCTCGAGCGCTTCCCGAACCATGAATGGACGCCGAAGATGGCCTTCCGCATTGGCCAGTGCCGTTACAAGCTTGAGGAATTCATCAAGGGTGGTAAATCCTTCGATGCTTTTGCGAAGCGTTTCCCAGAGCAAGAACTCACAGCCCAAGCCCTCTTTTGGGCTGGCGAAAGCTACCGTATGGGTAAGGATATCCCCAATGCCTTCCGCCGCTACAACCGCTGCCGCTGGGACTTTCCGGAAAGCGATGCGGCTAAATATTCCCGTGGACGTCTAGCCCTACCCGAGCTACTGGCCCAGTTTGAACGCGAAGCAAACCTCGACAAATAACCGATGCATATGAACCACTCTGATTCCATCCTCGCCGCCAGTTTTTTTGATACTGGCGCCCTCAAACTCCTGCTCGAAGGCGGCATCTTCATGTGGCCTCTGCTTGCGCTCTTGATCCTCGCCATCGCCGTCATTATCGAACGTTACCGCAGTCTCAAGCTACTCGAAACTGATGCCAGCGAACTTCGAGAAAAGGTCACCACCCTTCTTTCCGAGGACAAGATCGAGGAATCCCTCGAACTCTGCGACGCTGCTCGAGGACCCGTCCCCGCCGTGCTTTCCAGCGGACTGCGTAAATACCTCGTCCTGCGCCGCCTCAACTACGATCAGGCGCAGATGGAACAACAGGTGATCAAAAGCATGGAGAACTACGGCGTCAATATTGTTGCAGCCCTTGAGAAGCATCTGCCCATCCTTGCTACCATCGCCTCGGTTGCTCCCATGCTCGGCTTTCTCGGCACGGTGCAGGGCATGATCGTTGCTTTTGGCGATATCGAGGCCAACATAGGCACTCAAAATATCGTACAGGCAGCTGCCGCCGGCATCCGCGTTGCCTTGCTCACCACCGCCTTCGGCTTGATCGTGGGTATCCCCGCCTACATGGCCTTCAACTACTTTACCGGTATCATCAATGACTTCGTTCTTCAGGTGGAATCTTCCGCCGCTGAACTCATCGAAGTTGTCACTCTTCGCCTCACTCTCGACAAGGGAAGCTCATGAAACTGAAGCGCGGCAAGATGCTCATTGATCCGCCGGCCAGTGCCAGCTCGGACATTGCGCTCATCCTGATCATCTTTTTCCTCGTCTGCGCCGCGGTGCAGCCGGAGACAGGCCTTGCCCAGATCCTGCCGAAAACCGAGGAGAAGAAGCAACAACGTGATCAAAGTAAAAACATCGAGGTTTCGATTACCCCCACCAGTATCGTGCTCAACGGCAGCCCGCTACAACTGCCTGCGTTCGCCCAGCGCATCACCGCCGCCTTGAAACAAAAGACCCGTGATGCTGACCGCATCGTTGTGGTGAAGAGCTCGCCAGACACGCCTTATCCAATCTGGATCGCGGTCTCTCAGGCCATCGAACAAGCGGGCGGCATCCTTACTCTGGAACTCGAATCCGAACGCATCATCAACGTCGAATGAAAATCCAACGCAGAAGGCTAACAGCTTCTATCCCCTCCTTTGCGATGGGTGATATCGGCTTTCTGCTGCTTATCTTTTTTGTCATCCTTGCCCGCGCCCAAGACGATAGCCACATTCAGTGGCAGCCCGCCAAGCTCAAGGATGTGGAAATGGTCGCTGCCCCCCTCGCCAGTGTCGCCATTGACACAGGATTTAAGACCTACCTCGACGGCAAGGAGATCTCCCCAGACGAGCTCGCCTCCGCCCTTAGCACGCTGCTCGGCGATACGCCCTCAGGCCAACGCCACGTCTTCCTTAAAGTCCACAAGGAGGCCAAAGCCTCTCACTTCGAACCTATCATCGCTGCGATCAGTGAAGCTGGGGGCGATCTCGTACACATCCTCGAGCCCGAAGAAACTCGTAACAAACCATGAAAGGCCCATCAGAAAAATCTACCGCAGAACGCAGCTCCTTGGCCAGTACCAAGGCCGACCTCCGTGAGCTGAAAACCAACTCTAGCGCTACCGTTCAAGAGCTTCAGCAGTTCTTGCGCGAGCTCAGAGGCAAAAGCCCTCAGGAAATGCTCGGCGTGGTCGCCTCCAGCCAACTCATGCGTACCACCATCCTTGCCTTCGTTCTCGTTACCGCAGTTATCTTTGTCCTCACCGCCTTTCCCTACTTTTTCGGAGACGAACCCGCAGCTGAGCCCGAGCCCGAGTCAAGACCTGCTGTTTCAGCTACACCCGTGCCAGTAACTCCCATCAATGAACCCCAATCCAGGCCCTTCGAAACACAGGAAATCCCAGGTCCACTAGCGCCTCTCGGCGTCAACGAAAAGCTGCCCGCCGCGCCGAATGAAAATCCGCTCGAGGACAAAGGGGAAGATTTCCTGAAGGACTTGGAGTAGCCTGAATTTGCCATCTCCAGCGCATATCTAGATGCCCACTAAGCCTCAACTCCTCATCGTCCGTGACTGGCTCTTCCGGCAGAGTCGCCGGCCGATCGTGTGGACCGAGATCTATGCGCTTACCTGGTGTCTGCTTTGGATCGATGCCCATGCCTGGTTCCAGTTAGGGGTGTGGCCACTGACAATCGGATTCCTCTTTGCCCTGCCGGTCTGCTACTACTGGATCCGTCGCCACCGTCATGGCCCCCTTGTCGTTCGCCGCGCTGTCCTCAGCGTTTGTTATCTCCCCCTTTGGCAACTCGCTGCCCACCTACCTCTCCACAGCTTTTCCTACTCTCTCTCGGCAACCATTACCCAAATCGGTACTGCCGGAGCTTTCTTTCTTGGGCTGGGCTGGGCCGTATGGTGGATCGACTGCGAAACAAAGCGTGTCTCCAAAGCAACCATAACAAATAGAAAAGGACACATTTGGGACCCGCGCCAACTTGTGGCATGGTACTTCGGTCGCAAGAACAACAAGCTTCGCCAATCGGTCTTCACCCTGCTCACTTATACCTGCCTTTTCGGTATCATGGCGTTTATCCTGACTCGGCTTTCGGGTTGTAGCATCTACGAATCGCCGATTGGCGGAGGTGAAGAGAAGCAGCTCAAGCAGATTGTCAAAATTCAGAAGGTTATCAATAAGAAGTATGTCATTAACCCCTATAGCAGTATCCTCTTCAATCCGCCACCGATCGATGACGTCAAACTACAGGTGCTTGAAGTCACTGAGCACCTCTACAAGATCGGCCAGGGCAAAGGCGATGGCGTAGGCTTCTCGGCCGGCACGACCCGTGGCAAAGTGCGCTTTATCCGCTTGAAGTACAACGGTGGCGACTGGCAACAGGATATGGAGCGAGGATCCGATCTTAACCTCCTTACCGAATACGGAGTTCGCACCGGCCACCCAGTCAGTGATCGACCTGAACCGATGGAGATTGGCCGTCTCAAGAGCTTTCCGGTTCGTAAAAGTCCGCCGATGGTCTACATGACGGGTCAGCAAAAAATCAATTTGAGCGCGAAGGAAATAAAAATCATGCGCAGCTACCTACTGGAGCACCACGGCATGCTTTTCGGCGATAACGGCGGCAGTTCTGGCTGGGAGGGGCAGTTTATTTCGATGATGCAAAAGGTCCTGCCTAGAATCGAACCGATCTCCGTTTATCTGGATCACACCATCCACCGCATTCCCTATCCGTTGCCTCGTCTCCCTATGGTCGCGCCTCATGGTCGCTCTAACGCCCTTGGCTGGGTAGTGGACGGACGGCTCGTCGCCTACTATCATCCTGGTGACATTGGTGATGCTTGGGCCGATGGTCATTCCGGTGTCCCTCGTGAAGTCTGGGAATCCAGCTACCAACTCGGAGTCAACATCATCTACTACGCCCATGCCGAATACAACAAATGGCTGGAATCGACCAAAAAGTAAGCCAAAGCAAACTCGAATGAAGACACATCGCACTAGTATGCTGAGGAAGCAGATCTCGCTCGCCTTATTTCTCTTCATGGCACTTGCCTCTTTGAGCTGCGGGGCACTCTCCACCATGCAGCAAATTCAGGTAGCAACCTTCGAGGAGATGCGCGACGTGGAACGTTACCAGATCAAGATTGCTGAGAAGCATTTCCTTAACGGCAACTTCAAGGTCGCGCTTGCCGAGTACGAGAAATTCCTCACCCTCTATGAAGAAAGCCCAGGTGCTCCTTACGCCCAGTTGATGTGGAGCCACACCATGATGAAGCTGAAGAAACCAAAGTCCGCGCTGCGGGACGGCTTTCAATCGGTCATCGACTACTGGCCGAAGTCCCATGAAGCGACCCTCGCCGCCTATTGCATGGGCGATTCCTTCCGCACCATGGGTGAGGTCAAAAGCGCCCAGAAGGCCTTCCGCTTTCTCATTAGGGAATACCCTGATCACGAAATCGCTATTCGCTCTCGGCAGGATCTCCTGCACTACGCCCGACTCCACCAGGACATGGAGGAGCGCCTCTCCCTGCTCAACGAACTCACCTTTAGAGTCAAGCGCACCGAGACAGGTAAAGAGGCCTGCATCAAAGCCTGTCACGAACTCGCCGAGCTCCATTGCTTTGCGCAGAAACTCGAGCAAGGAAAAAAAGCACTCGCCACCAGCTACACCGGTCCCGCGCTCTTTGATCAAGTTTACGATATCTCAGCCAAGACCGTGCAACACCTGCTTCGGGAACCCAAGACGAAGCCTGCCGCCGTCAAGCTTGGCGATCAGCTCATCTCCACCCTGCGCGCCGAAATGCGGATACGCCCAGAGATCACCAAGGATCTGCTTTACCGCTGCGCGAACCTCCACGGGACCCTCAGCCGCCCTTCAGACACCTGGAAGATCTACCATGAAATCGGAGAACAGTTCGGCGTTGATGATGGTCTCCGTGGTCGTCAGGCGCAATGGTGCCTCGCCCGTAAAAAACGCGACGATGCCCGCCGTATCTATGGCGAATTCGAGGACAAGGTCGCCGGTCAGAAAGCCATTTCGAAGATGTTTCTGGAGGAAGGAAAGATCAACGAAGCCATCGAAGTCTATCGTCACCTGCTTGACATTGACGGCGATCATTCCGGTGACCACTTCTGGTCTATCGCCGGCTGCTACGAGAAGCTCTCCGACTGGAAGAAAGCCATCGCCAGCTACCGGCAAGTCGATCGCTTCCCGAACGACTATTTCGCCATCGCTAAGTGTCACCGCCGCCTCGGTGAACAAAAGGAAGCGATCGTGCTCTACAACCAGATCAAGATCGTTGAAAAATCAGCGCCCGAAGCGACCCTGCAAATCGGCTTTACCTACGAGGAGGCCAAGGACAAGGAGAAGGCCATTCGCACCTTTCAACTTACCTGCAAACGCTATCCTAAATCTGGACAAGCCAGCAAAGCTCACTCCCACCTGCAGAACAAATACAATATCAACGTGACGCTGGGAGGAACGGAGGAGGAGTGAGCATGATGACAGGTAAGATCCTGAAAAATGAAAAAGCGTTCATCGTGGCTAGTTTCATCTTTGCTAAGGGTGCAGATTTTGAATGGGTGATCATGGAATCGAAGGATACTATGCAATTGTCAGTTTTCTATTAATAAACACGAGGAAAACTGAGGGATTGAAGTTGTTCGGGTGATAGCTAGATTTGGTTCATGTTAAAGATGAGCAAGGCCTTTGTGGTGCGTATGGCACTGTGGTCAGCATTGATGCTGTATCTCGTCAGCGACTTTTTTCTCTTCAACGGTCCGCTGAGAGGTGAGCTGCGGAGGATGTTTCCCTCGAGCCAGGATAAGGTCGCTGAGGCGATGGCTGAGGGTATTTGTGCAAGGGTCTATAATGCGCCGATTTACTTGAGTCAGGTCGATCGGCGCGTCACGGAGAGGCTCTGGCGCACGGGGCGTGATCCAGAGCGGGTCAGTGAGGCGGAGAGGAAGATGCTGCGCTGGTTGGCGCTGGAGGATCTCATTGCTGAGGCGCTGGTGAGGATCAAGGTGAGGGTAAATAGTGAGCAGGCGGAGGTTTCCGAGGAGGAGGTGAATGATGAGCTGGCGAGGTTTGAGAGCCGCTTTGATTCTCCCGTAGAGCGCGATCAGGCGCTTGCCAATCAGGGTATTGAAAGCCGCCAAGAGCTGCGGCTAAGGATGCAGGCGCGTCTGGAGCAGGAGAAGTATGTCTTATCCAAGATCAAGGCCAGCATCACGGTGAGTGATGAGGAGGCGAGAGCCTGGTATGAGCAACATCATGAGGAATTAACTACGCCGGAGCGCCGCTTTGTGCGGCATGTTTTTATCGCGACGCTTGAGCGGCCATCTGATCAGGCAAAGCGAGTGCTTACTGAGCAGTTGGTGTTGATCAAAGCGGGTCAGGCAAGCTTTGCCGAAGTGGCAAAAATGGTCAGTGAGGATGAGCGCAGTAAGCAGGTGGGCGGTGAGCTTGGCTGGATGCGCCAGGACAGGCTGCCGGATGATTTTGCAGTACCTGTATTTTCAATGTCCGTGGATAGCCCTGAGCTGATCGAGACTAAGCTGGGTTGGCACATTGTTGAAGTGACGGCGGTGAAGGCCGCTGAGCTGCTTGCCTTTCAGGAGATGAAAAGCGAAATTCTCGCCGCCTTATCTGATCAACGACGCCAACAAGCAGTGGATCAATACCGTCACCAACTTCGCCTATTGAACCACGATAAGGTGGAAATCTATGGGCGCTTGATGAAATCTTGAGCGTAGGCTGAGATGATCTCTGAGATGGACTCTAGTCCATGTCCTTTTTCTTGAGCTCTTCACGCAGCTTGTCAAGGAAACCATCAACGGTGGGGTATTGGGCAGCACCAAAGCGACTGAACTCTCGACCGTCATCGCCAAAGAGTAGAACGGTGGGGACGCCGGTCACCTTGTAATCACGCATAACCTTACGGTTTTTTAAGGTAAGAGACTTGTTGGATTTGGGGATGTCAATTTTAACAAGAATGAATTTTTTTGAGGCTGGTCCGGTAAAGGAGCTCTTGGAAAAGACCTTGTCGTGGATCATCATGCAGGGAGGGCACCAATCTGAACCAGTGAACTGGGCCAGAACGAATTTCTTGTTTTTCTTTGCCGAGGACAGGGCAGTATCGAGATTGGTTGTCCAGCCACCAGCAGTGGCAAAACTCATGCAGGCAAAGATGGCAATAGTGGTGGTGATGATTTGTTTGATAGCTTTCATTGTGTAGGTAAGACGTTGTAAGTAGAGAAATTATTCCAAAAATGTCGTTCCCTGCCAATAAAAATGCTAGGTATGTGCTATGCAGAAATTGCTCGTTGCAACAGGAAACAGTCATAAGACCGATGAAATCCGCGCTATTTTGGGAGCGGGTTATGTCGTCTCAGATCTAAAAGCTCATCCTGAGTTGCCAGAAGTGGAGGAAACGGGCACCACTTTTCTGGAAAACGCGACCCTTAAGGCGGTAGAGATCAGCAAGCAGGTCGAGGGTCTTATTTTATCTGATGACTCAGGCCTCGAGGTAGACGCTCTCGGTGGCGAGCCAGGTGTGTATTCCTCGCGTTATGCAGGCGAGGCGGGTAACGATGCGGCAAACAACAAAAAACTTCTCCATGAGTTGCAAGGTGAAGACATCCGCACGGCGCGCTTCCGATGCGTGATGGTATTAGCTCAAGATGGTGAAGTGCTTGCCAGCTTTGATGGTGCAGTGGAGGGGCGCATGCTTAGTGAGCTTCATGGGGAGGGGGGCTTTGGCTATGACCCGCTGTTTGTTCCGGACGGCTATGATCAGACTTTTTCCCAGCTTAGTGAAGGGATTAAAAACCAGCTCAGCCACCGTGCGGTGGCGATGCAAAAGATCGTGGCGTGGTTGGCTGCCTCATCCCGCTAATAAAGCCGAACCTACTGACCATGTCATCTTGTTGTAGTTCCCCTGAGCCCGAGTCTCCTGACCCTGGCAATGATGGTGCATCATGCTGTGGCGGCAGTAAAAAACGCTTTGACTGGTTGCTCTGGGGTTCCTTGATTTTTGTGCTGCTTGGCTACTTTGGGCACTTGTTGTTTGCAGAGGTGATGGTCGGGGCTTCCACTCAGCTGGCACATTTTTGTCGAGGTGTCTTTGAGCTTCTCAATAAGATGTGGTGGGGCCTTGCACTGGGAATACTCGCCGTCGGCATGTTGGGGTGGGTGCCACGTGAATGGGTGGCGGCGGTTTTAGGAAAACCAGGAACCATCACGGGAATCATGCGCGCTATTTGTGCCGGTTTGATTCTTGATTTATGTAACCACGGTATTTTGCTTGTTGCGATGAAGCTGTATGAGCGCGGCGCATCCTTCGGACAAACACTAGCATTCCTGATTGCTAGTCCATGGAATTCATTGTCCCTCACCTTGGTGCTTTTTGCCCTCATTGGGGTAAAGTTAACCCTGGTTTTCATTCTGCTTTCAGCACTGATCGCTATTGTAACGGGACTCTTGGTCGAGATGATGGTGAAGGCGGGCCGGCTACCAGCGAATCCCAATGCGGCAGAGCTACCGGAGGGCTTCAAGCTTTGGCCAGAGATGAAGACGGCCTTCAAACAATCTAGAATTAATCACATCTTG
>Ga0209833_1000410_pt1 | contig 31542 bp, 28 predicted proteins | sample COGITO_mtgs_1105_3_FD_184797 | JGI IMG/M metagenome (GOLD analysis project Ga0209833, IMG submission 184797) | Pelagic marine microbial communities from North Sea - COGITO_mtgs_110506 (SPAdes) (version 2) | ecosystem: Environmental > Aquatic > Marine > Epipelagic ... | reverse complement strand
AATCACAGCATGGACGCATGGCGTTTCCTCGCTCGTGTAAGCTTCTATGACGAGTGGTTCGACCAGTTCGAATGTGATGTATTTGCTTCAAGCTGTAATGATGACATTCTGGCAGATGACGGGGCTTACACGTTTGACTCAGAGTTTGTTGTTGATTTAGAAGCTGAATACGAAATCAATGCAAGTTCTAGCGTACTGCTTGGCGTGAACAATGTTCTCGACAACAGTGGCCAGACAACTACTGAAATGCATGACCTTGGATTTAACACAGCGACTGCGGCAGTAGGTAACACTTACAGCGCATTCGCTCCAATGGGCTTCAGCGGTGCATTCTGGTACGCGAACTACCGTTATAACTTCTAAGCAACTCATAATGAGTTAATTAGAAGATAAGGCCGGTGTGTAAATGCTGGCCTTACAGAAACAAAAAAGGGGTGCCTGTTGGCACCCCTTTTTTCATTGATTTAAACTACCAAATAATCCGCAGAATTCATACGCATAGACTTCTCGAGATTCTAGGAAAGATGTTGGACTAAAAAGCTCATCACAAAAATATATTAAGTTGACGGCAGAATGGTCATATGTGTAATCACCAGTCGTAGACCAATTTATGGGTATAAAAAAAGTTAATAATGTCAGGGGCTCATTATCCAAAAAAGCAACAACTGCCGGGGTATCAACCTGATCAGCGATAGCTGCATCCGGTGTTAAACAGCCTGAAAAAAATTACCGCATCAAAGGCACCAATATCTGAAAACCGCGAATCAGCCCGAGTGGTTAATCCATGAACAGGGTCCGCCTGCATTGCTCCAGATATTTCACAACCGTCCAAATAATCAGGGAAAAACCCTTGAACAGAAGGCAAATCCTCAAAAATACCATTTTCACTTAGTCTTATTAAACCAGTATCAGGAGAATAATAAACACCAGGGCGGACATTGGAAGAGATTCCATTATATTGCAAATCGAAAGTGATGGCCTCATTGCCAACCTCACCGATAAAATCGCCACTTTTTCCTTCAATTCTGCTTACCACAAAACTATCTTCGTTGACCTGCCCCTCAAAGCTTAGGCTTCAAATCAGGTTTAGATTTTCTTCAACAAACATACAATCGGAGTCTGCCGTGAAATTAGTTCCTGACACATTGAGACTAGCCTGACATGACCCTTGAAATCCTTCATCCGTCATTATTGTATGGTGAACGGTACCGCCACGAGAGATATACATTACTTCCCTGCGCTGCGGTATATCCGGATCCTGATACAGCCATATGCCGATCATTGACGCATTACTTTTAAGATCCCAGACGGTAGAGGGTGTTGCACCTACTACTGTAATGGTAAAACGATTTAATCCCGGTTCCACACCAGAGTCAGAACTTGGGTCGTTAATCATGCCGGAAACCGTATCAATGCCTATTGATTCATCGCCACCTGTTATCGTAAAGGCAACAGATTCTAAATCCATATTAGAAGCGTTCAGTTTAGCGGTCCAACTGGTATCGTCTGACCAAACCTCAGAAGGACCGGAGACGCTGATAAGAGGTGGACTAGCACTTTCACTGCTGCCTCCTCCACCCCCGCAAGAAACAATTGATAGAACAAGACCAATCAATAGTATAAGTCCCATAACGTACGCCTTTTTTATGATAATATTCCATAATACATAATTGGATATTTTCCACTTCATCAGTTTCGAAATTTTTCCATTAAGATTAGGTCAACAAGAAAAAACCCCACTGCGATCACAATGGGGTTTATAAAAATCAGTGTAATTACATACCTGTCGGAATTGATAAATATTAGTTACTTAATCCATAAGGACACACATATTTGCTTTGTGCCAGAAAGAACCAAGTTCTATTTCAGTAGCAGCTATATTTAATTTTTTTGGTACTTGAAGATTTTCAATTTTATTTTTTTCATTAATGGAATACGCATAAATCTTGTCACATTGAAAACCTATGTTTGCGTAATTATCATTTGTGTAAGATTTCTCAAAAGCAATATCGATTTCTTCCATTAGCTGAATGGTGTAAATAGCATAACCACCATCAGAATCAAGCTTGTCCTTTATTTTTACAATTTCATAGAGTTTATTTGTTACGGAAAAGGTTTTGTTACTGTTATTTTCTTCCCAATTGTCTCTTTGTATGTCGGTCATATTGTAGAACTGCATTGTAGAAAATTCTGTTGGCGCGGGAATACTATTAAAATCAGATTTCATCTTAGCCATCCTAACTTCGGTTTTACTTAATCCACCACTGACGGTGTCAGAATCGGAATCTTCACTGATATTACCCGCCCAGTAGTAGAATAAAGAACCAAATATAATGGCAGACAAAATTTGAATAAAAAACATAAGAGACCTCTAAATTTTAGTATTTAGACACGGATTAATTCATTTATAGATAGATAACCATACAACTATCTGACATACAAATCTACATTAGCGTATAATTTGATTTAACTTACTCATTTGCAGCAACTGGAGAAAGTAGCGATCGAGAAATGCAAGAAGAATTAAAAGTTTCAATATTAATCAATATTTTAAGCCAAAGACTAAAAGTTAATTAAGGCGACATACCACTCTAATCCAGCGTTAATTGCCAAATCAGTTTTATTTACTAACGGATAAGGAACAGCTTAAAACATCTAGATTTAAGTGCTTTACAATCAATTCATCATTAGATAGGTTACTGTTAATAACTAAAATTATAATCCTATGAAAAAATTATTAATAATACCTTTTGCTACGCTCATAAACACCGCCAATGCGTTACCGAACTGCCCTGGAAATGAAAGCAAGGTATATGATATGTGTTTCGGTACACGTAATTACTCCAATGGTGACAAATACACCGGTGATTTTAAAAGCAACCTACCGCATGGATTTGGAATATCTATCAATACGGATGGCTCAAAATATAGTGGTTACTGGAAGGATGGTAATTCACATGGGCAGGGAACATTTACTTATCAAGATGGCGGCGTATATATTGGAGAACATAAAGACGGCCTTGAGAATGGGCATGGTAAATACACATTTGCTGATGGTGGCACTTATGTTGGAGACCATAAAGATGGTATAGAGCATGGTAGAGGTACATACACTTCTCCGAGTGGTGAAAGGTGGACTGGGATATGGGAGAAAGGCAACCGAGTTAAAGAAGAGATAAGCAGTCCAAAAAATAGAACCGCAATCATAAAAGAAAATAAAAAAAAATGATTCAGAGATTATTACCCTTAAAAAAATAAACTGGACTCTATCTATTTCAGAAATGGTCTCAACACTGAGAAATCAGGGTTATAACTGCAAGGCCGAAAGTACATGGTTTAAAGGATATTCATGCAATAACAGCAAGCATGAAATACAAATTGACAAAAACAACGTTGAGGTCAAATTCAATTGTGAAGTTTTTAATACTTGTAAGCTTTCATTAAAGGAAGCTACTCAGTTTTTTAAGGATAACCTCCCTATCCCACAGTTATCTTATGAGCATATCCCTAACCCTTTTGCACCAGCTTTCCCATTTAAAAAATATGTAGGGAGAGGCAGTGGCGGCCAGATATTTTCTGTATGGAGCGATGGAGAAATTTCATTAAAAGAGGGGAATATTAACTCTCTAAAACCTTCACTTTAAATTCCAAAGTACGACTCCCATGGAAATTTGTGGTGATTTATTGGGCAATATAAAACTTTAATGCCTTTTAAACATATTAGGATAAAAGGCACTTTAAAAAAAAATTTTTAATTTAAATCGTTTTAGGATTATTAATCAAGCCCTTCAAAGCCTCTACTGTCGACTTTACCTTTGTCAAACCTGGCATAAATGCGAATTCTTTATCTGAATAAGCAATATTTACAGAAGCAGGACTTGAATCAACGGATGTGATTTCATCAACAGAACAAGTAAAATCATTCTCACCTGACCCATCTTCAACATCATCACCACTGGCTACATAGCTTCCTATGAATCCTACTTTTTTATTCGTTATGAAAAACTTTCCGGTTTCAGGCTTAAGAATATTTTCCCCTTTGACGTTAACAGTGATATTTAATACGAAATATTCATCCTCACCTAAGATCTGAGATGACTTTTCGTTCATCTCCACTTGCTTGGTCAAAAGGAAACCAATTACACCAACAATTAATGGCGAGTACTCATAGGCAATTCCGGTTAGATTTATTCCAAATATCGCGTAAAAATTTATTCCAACCCAACTAAGAGCGAAATCTAGCACCCCAATTACCATTAAGATATAACCTATCTTCTTTTTCATAATCTCAATCCTATTTATATTAAAATTTATTTAAGGTTCAAATCTCACAAAGTTCCAGGAAAAATTTACACTGCATTATCTTAGTCAGATGTAAAATATAGCCTAGCAATCCGAGTGCCTAAAATTTCAACCATTCCGATTACTTTTTTAATCCTGCCACAGTGCCATATGATCTATTCACATTCAAGTAATCTGAGCTCAACGGAATAACCACATAAAAAAACATAAAGCTGTATGACTATGTATGCCAAAAATATTTGAATATTGAGCAGTTACGGGGAGCTAAGGGGGTTAAGTTAAGAGGTCAAATCTTGACTTAACTTAAAGTTAAGGGGAAGTTAAGGGATCAAATCTTGACTTAACTTATTAAACTCCAAGCTCACCTGCTTATCCTCCAGCAACAAACGATTTAACCGACAAATCGTCTGCGACACCGTTGAATAGTGCGCCACATTGAACACCTTTGCCAGCTAGCTCAACTTAGCACCACCTAGCTCCTGACATAATTTCATTGCCATCCAGCGCGGTATATTTTTAGCGCCCCGCCCTTTCTTCGTCGTGTAAACATCCCTCACATTAAGTCCAAAATGATCGGCCACCCTATTTGTAATAACCGACAAATCGACCAGTTCTTTCAAGCCTCTTTGATCAATTTCATCATCTAGGGATTGCGCCTGCTGGTGCGCATAGGTTTTAAAATCCTTATCGCCCAATATAGAGGGCATATTTTTTAACTGATAAAAACGTTTTACTTCTGGGCTGTTACCCTGCTCAACGTAAGCCCTGTATGCAGCATAGCGTTGAGAGCTGGCTAACTCACCATATACCGCATCACGATTCAGCCATGTCGGTACTTTTTCTTGATTAAGAAACGCGCTGTAACTTGACCAGGGGTAATCATCCAGGGTATCGACCAGAGGTCTTTTGAGTTCAATCGGGTTGCGATGAATATAGCGGCTCACTTGTAGCAAATAGCTACTGGCATCTATCACGATAGTTTTGTAGCGGCCTCGGAATAACGGCCCGTCCGTATGTTTGAGCCGATTGTGTCGTTGGGTATAAATACCATCTATATGCCGCATGGCTCGGCTTAAGCTGCCACGAGGTGTTTTGATTAAGAGATGATAATGGTTGCCGAGTAAGCAATAGGCATGTATTTCAATACCAAAGCGCTTGTTAGCTTCTTCTAAACAGAGCAGGAATGCTTCGCAATAAGAGCGATTCGGAAACACGCACTGTCTGCCATGACCTCGATTCACGACATGGTAGAACGCATCTCCGTACTCTATCCTTAGGGGCCTTGCCATGATTACAGATCTAAATCAACACTACATCCTGAATATCTTTTCTCTGAACTTACTTGTGCGGGTTAACCAAATACTTTTCACCCGTCACTTGTTTCGTGTAGCTTTTTAGAATTTCCGGCTGTAGCATTTCCTCGAAAGAAATCTCCTGAGTATAGTGGCTGGCAAAAGTCGTATTAATCTCGCTGGCCACGCGCTGGCGCATCTGCTGAAATTTCTCCATGCCAATTCGACCAATCATCGGCATTAACAACCAGCCTCCCAGTCCCCACTGCATGCCAAATGATCGATTTAAAACCGTCGGCGTCCGGTCTAGCCCACCATAGATATACACTTGCTTATAGGTATCTGAGCCATACACAGAGTACTCAGTCGCCGCTTTATTGGCCGCAACTTCCATTGCAGCCAGAATTTGCCCAGGCAGCTTGCCTTCATTACCGCCACCTGTGGCATCAAAACCTATAGTGGCGCCAGTAGCCACCAGAGCAGCCACCAGGTCTTGCATAAAGGTGGGCTCACTGGTGTTGCAAATATACTCCGCACCCAGCTTCTTAAGAACGTCGACCTGCTCAGCTTTTCTAACAATATTGACCAGAGGGATCGAGTCGTCGCGACAGATTTTAACCAGCATCTGACCCAGATTTGAGGCGGCTGCTGTATTGAGTAAGGCACTGTGATTTTCCATTTTCATGGTTTCAATAAAGGCCAGCGCGGTTAGTGGATTCACAAACGATGAGGCGGCTTCAGCAGAGCTTGTACCCTCATTCATAACCAAACAGCTAGTAGCCGGAAGGCATCTGTATTGAGAATACATAGCACCCCCAGCAACACCCACCGTCTTACCTATCAGCCCTTTGGCATTGACGCCCGCATCTACAACGACCCCAGCGCCCTCATTACCAATCGGCATCGATTGGCCCACCCTGCCCTTTAGAGCGCCCATGAGCGCGGGGTTTATCTTCATTTTAGCCACAGTAGCATCGCCGCTACCGGTAACGCTCAGGCTATCAAAGTCAGCGGCAAAGCTAACCAGAAGACCCAGGTCTGAGGGATTAATGGGAGAGGCTTCTATTTTGACTAAAACTTCGTTTTCTGAAGGTGTTGGAATTTCTACAGTGGCGATAGAGATTTCTATATTCCCATCGCTGGTGACCATTGATCTAATCTGTTTTGAAGACTGCTCTGACATACCTTTCTCCCCTGATGGTTATTATTTTTATCTAGACTAGCACCTCTTCCAACCCAAGCGGAATTTTTCTACTTAGGCTGTTAGAGCTAGCTTTATCTTGGGGAAAAATGCTGGAATAAAACTAATACGGAAAACCCTTCACATTCAACTTGGCGGTATAAATACCCGCTGCCAGACAGGGAGCATCACCACAGAGGCGAAGTTTGTCACCGTCCATCGGCGCAGTTAAACCAGTGACAAATAAGGTCTTACCCTCTTCGCCACCAAAGGCTACATTCGTCACGATATGAATACCCTCTACAACTAACTGCCCAACCTCTTGATAGTTTTTATCTAAAACAACAACGACTTGACCATCTTTTCTTGCCGGCAATTCTCTAGTGGTTGTGACATAAATATTCCCACTGCAATCCTTACCCAAGCCATCAATTGGCGTATCGAGTAATTTTTGTGGGTTAGATACCTCACCCGTATTTAAATCAAAGGCCCATAGCCCCCGCAGGCCACCAACAATAATTTGCTGTTGATCAAGGGACAAGATAATGCCGTTAGGCTTGTCTCGCAGCGCTGGTACAAGTTCGGTAACAGCGGTGGCATTTACACTACCATCGGCAGTGACACGGTAAATACGCTGTCCCGGCTCTATTGAGCCTGGCCAGCCACCACCCTGAAGTGTCTCCGGGTTAATATTTGAGGGTGTATTCCAGTTGGGATCGGTAAAATAAACCGTATCATCATCGGCAATGGTTAAATCATTTGGCGAGTTAAAGCGTTTATCCTGATAAGAAGTCACAATAGGTGTGACCTGTTTGGTTTGCCAATCGATATAGGAAAGAGAGCCATCTAGCTGACGTGCTCCGACCAGATTACCTTTGCTATCCAGGGCTAAACCATTTGTGCCTGCAATTCTGTCATCCATCCATATCTGTGGTTCTTCGCCCACAGCCCAACGCCAGATAGTAGCTTGGTTACTTAATTCAAAACCATTTTCATCTAGTTGATGAGAGCCCATATTCGAGTAATACAGTGCACCTTCGTGCCATACAGGGCCTTCAATATTATTATACCCCTGGTACATAAGCGGAATATTTTCTTCGCGGGTAAGGGATATAGCGGCCAGGTCTAGCTGTATATCTGCAGACCCAGCCGAGCAATAGGTAGCATTAATATCAGAGATTAATGCGTGATCACTTTCATGGCCATCAGTCAGCTTATTAGAGCATGATGCAACAAAAACACTAGGTATAAGGGCTATGAGAAGGATGATTTTTTTAAAACAACAGGTTTTCGTAAACATAGAGGGCATCTTAATTTTCAACTTAGAATTTATATAAGTAGTCTAGCGCTTCGAAACTAATCAGCCAAATAGTCCTTATCGGAGTAGCAAAATGTGAGCTGAACTCCAAATAAACAACTTAAATATAACCTCTATATTGCTATTAATAGACGTTTTTGGCCTCTTGAATACCTCCTAAGCAATCCGTGAAAATCTATAAACTCAGGATCAAAATGGCCGTTATCTTCGCACTTAATTAGTAAGCAAAACGATATAATAGGCTTATATAACAGCATATTTAGAGGTTTTTTTAAAATAAATCTATCCATACATAGATAAATATAAATTGCCCATATCATGGGCCATATGTATAATAAATCGTTTTTACAATCATAACTCTTACATAGTAAGCTGGAACCCACGCTCAATGGATACTTTCAACTCGCAAGTTTCGAGATATCTCTCGAAATTCTTAAATATATCTTTTAGCGCGAGCAAAGGTATGGAGCCTTGCGGCAATGAGTAAATTCCCTTATAAATTTCTCTTGAGGCCATTACTTGCGGGCTTCTTAGTGTTGACCTCTGGATGCTCTACGCTACCCTCTCTTGGCCCTTCATCCGATGCTATCTTTGAAGCCGCTAACTTTCAATTGGTTAATATCTCACAAGAAATGCTACCAGCTGCTGTTGATAAGAAAACGGCCTATTTTAGCGAACGACTAACCGGACAAGAATTACTGAAAACCAATCAGAAGGCCATGCAGGGCGATATCATTTCTATTCGTATCTGGGAGGCTGCCAATGATGGTTTATTTGCCAGCGGTGGTCAGCGAGAAACTAATTTTGACCTGTCTGTTTCCAATGCTGGCAGCATTGACGTGCCCTACGCAGGCTCAATTGCGGTTATCGATAAATCGGTCCAGCAGATACGCCAGGTGCTCCTAAAGCGCTTTAGCCGTAAAGCCATTGACCCAGAGATTAATGTTGAGATCAGGGAGACGAGCTCTCTTGGCGTTTCTGTTCTCGGCGCAGTTGCAATACCAGGCCGAATCACTATTCCACCGCAGGGAGTCAAATTACTTGATCTTCTTGCTTTGGCTGGCGGTGTTCCACATGCCCTGTGGGAGAACAGCCTAACCATAACACGCGGTGATTCCTCTGAAACACTGGCAATAGACCGTATATTTGCACAGACAGCCAATAACATAGTCGTTTTACCTGGCGATACCATCCAGGTGGACTATGCCCCCCGCAAGTTTGCAGTTTACGGCGCTATAGCTAAACCAGGAAATATTGTCGTTAATAATCCAGAACCTCGATTATCCGATCTGCTAGCCGAATCAGGCGGATTGAACGATATGCAGGCAGAAGCCAGCTCGGTGTTTGTGTTTCGGCCTACCGATAAAGCCTCAAAAGCACCAACTATAGAAGCCACCGCTTATCGACTGGACTTTTCAAGACCCGATGCCTTCTTACTGGCAAGTCAGTTTGAAATTGCGTCGACCGATATCGTTTATGTTGCAACTGCTGATGCAAGTAAATTCAGAAAATTTGTACGCACTCTTTTACTGCCTTTTCTGGGCAGTACTGGCAGCTTACAAAACTTAGGTAATTAAAGTGGATAAATCAGAAGCCACTCAAATTGAATCTGATTTTGATAGATCAGCCACCCTGATTTTGCTCTCAGGTGGTGTTGGTCAGCGCTCGGGCCATCATCAACCAAAACAATTTGTTGATCTGCACGGGCACCCAATGATTGCCCATACCCTTATTCAAGCGACTCAAGAAAACCGAATTAAGGAAATCATTACCAATGCACCTGCAGGGTACGAAAAACCTACAGCTGAAATCATGCAGGCATATTGTGGCGAAATACCTTTTAAAGTACTTACCTGCGGTCAAAGCAGACAGGATAGCTGCCGAACCCTCGTAGAGTCTGCAACTTACAATACAGTTGTGGTGCATGAAGCAGCTCGCCCATTCGTCGACCTAAAGATGTATAAGGAATTGCTCGATTGTTCCGCTCCAAATGCAGGCTTCTGTTATCCAATATCATTTTCGATGTGCAAGATCGATAACGAAACAAAGGAAATAACAGATGGAGTATCTCGAGAGGAGGTATTTGACATTCAGCTCCCGCAGAAGTTTGAACGAGATACATTGCTTAGCGCCCATAAACTTGCGCAAAAAAAGCAACAAAAGTTCACCGAAGATGCCGTTATGGTCATCAAAATGACCGACAAGCCGGTATTGTCTCTGCGCGGCTCCAGTCGAAATATAAAAGTAACAACCAACACCGATATTCTTATAGCAAAACAACTTATGGAGCAATTAAATGACTGAATCAATTCTGGTAAGCGGAGCATCTCGTGGAATTGGCTATGAGACTTGTCGTGTTTTGGCAAGCAACAACCCCGGCTGTAACATCATTATGGTTGCAAGAGCCTCTAAAGTTTTCGACGAAGCCGCAGAGAAACTAGCCGCAGAAGCAAAAAACTGCCAGATTATTAAAATTACCGCTGATCTGTCTGAGAAGAGCAGCGTTAAAAATATTTATGATCAGCTTGAACAAAAGAAAATCAGCCTTACTTCGATAATCAACAATGCTGGATTCACTAAACCGGCATCAATAAATGAAATAACAATGGATGATTTCGAGTTAACCATGCGTATAAATCTTTTTGCGCCCTTCGAGTTGGTGAGGACTGCAATTGCGAGAAGCCATGATTTGAAAAATGTCATTAACATTGCATCAACGGCAGGGATTGAAGGACGTGCAGGCTGGCTCACCTATTCTTCGTCGAAGGCAGCATTGATCAATATGTCTGAAGTTATGCGCAAAGAACTTGCCTCCTATGGCGTAAGAATAGTTACTCTGTCCCCTGGACGCTGCGCAACCGATCTGCGTCGCCTGCTTGCCCCAGAAGAAGATCCATCAACCATTATGCAAGCTCATCAGGTTGCCGATGTTGTAAGATTTATGACAACAGAAACTGGCCGAGTATTGATGAGTCAAAATCTCGTAGTCCGCACATAAAGTATGAAGAATGTTTGCAAACAGGCCGTGTATATTGATAGCCCCGCGTTATGGGCCTTGAGTCAAATTAACCCCTTTTATTGCAGCGGAATTTTTAGTAACACTGATACAAAACTGTTTATGCGATGGAATGCATTAACTGAAGCTCAAAGACTATTCACCAAACTACCCAAAAACCTAGATATACACAAAGTATCCAGAAAAAAAATCAGCAACCTGCCAGTTGAAAAAGGAGGGGTTCAATTCTACCCTTTCAACTCCAAATCCAATATGAACGCAGTAGCTAACCGAGATGTCTTTCATGTTCTCACTCTACATGGAGAGAGTAATAAGCGGGCATCATTTCGGCCAGCAGCGCGCATTTATGACTATGTGACCATTGCTGGCCCACTAGCACGTGACCGCTATTTGCAGGCAGGTATCTTCAGTCAGAATGATGTAGATAGTGGACGTTTAATCATGATGGGTGATAGTTTCACTCAAACTATACCGTCCTTCCGTAGTGCATCAGAACAATCGCAGAGACCGACAGTCATGTACTGCCCTACATGGGAGGGTTATGGCTCTAAAGCAGACAATTACTCTTCAATTAGTGGTGGGTTTGGTTTTGAAGCGCTCGAAAAATCGGCTCGTATATTAAATATTGAACATATTTGCGTAAAACCTCACCCCTACCTGGGCTTACTGCAACCTCAAATTTTAATGAAGTTTGCAGCAGGACTGAGAAGACTTTCTTCTAAAGGTTTTAGGGTTGAGATAATTTCCAACGAATCAAACATTTTACTTCGTGCAGCATGTAAACTACTTGCAGCCAGCACGCCTAATCTTAACATTTCTTTAGGCAAACCCATTGATATCGCTCTTGCTATTTGCGACATATCAGGTATGGAAAGTGTATTCCTAAAGCAGGGCATTCACCATATTACCATTGGCGACTTGAAAAATATTCCATCTCAAATACACAATATCTACGGACGCAAATCAATCACGAAGCAAGATGACTGCGAAACTAAATTGCAGCAATATCTAACATATGCTTCAGAAATAGACTCATTACATTATGCAGAAGTGTTTGGGTGGCATAACACCGAACTAAAAACCATGAGTTGTTCCGATCGCAATAAATGGTTACTTCGCTATATTCAGAGCAATCCATTTTGGTCAAAAGATACTGCGGGGTATACTGAATGAACAAATTTTTTATACCAATAATGGCCAGAAAAACCGCTTTATGATGAACGCTGAACCCAACGCAATCTAAGCGCATTGAAATCCGCAAAGAAGCGATTGGAAATATCGATAAGCTTCCAGGAAAGGCTTTCAAGGAAGTCTGTTTGAATCTGTTAAATAAAAATTATAAATAGGACATCTAACGATGACTGAAAACACAGGCAATAAAAATCAATCTTCTGACTTGAAAGATAAACCAATAGGTGCAGAAGAAAAGCCTCAGAATGACGGACCACAAGGCATCATACAAAATTCAGCTCCCAAGCCTGAGACAAAACATCGTTTTCATAGATTAATGATTTCTCTTCTTCTGGCTTTTGTTATCCCAAGCCTTTTGGGCATTGGATACTACACGTTTATTGCCTCTGATCGATTTGCGGCTGGAGCTAGCTTTGTGATTAGAGGCCTAGATACTGGCGGCTCAACGGATTTCGTTAGTTCATTCACAGGAATGGTTTCGGGGGGATCAACCGCTTCCGACGGTCATGTGGTTCGAAAATTTCTGGAGAGCCCGGATTTACTGCAACAGCTGGATATCGCTTTGGACTTGCGAGCTCATTATTCGACTCCCGTAATCGATCGACTATCTCGTTTTAATAATGAACAATCTTTTGAAGAGTTCGCTGATTATTGGCAGTGGCGTATTCAAACCACCTATGACAGTACGACCGGCATAGTTACTTTTGAAGTCCAGACTTTCGATGCTGCGACAGCCAAAAAGGCAGCTGACATGATCCTAGATCGTGTTGATTATTTGGTGAACTTTCTTTCCGAACAAGCGCGGCGTGACAGTGTTAAATTTACTATCAGTGAAGTTGAGAGGTCGGAAGCCCGGCTGTTGGCGGCACAATCCGCAATCCGAGAATTTAGAAGCAAGAGCGGTTCTATTGACCCCAAGCTCAACTCCCAGCTAGATACACAGTTGATAGCAGCGCTGGAAGCACAACTAGCCAATTTACAGTCACGTATCGCGGCAATGAGCTCTGAAGTAAGTCCCGAAGCACCAATGTTACGCCAACTTCGCCTACAATCCAGCGCTCTTAAGGACCAAATCCAACTCCGTCGCTCAGCAGTTGGAGGCAATAAAAACAGCCCCAAAGACTCATCCACAGCGGACAAGCTAGCAGAATTTGAATCACTACAGATCGAGCAGACTTTTGCTCAACAGCGCTACGCATCTGCACTAACATCGCTAGAAAATAGCCGGATGGATGCCGACCGCCAACAGCGTTATCTAGGTATTTTCTCGCGCCCTATAACCCCAGAAGAGGCAATTTACCCTCAACGGCTTCGAAATGTACTCCTTTGCATTGCTGGATTCTTTGCCCTTTGGGCAATCGGCGCGCTTCTCACGCTCGCTGTACGAGATCACATGCGATGATACGATTCCAGGGCCTTTCGGCCCTATTAACTCAGGTTAGGGTTATAGCTGCCTTAACCTTACGAGAAACACGCTCGACATTTGGATCCTCACATCTTGGCTACCTATGGGCGATAGTTCAGCCGCTTATCTCCATCTCATTACTTGTCTTTTTGTTTTACTTGATTGGTCGCCAGGCACCCTTTGGGAATTCGCTAGCACTGTTTTTTGCTTCTGCTGTCTTGACTCTTGATATGTATAACAAACTGTCTGTTTCACTAATGCGCGCCTTTGCATCAAACAAGTCACTGCTTACCTACCCGATGATTACGCAAACAGATACGCTTTTTTCCCGGCTAACACTGATTGCACTCACTTTTATTATAATCAACGTACTTTATTACTCCACGCTAATTTTTCTGGGGTTGGCAAACCCTCCAGCACACCCTGAACTTATTATTCTAGCTTTTTTGGGTACATGTGCATTTGGGTTCGGCGTGGGAACAATCAACGCGATCCTTTATCAGCGCAATCAGTCATGGCAACATATAGAAAAGATTTTTGCTCGCCCACTGTTTTTTCTATCTGGGGTTTTCTATGTTCCCTCCCGACTCCCCCCCGAGGCTGTAGCCTTTCTTAGTTGGAACCCGATTTTGCATTTTGTAGAGCTTACTCGAACTGGTTATTATTCTAATTATGAAAGTGAAATTTTAACTTTTCTCTATCCATTTGGACTCTCTATTTTTCTAGTCACTCTAGGCCTTTTTCTAGAGAGAATTACTCGGAAGTCGAGAATACAATGATTTCATTTGAACAAGTATCTAAGGTCTATAACGTCAATAACGTGCGCAAGGTTATCTTAGACGAGGCATCATTTGTATTTCCCTCAGGTCAGAATATTGCGATCATGGGCCAGAACGGCGCAGGAAAATCGACAATCACTCGTATGATTTCAGGCATCGAGTTACCAACATCAGGCTTAATTACGCGCGACGAGCGAGTAAGCTGGCCTCTTGGGTTTTCTGCTGGCTTTAACGGATTGATGACAGGTCTAGAAAATGTACGTTTCGTCGCACGCATTTATGGTGTCGAATCCGATGAAGTCCTGGAAAAAGTTCAAAGTTTTGCTGAATTGGGAACGTCACTGGCCCTGCCAATTTCAACTTACTCCAGCGGTATGAAGGCTCGGCTGGCTTTTGGCCTATCACTGGCTATCGACTTTGACACTTTTCTAATCGATGAAATCACCGCTGTCGGAGATCGACGCTTTAAGCAAAAAAGCAACGCAGCACTAAAGGATAGAATTGAGAACGCAAGAGTTATTATGATTTCACATTCCGAAAATACTATTCGGGAGTACTGTGATTCAGGCGTATTGATGTATAACTCGAAAATGTATTACTACGATAACACTGAGAATTTGATTAGTGACTACCGGCGTTATTGTTAGTTCTTGATATACAGCACCAATACAATCTGGATAAAACGCCCGAAAACCTCGAAATCCTTCCCAAGTAACTCGTAAGACTAAAGCGTTTAGCGAACCACTATAAAACCTATAGTCTCGACAATATACAAACTCACGTCAAACCTGTTCGTTAGACTTTTATGATCGTAGAAACTGGAAGCTTTTATGCTCTATTTTGAAGTTCTGGTGAACGATTTTCACCAATGGCATTTAAGCTGTTGAAAGATACGAATGATTACGGTACCTTTATTCATTGTTAAATAGATATTATTTCTTGGTGAATTCAATGGCGAATAAAACATTCTTACTTTTTTTGGTATTTTTCCTCTGTGCCTGTAGTGGAGGCGGCGGTGACGACACTAATAATATCAGCAATTCTGAAACTGATAGCAACGATCAAAGCACTAATACTGAGCCTTCAACTAAATTGGGGGAAGTGTGCGATATTAGCGACTCTTACTACCCTCTTCCAGGAACAGCTGTTCAATCATCCTACAATTATCGGACGCCAAAGCCTGGAGATATTAAAAAGTATGGAGTAGAACTTGACGGTTCATCAGTCTCAGATGAAGGAACGGATAATGAGACAAAAGAGGAAACAAATAAAAAATACGAGTCATACACAAGCTATTACAGCGTAAGTGATCTTTCCGCTATCACGCCAAACGCCTTACCCCCATTTACACCCTCTAGAAATTGGGCAACTAGTGTTTGGAATAACGAAAATATTATTTTGTCATTGACTGAAGAGAACAGCTTATCAACGAGTGAATCATCAGTATATCTCTACCCAAATGATGGAACAGTCAAAACAATCAAGTCCGAAAATGACGTTTTTGCCGAGTATGATGCAACGAATGATTTTTGGTTATGGGGAAAAACAACACTGCCAAAATTAGATACTCATACTACATATACCGTTACTTCTAAGAAATATGACCCCATTAATAGAAATCAACGGTGGAATAACATCTCGAATGTAACTGTGGGCGCTACCTCGATAAGAATGACCGGTATTGGGTGCATTGAAACAATTCTTGTGCAAGAAGATGAAACAAGAGTTTTAGAATTCGACGATCTCTTGGATGACTTAATTAACAATAGCATTGAAAGAGTTGATATAAACTCAACTTATTATATTCATCCTGATCTAGGTGCTGTTATATCGCTTCGCTATGAGAAAGGTTATCTTGATCAAGAAAGTAATTCTGAAACTGCAGTTATCAATCAAACCAAAATACTATCGGATATAAATTTCTATTCGAATTTACCGACAAAAATAATTAAATAGCTGTACAAATCAACTTTAGAAAAATTATAACAAGATAAATAAAGTCGGCATGGGGGCAACAGCAATATCAGGGTTTTTGCTAATAATCAGGTAGTTAGCATATAACTTATTGCTGTAGAAAGAGATCTAATAAAACTCTCTTTCTGCCCCCTTCTTTTAACTTAAGACGTTTTTTAATGCCGCAGATTAAAGATTTTATTCCCACTCAATCGTCGCTGGCGGCTTGCTCGATACATCATAGGCAACCCGAGAAACATCGGCGATCTCATTGATAATGCGATTGGACACCTTCTCTAACAACTCGTAAGGCAGATGAGCCCAGCGGGCCGTCATAAAGTCGATAGTCTCAACGGCGCGCAGTGCAATCACCCATTCATAGCGACGGGCATCGCCCACTACACCCACAGACTTAACCGGCAGGAATACCGCAAAGGCCTGGCTGGTCTTATGGTACCAATCAAAGTTATGCAGCTCTTCGAGGAAGATCGCATCGGCTTCGCGGAGAATATCCGCATACTCCTTTTTCACTTCACCGAGAATACGTACACCCAGACCCGGGCCGGGGAACGGATGGCGGTAAACCATATCGTAAGGTAGACCCAGCTCAACACCGATCTTGCGCACTTCGTCTTTAAACAGTTCGCGTAATGGCTCAACCAAATCCAGCGCCATATCATCGGGCAGACCGCCAACATTGTGGTGTGACTTAATCACATGGGCCTTGCCGGTTTTAGAGGCGGCAGACTCAATCACATCCGGGTAGATAGTACCCTGGGCGAGGAATTTAACATTTTCAATTTTCTGCGACTCTTCATCGAAGACTTCGATAAAAGTATTGCCGATAACTTTGCGCTTTTTCTCTGGATCGCTAATACCCACCAAGCCATCTAAGAACTTATCCTGAGCATTGGCGCGAATCACTTTTACGCCCATATTTTTGGCGAACATTTCCATCACTGCATCGCCTTCATTTTTACGCAACAGACCATTGTCGACAAAAACACAGGTTAGCTGATCACCGATCGCTTTATGTAGCAGTGCGGCAACTACAGAGGAATCAACACCACCTGATAGCCCCAGCAAGACATGGCTATCGCCAACCTGCTCGCGAACTCGAGCGATCTGGTCTTCGATAATCGCCGCCGCTGTCCACAGGGCTTCACAGCCACAGATCTGCAGCGCGAAGTGTTGGAACATACGCTCACCCTGAAGGGTGTGAGTGACTTCTGGGTGGAACTGAATACCGTATAATTTTTTCTCTTCATTAACCATGCCGGCAATCGGACAGGATGGCGTCGAAGCCATCAACTCGAAGCCTTCTGGCATTGCGGTAACCTTGTCACCGTGGCTCATCCATACATCGAGCAGGGATTCACCGTTTGAACCTATATGATCTTTAATGTCCTGTAGCAGTGTATTCGCCGACTCGACTTTAATCTGCGCATAACCAAATTCGTGGACTGCGGAGCTCTCGACACGACCGCCCAACTGGCCCGCCATAGTCTGCATGCCGTAACAGATGCCCAGCACAGGCAGACCCATGGTAAATACGCAGTCTGGCGCGCGGGGTGCCTCAGCGCCGCCAGTCACCGATTCGGGACCCCCGGAGAGGATAATGCCGCGGGGATTAAACTCGCGAATCTCTTCTTCGCTAATATCCCAGGCGCGAATTTCTGAGAACACACCAATTTCGCGAATACGACGTGCGATCAGCTGGGTGTACTGGGAACCAAAATCGAGAATAAGAATCTTTTGCGAATGAATATCAGACATTAAACAATCCTATAAAAACAAAAAGAGGGCTGCACTCACAGCACAACCCCCCATAACATGTGTAAAAAGCGCTAAAGCGGCTTTTAAAAAACGACCTTAACGACCACCGGCCGGATAATTGGGAGCTTCTTTGGTAATCTGCACATCGTGCACATGGCTCTCGCCCATACCAGCAGAGGTCACCCGAACAAATTCTGGCTCAATGCGCATCTGCTCAATAGTCGTACAACCGGTATAGCCCATCGCTGAACGCAAACCACCGAGCATCTGGTGGATAATCGCCGACACTGGCCCTTTGTAAGGCACACGACCCTCAATACCTTCAGGAACTAGCTTCTCAGCACCTGCATTGGCATCCTGGAAGTAGCGATCACTGGAACCCTGATTGCGTGCCATGGCGCCCAGAGAGCCCATTCCGCGATAAGATTTATAAGAGCGACCCTGATAGATTTCAATCTCACCTGGTGCCTCTTCAGTACCGGCAAGCATGGAACCCATCATAACCGCACTGGCACCGGCAACAATTGCCTTAGACATATCACCAGAGTAGCGAATACCACCATCGGCGATAACAGGAACACCTGTGCCTTTAAGTGCTTCAACAGCACCGGCAATCGCCGTCACCTGCGGAACACCAATACCAGTCACAATTCGTGTGGTACAGATTGAACCTGGGCCAATACCGACCTTAACGCCATCTGCACCGGCATCCGCCAGAGCCTTGGCACCACTGCCTGTTGCCACGTTGCCGCCGATAACCTGAACTTCAGGATAGTTATCTTTAATCCAGCGCACGCGATCAAGAACATTTTTCGAATGGCCGTGAGCGGTATCAACCACCAATACATCGACACCAGCAGCAACCAGAGCGCGAATCCGCTCATCGGTACCTTCACCAACACCAATCGAAGCACCAACACGCAGTCGGCCCTGATCGTCTTTACAGGCATTGGGGTACTGCTCGGCTTTATCAATATCGGTTACGGTAATCAGACCTTTAAGTTCAAAGTCATCATTTACAACCAATACTTTTTCAATTCGGTTTTTATGTAACAGCGCGCGCACTTCATCGGGTTCGGCACCCTCTTTAACCGTTACCAGACGCTCTTTGGGTGTCATAACCGAAGTAACAGGTGCAGCCATATCTGAGGCAAAGCGAACATCGCGACGGGTAACAATACCGACCAGGTTATTCTTTTCCAGAATCGGCACACCAGAGATATTATTGGCTTCAGTGAAGGCATGAAGATCAGCTAAGGTCGCAGTTGCCTGAAGGGTAAAGGGGTTTTTAACCACGCCACTTTCGTATTTTTTAACCGCCCAGACCTCTTTTGCCTGCTGTTCAATAGTCATGCTCTTGTGAACAATACCAACCCCGCCCTCTTGAGCAATAGCAATTGCCAGACGAGATTCAGTAACGGTATCCATAGCCGCTGATACCAGCGGGATATTCATGGTGATACCACGGGTCAACTGAGAAGTTGTAGTAACATCTTTCGCCGTAACTTCTGAATAGCCGGGCACCAGAAGTACATCGTCAAAGGTTAGAGCTTCGTGAGAAATGCGTAACATAAGGGACGCTTACCTCAATGAGGGTTTAAAAAGTAAGCGGTGCATTATAAATCAGCCACCGATGTAAGGAAACAACTATTTATCCCCCTCCAGCCCTGCCTTTGCGGGTAAAACTGCTTATATAGCGACAGTTTTATCTCTACAACTTTATCTCTACAATGCCCCCATGAATTCTAATCCCGGCGATCGCCAAATATTTAGCGTCAGCGAACTCAATAGAAGCGTTCGCCATCTGCTCGAAACCCAGCTCCCCATGCTCTGGGTGGAGGGCGAAATATCCAACTTTGCGCGCCCCGCCTCTGGCCACTGGTATCTAACCCTGAAAGACGGTCAGGCCCAGGTGCGCTGCGCGATGTTTCGCAACAGCAATATGCGCGTCAATTTTAAACCGGGCAATGGTACTCAGGTATTGGTTCGTGGTCGGGTGGGGCTCTATGAGGGCCGCGGCGACTACCAGCTGATTATCGAACATATGGAAGAGGCCGGTTTTGGCGCGTTGCAACGGCAGTTTGATGAGCTAAAACAGAAACTTGCAGGTGAAGGCCTGTTTGAGACTGCCCACAAGCAGCCAATGCCTGAATCCGTGAGTCATGTAGGGGTTATTACCTCGCCCACTGGCGCTGCGGTAAAAGATATTCTCTCAGTGCTCAAGCGGCGTTTTCCATCGATTAAAGTCAGTATCTTTCCCACTGCTGTTCAGGGTGAGCAAGCCGCCGGACAAATCGTTGAGGCGCTTAAAACAGCCCAAGCAGTTCAATGTGATGCCTTAATTGTCGGTCGCGGTGGCGGCTCACTGGAAGACCTCTGGCCGTTTAATGAAGAATCGGTGGCCAGGGCGCTTTTCGCCAGTGAGATTCCGATTATTAGCGCCGTCGGCCATGAGATTGATTTTACTATCGCTGACTTTGTCGCCGATCTGCGTGCGCCCACCCCCTCTGCCGCGGCTGAGCTGATCAGCCCCGATGGCGAGGATATGCTCAATCAGTTTGAAGGTTTTGAGCTGCTGCTCGCTGAGGCTATGGTGCGCAAAACTTATCTGCTAGGCCAGCAGGTAAGTAATCTGCATAAACGCCTGCAGCATCCCGGGCGTAAACTGCAGGAACAGGCACAGCATCTGGATCATCTGGATATCCGCCTGCGTCGGGCTATTAACAGCAAGTTACAGCAACAGCGTTATCAGATGGATAGCTTGCAGGGTAAATTGTCGCGAGTGCATCCGGCTGATGCCATTATTAATCGTCAACAGTTAGTGGCTGAATATCTTAAGCGGATGTCACGGGGTATTGTTCAACAGCTTGATACTAAGAAGAATAAAACTGCACAGGCTATGCATCTGCTGGATACGGTGAGTCCGCTAAAGACTCTTGGGCGTGGGTATTCGATTATTCGTGATGATCGGGGGGCTGTGGTTAAGACGGTGGTGGGGGTTGGTGCTGGTGATAAGCTGAAAAGTCAGATGGTGGATGGTGAGATTTGTTTTACTGTGGATGGGACGACGGATAAAACGCTTTAGGGTTCAGCAACCTCATCCTACTAACGAAGCACTGTTATATCTACGAAGCACCGTCATCCCAGCGAAGGCTGGGACCTCTAGAACCTCGCTGTTAACCCATTGTTATAGTATGCAGTGATAGAGACAGGTCCTAGCCTACGCTAGGATGACGTTCCTTCGCTGGGATGACGGTGCCTGAATTATCGCTTTTTCGTATTCTTAGGGTTTTTCGGTTCGTTGCGCTTACTAAACTTAGTCACCGGCTTGCGCTTAAAGGTCGGCTTGGTATCCGGCTTAGCCTTGCTATAAGGGTTTTCCGAGGTGCGGAATTCAACCTTGACCGGCGTGCCGTGCAAACCCAACTCGCGGCGGAATATCTTCTCCAGGTAACGCGCGTATTGCGCAGGCACGGAATCGGTCTGGTTACCGTGAATAATAATCACCGGCGGGTTGCGACCACCGGCATGGGCATAGCGCAGCTTGATACGGCGGCCGTGAACCATAGGTGGCTGATGCTCCTCTACCGCCCCCTGCAATACCTTGGTTAATCTGGTAGTGCTCAGCGCATCTGTAGCCGCACGATAAGCATTTTCAATCGAGTCATAGAGATTGCCCACGCCAGTGCCATGCAGTGCAGAAATAAAGTGCACATCGGCAAACTCAGCAAAACGCAGACGGCGTTTAATATCTTCTTTAATCTTTTCGCGCTTTTCCGGTAACAGGCCATCCCACTTATTAATACCTAAAACCAGACCGCGACCGGCATCAATCACCGAGCCCATCAAATGCAGATCCTGCTCGACCAAACCCTCATGGGCATCGACCATCAACACCACCACATTGGCGTCATCAATGGCCTGCAAGGTTTTAACAATCGAGAATTTCTCGATCGCCAACTTAATATTTTTGCGCTTGCGAATACCGGCTGTATCGATCAGCGTGTAATTTTTACCATGGCGCTCATAGTCAATATAGACACTGTCTCTGGTAGTTCCCGCCTCATCGTAAACCACCACGCGATCTTCACCGAGCAGACGATTAACCAGCGTCGACTTACCGACATTGGGGCGGCCAACAATCCCGATCTTAATACCGTTTAAACCGCTATTATCCGGCTCAACATATTCCGGATAAGGTTCCAGCAACTCTTCCATCATCGACTTAACACCGCGACCATGGGTAGCTGTGGTGGGAAACATGCCAGAAAAACCCAGCTGGTAAAAATCCGCCAACGCCTCAGCCGGATCTAGGCCATCAATCTTATTGGCCACCAGATAGACCTTGCGGTTCTTCTGGCGCAGCTTCTCGGCGATCATATAGTCCGCGGCAATAATCCCCGACCGGCAGTCGACAATAAACAGCACAATATCCGCTTCATCCATCGCCAGCAGAGACTGTTCCGCCATACCCAGATCAATGCCCTCTTCCTCACCGCTAATACCACCGGTGTCGATCACCATAAAACGACGGTCATGCATCTCACCGTCGCCATATTTGCGATCGCGGGTTAAACCAGAATAGTTAGCCACAAGCGCATCTCGACTTTTAGTGAGTCGATTAAACAGCGTGGACTTGCCAACATTGGGGCGCCCGACAAGAGCAATAACAGGAATCATGGGATAAAAAAATGCCGCAGGTTTTAATTGCGGCATTCTACGTTAGTTTGCAGTGCTTAACACCCCAGAATATTAAGCATAATCAGGTTGCGGTGTATTTTCCTGCAAATAGCCCTCGATTCGGGTTTGGTGTGCAACCAGTGCCGGCCCATGCTCCGCCACAATGCTGCTGGGAATATAGTCAAAGGTGCCATCAGTTAAACCACGCACAAATACCAGCATTTTAAGGTCAGCAACCGTCAAACAGCCACTGGCAAAATACGCGCCACCGCCCTCATTCAAGCTTTGATTAAGACCCGCGATAAACAGCGGTAACGGCCCCTTCACCAACTCTTCGCGCACCCGTTGCTTCTCGTCCTCTGGCATAAAAAACGTGTCCACTAATACCTTCATCGCGTCGTCCACGGTATCAACTACCGCATCACAGATGGCCGCCTGCCAGTCATCCTCTGGGTAAAGGCCAGCCATCTTGCCAACATAGCGAGTGATAATATTAGACTGATTGAGCCATTTGCCATCCACTTCAAGCTCGGGCAATTGCTGATAGCGATAGTTTGCCTTCACCTCAGGCCAGTCAGCGATCGGAATGCGACAATCTTCAAACTCAATGCCGCCAATGCGCAGTGCCAGCCGGGCCGGTTCGCCGCGGCCGCCATCAAAATCAAAGTAAGTCAGTTTTAGCTTTGCCATCTTGTATCTCCCTATAAGTCTTACCGCTAATTTCCGGCATTAAATCGCAATATGCGACCCAGCCTCAAAAAAGTTCTCATCAAACGATGCGCCCAAGCCCGGCGATTCATCCACCTCAATCAAGCCACCAATACTGTCGTGATAGCGCATACCACCCAGCACCGGGTCTGTTTTAAAGTCATAGGCCGAATCCAGATCCAAAAACACAATATTGGGCCGCGCCAAAGCCAGATGCGCCGCCGCGGTTAACGCCAACCGCGACTCGCCAAAGCAACCAATGTTGAATAACCACTACTAATTTCCTATGCCAATACCCGCAAAATTTGTGATTTTCGCAAGTGTGGGCTATTGGATTTTTTACTATTCAATGATTTTTTTGGCAGTCTTTATCTACTTTAAAAGTAGATTAGGGTGGGGGGGATTTCAAGATGGGTTCGGCCTTTGGGTAGTTGCTGTACTGTTTAAAGTGGCGGATTATTTTTAGATCCTTCGGCTTCGCTCAGGATGACAGTTTGGTGGCAGTCTTTATCTAGTTGAAAAGCAGTTAAGGGATTAGCCAATGCATTCAGCAGCATCCTCTACATACTGGTACTGACAATCCGGATTGGTTTTATAGACAAGCTGTTCCAAAAAAACAGAGACTAATTTAAATGAGGTTTGAGGCGAAATTGTCGTCAATGCATCAACTATGTCCTCTAGGGAATGTCTTGAGACCTTTATTGGATTCTTTAGACTGATAACCTGGTTTTTTCGCTGAAGTGTCGCACCATGAAGAGCCTTGCAAATAAACATAAACCCCACAATGGCATTTTGGTGATTGGGTAGCTTAGATAACCGAAGGCCAATTTTGTCTTGAGGAAAACTATCACGGATGGGAGCCTCAGCTACAAAATAACATAAAAAGTTAGCCGCCTTTTTAAATGGGCTAGCTTTTTCCAAACCATCAATATGCGGAAAATCAAATTTCATTCCTTTGACTACTGCCTCTATAGCCCATGTATTGATTTGCACATGATCTATGCCTAGACCCACCGTAAAGTCATTTATAAATGCTAAAACTGAGGCTGTATCGAACAGGTGATCGGAGTTGTAAAGAATATTATTCATGCATGTTCCTTATGCATTTCTAACCATCAAAAAACTGCATGATGCTTATATAAAATTAATTATTTCACTTTATGATTTCCAGAAAATCACCTGCTGCCTCTGCGCCTAAAGCAGCAATATCATGCAAATCTTTAACTTGGCGCAATACACCAGCGGCATTGGGCTGATTGATAACAGGGGAAGGCTGTTGGAGTTCTGCAGTAACCACATTTCGACTTCCAACAGCTTGTCCTGGCGATACCAGATTACTGAAGACTACGTGGTTTTCGGATATAACAATGCTATTGTTAGATGAAACGTCCATTTTTCAAAATCCTATAAATTTCTCTTTAAGCTTTGTTACTCAAAAGAGAATGTCCATTAAAAAAGCTACTAAACCTAGTAGCTTGACTAGCACTTTATGAAAGCTAGCTTACAGAAGTATTTTGGCATAAAAGTGGCAAAATTCCACAATTTAGATCAAAAAGACGCCTTAATATCACCCTATATTTAGATATAAGGGTGATAAGGCAGGGATATTAGGCGATTTACTGAATTTTAAACGCGCTCAATGAGCCATTATTCGCTTGCACAATCAGGCTTTCACCAACTGTCAGCATCGGTGCGCTAACACCGCTGCCGTTGACTTTGGTGCGAGCTACAAAGTGACCGTCAACCGGATCGAGCAGATGCAGATAACCTTCAGCATCGGCAACTGCGATAGTACCGCCAAGTTTTGCCGGGCTGGTTACGCGACGCAAAAACAGGTCTTCATTGCTCCAGATAACCTGACCACTGCCGGTGCGAAAGGCGCGCACTGTACTGTCTGCTTCGCTGACATAAACCTGGTCGAGGCTTTTAACTGGGGTCTGGTAGGAATTGCTGTCCTGGAACCACAGGCTGCGACCGGTACCGCGAGAGATTGCGCCAAGGCGTCCCTGATAAGTCACCGCGTAGATAACATCGCCGGCCAATAGAGGCGTGCCATCGAGATCAACCATGCGCTCAAGATCTGTGCGACCTTTCGGCAGTGCCATTCGCGCTTCCCAAATCAATGAGCCATTTTCCGGATTAAAGGCGATCAGCTTTCCAGAATCAAAGCCGGTAAGCACCATTTTTTCGGTAACAACCGGTGTGCTGGTACCGCGCACGCTCAACAGTGGCGCATCATCTTCATGCTGCCAGATCGCTGAACCATCGGCGGCATTAAAGGCGAAGAGTTTGTTGTCGATAGTTTGGACAACAACAACCTGACCATTGCTCTGTGGGCTGGAAAGAATCTCGGAGCTAACAGTGCTGCTCCAGGCGACAGTGCCGTCATCTGCATTTAGCGCATAGACTTCGCCTTCGATAGTACCGACCATAACCAGTCCAGAACCATAACCCACACCACCGGAAACCAGCTGTTCCAACTCGGTACTCCAGCGGGGCTTGCCAGTGACTATATCAATCGCGGTAACCCTACCTTCATGGTCAGCAGCAAACACCAGCTCAGTACTGGCAGCAGGTCGCAAGCTGTTCCAAAAGTCTCTATTGTCTGCACCTATATTTACCGACCACTGCTTTTTGATAGTGGCTTCCTGGTTGAACTTAACCAGTTCCGCAGGCTGGATTTCACTCTCTTCATCATCACCACCGAACCAGCTACAGCCGGAGAGTAATAATGTGCAGGCTAATGTGCACAACAATAAATTTAACTTCTTCATGGCGCTTTTCCTATTTGACCGGCGGCTCTGGAGCCGCCAGGTAAATCCTTTACTCTTCAGTTGCAGGCTCTTCGACCTGTGCAGGCTGAACCAAACCAATTTTAAGCTCTAGAAGAGCGCGCACAGAAGCGTCACCCGAGGCCTCTGTTGCCAGTGCTGACTGATAGGCTGTGTAGGCCGCAGCATTGTTGCCCTGCTCCAGATAGAAATCACCTTTGGCTTCTTCAAAAGCTGACTTCATCTCGCCGGCATCAACACCCTGAACCAACTCTAGGGCTTTATCCAGATCGCCGCGAGCCGCTTCGACGCGCGCCAGGCGCAGTCGCGCAATAAACTCGCTGACATCATCAGCATTGTCCATAGCCCACTGCAGTTCGCTAACGGCAGCGTCGAGATCGTTACCTTCAACGGCAAGCTTAGCTTTGGTCAGAGCAGCATAGACCGCATATTGAGTGTCACCGTGTTCGGCTTTGAGTTCGTCTGCCAGCGAGTTAACTGCAAGTTGCTTATCTTCGCTCAGAGTTTCGCTAGGATTTAGGCCAGCTAGACTATCGACCATTTCTTGGTAGGTGAGCGAGGCTGCAGATGCCTGCTCTAAACCGTGATCGGTCCAAGCTTGCCAGCCAAAATATCCGCCAGCAATTAATGCTACACCCAAAATGGTTTGCTTGCCGTTCTCTTCCCACCAACGCTTAAGAGCTTCGATTTGCTCTTCTTCTGTAATGTGATCTGCCACGAGTGTTCCTCAATCAGTAGTAATTATTGTCATTAAGTAGTTGGCCAGGTCTACCTGGTCAACTGTTTCCTGGGGGCGATCTTCGCGTAAAAACTTAACCCCAATTTTTTTATTAGCTGCTTCATCTTCACCGAGTACCAAGGCGATAGATGCTGCGCTTTTATCCGCTTTTTTCATCTGCGACTTAAAGCTGCCACCGCCGCAGTTTGTCTGCAGGCGAATGGCTGGGCAATTAGACCGCAGGTTTTCTCCCAACACCAGTGCCTGAGTTTCCACATTGCCAACGGCAACGAGATATACATCCACTATTTGCCCGACACTATCAGGGACAACGCCGAGCTCGTCAAGCAACAGCACCAGTCTTTCTACGCCCATGGCAAATCCAACACCGGGACAGGGTTTGCCGCCGAGCTGTTCGACTAGGCCATCGTAACGACCACCGGCACAGACCGTGCCCTGAGCACCGAGATGAGTGGTGACCCATTCAAAGACTGTCTTGGAATAATAATCCAGGCCGCGCACCAGTCGCGGGTTGATCTCATAGTCGACCCCAGCGGCATCCAGAGTAGCGCGCAGTTGCTGAAAATGCTCTTTTGATTCCTGATCAATAAACTCTTCCAGACTTGGCGCCTCGTTTAACAGTGACTGGGTCTGGGGATTTTTGCTGTCGAGAATACGCATGGGATTGCTGTCGAGACGGCGTTGGCTATCTTCGTCGAGCTGATCTTTTCGGGCACTTAAATAATCAACCAGCGCGGCGCGATAGTTGGCGCGATCAGCAGAGGTTCCGAGGGAATTAATTTGCAGAGTAACGGCATGATCAATGCGCAGCTCTTTCCACAGCCGTGCGGTCAGCAACAGTAACTCGGCATCTATATCCGGCCCCGACAGGCCAAAGGCTTCGACACCCACCTGGTGAAACTGGCGCAGGCGACCCTTTTGCGGGCGCTCGTGGCGGAACATTGGGCCGCTGTACCAGAGGCGTTGGGTCTGATTGTGCAGCAGACCATTTTCGGTACAGGCGCGAACACAACCTGCAGTGCCCTCGGGACGCAAGCTGAGATTGTCGCCATTGCGATCATCAAAGCTGTACATCTCTTTTTCGACGATATCGGTGACCTCTCCAACCGCGCGCTTAAATAGCTCCGTCTGCTCGAGTACCGGAAAACGTATTTCGCGGTAGCTGTAACGGCTCAGCACTCTGGCAACAGTACTTTCAAGGTACTGCCAGGTGGCTGACTGTTCGGGGAGCAGGTCGTTCATGCCCCTGATTGATTGGAGTTTCATCTGTCTCTCTATTTTATTCTTTTATTTTTTCTATTTAAGCCTTAGCGATAAGATTGGCTGCATCTGCCGCCAACTGTTTTTCTTTGGCCGCAGCCTTGGCGCGAATCTGAGTTTCCAGATCGTCGACCAGATTTTCATTGCCGACTTTATGGTCGGGCTCGCCATCCAGATAAACCAGGTTAGCTGGAGTGCCGCCGGTTAAACCAAAATCAGATTCCTTGGCTTCGCCGGGACCATTGACGATACAGCCAATAATCGAGACATCCATAGGCACGGTAATATCTTCGAGACGGTTTTCCAATTCGTTGACGGTCTTGATCACATCGAAATTTTGACGCGAACAGCTCGGGCAGGCGATAAAGTTAATGCCTTTGCTGCGCAATCTAAGGCTGCGCAACATATCCCAGGCGACTTTCGCCTCTTCCGCCGGATCGGCGGCCAGGGAGATTCGTATCGTGTCGCCAATACCGTCGAGCAACAGTGCGCCAAGACCAATCGCAGACTTAACCGTGCCAGAACGCAGGCCACCCGCTTCGGTAATACCCAGATGCAGGGGCTGTTCGATACGTGTCGCCAGATCGCGATAGGCGGCAACTGCCATAAAAATATCCGAGGCTTTTACGCTGACTTTAAAGTCTTGGAAATCATATTTGTCGAGCAGATCGACATTGCGCATCGCCGATTCAACCATCGCCTCGGCGGTGGGTTCGTTGTATTTTCGCAACAGATCTTTACCCAGTGAACCGGCATTGACGCCGATACGGATGGGAATATTCAGGTCGCGGGCTTTGGCGATCACTTCGCGCAGACGATCTTCGCGGGTGATATTGCCGGGATTAATGCGCAGGCAATCGACACCGAGGTCAGCCACGCGCAGGGCAATATTGTGATCAAAGTGAATATCTGCAACCAGAGGAATATCCACCAGCTGGCGAATCTTGCCAAAAGCTTCGGCCTCTTCCAGCGAGGGTACCGATACCCGTACTATATCTGCACCGGCTGCTTGAATACGGTTTATCTGGGCTACGGTTGCGGCGACATCTGCAGTGCTGGTATTGGTCATACTCTGCACAGAAATTGGTGCATCGCCGCCAACCGGGACGTTGCCAACCATAATCTGTCGCGACTTGCGTCGCACTATAGGTGTTTCACTAAACATTTAATAAGTACTCATTACTACCTAATAATTACTCAAGCTGACTACTGTTTTAACCAGGCCTGATAGGCGAGGTTTTCCTTTGAGTAAGGAAATAAATTCTTTAGCTTCAGCCCCTCACTCGCCGCTTTATCTCTGTTTCCAAAGCGCTCTTCAACCCGTACGGATAACCACAGACTCTGGGCGGTTGGCCCAGTCAACTGCCTAAAGCGATCCAGCGCCAGCTTGCTCAGAGGGTAGTTCTTTTGCTGAAAATAGAGTTCAGCGGCCTCTAAGAACGGCGCTGGAAATCCCGATGAAAGCTGTGTGGCCTTTTCGAAGGATTCAAGCGCCTGCAGGCTGTCGCCCATTCTATTCTGTGTCAGGCCTAGTATATAAAAGGCCTGGGCGCGGCGTTCATAGCCAAGGTCTTCGCTGACCAGTTTTATCTGTTCCCTGGCCTCGGCCAGTCGCCCCTGATTATATAAATAAGCAGCAAAATTATAGCGTGCCAGGGTGTAGTTTTTATCTTTCGCCAACGCTTTTTCGAAGTATTCTTCGGCTAGCTTAAATTCTTGCTCGCTCTGGTATAGCAGAGCGTAAGCATTGAAGAGCTGCGCCGAGCGCGATCTGTATTTCGCGGCTTTCTCAAGGTGGACTCTGGCTAAATCGCGGTTGTCCGAACCTATATATTTTAGGGCCAGCTTAATATGCTGCTGGCTTGCAGCAGCGGGGTTTTCCGAGTTGGCACTTTTTGGACCATCTGACACACAGCCAGCGATGCTCAGTGCAGCTACTAAAAAAACCAGTTTTACAACGTACCCTGTTGTTATATTCATATTCCCTCTCCCTGTCACCACTCTCTATAAGCTGGTATTCCTCACTCAATAATTTTAACTACCTGTTCCGTGACCTGCTCCTCGTCGAGACGTTTTTTATAGCGCTCCTGACGTTTGGTACGGTCGTTTACTTCCCCTGCCAACTGACCACAGGCTGCGGCAATATCGTCGCCGCGGGTGGTTCGCACAGTGACAGTGTACCCGTCATTATGCAGAATGTCCCTAAACCGCCCAAGGGCAACCTTGGTGACTGTTTTATAGCCGGAACCCGGGAACGGGTTAAACGGAATCAGGTTTATCTTGCAGGGTAAATCGCGCAGCAGTGCTGACAATTGTTTGGCGTGTTCATCGCGGTCATTGACCCGATCCATCAGCGTGTATTCAACGGTGATTTTGCGACGATTGTCGGGCATCTTATCCAGATAGCGCTTGGCACTATCGACAAATGTCTGCAGGGGATACTTGCGATTAATCGGTACAAGTTCATTGCGCAGCTCATCATTCGGCGCGTGCAGGCTGATCGCCAGCGATACATCACTGACATCGCCGAGCTTATCAACTTCGGGAACCATACCCGCAGTACTCAGGGTGACACGGCGCTTGGAGAGTCCGTAGGCATTATCATCGAGCATCAGGTTCATGGCATCGACAACATTGTCAAAATTCATCAGTGGTTCGCCCATACCCATCATCACCACATTGGTGACTCGGCGTTTCGTTTTGGGATCAAACTGATCAAAGGATTCTGCGGCTATCCACAGTTGACCAATAATTTCTCCAGCGGTCAGATCGCGATTAAAACCCTGTTTGCCAGTGGCGCAGAAACTGCAATCCAGCGCGCAGCCAATCTGCGAGGAGACACAGAGAGTTCCGCGATCACGTTCGGGAATATAGACCATCTCGATACAGCTGCCGCCATCCATGCGAATCAACCATTTGCGAGTGCCATCAACCGAATCCTGAACACTGACCACCTCTGGCAGAACGACTTCAGCTACTTCGCTGAGGCTGGCGCGCAGACCTTTGGAGATATTGGTCATCTCATTGATATCGGTGACACCCTGCTGGTGTATCCACTTGAGAATCTGGGTTCCACGAAAACGCTTCTCGCCGAGTGACTCTAAAAAGTCACCTATACGGGAAGCAGAAAGCCCCAAAAGGTTGGTTTTTT